>Ga0233427_10002919_pt1 | contig 15476 bp, 16 predicted proteins | sample SI_118_April2016_5_FD_179885 | JGI IMG/M metagenome (GOLD analysis project Ga0233427, IMG submission 179885) | Seawater microbial communities from Saanich Inlet, British Columbia, Canada - SI_118_April2016_100_MG | ecosystem: Environmental > Aquatic > Marine > Inlet | place: Canada: British...
AACCGGCCGGCGATTGGCGGGGAAAGGCCCGGCACCTTGCGGCGTCGTATGTTCACGCAGCAGAAGCCCACCCAGAATCGCTTCCGCTCTTGATCGACCGACCGGGTGATACCCCCGGTGGCCTCCTGCTCATGGACCGAGTTGCGTCGATTTTCGATGGCGTCACCGATGACCTGAGAGCACCTGCTCTGGCGTTTTCAGCGGTTTCGGCATATGTCGTCGGCACGTTGATTCAGGAACGTTCGGATGCGCAGGCACAGAACGAAGACCCCTCCACAGCCGCCGAGTTGCCGGATGGCTTCGAGGCCGTAGCCCGCTTTCGGGCCGCACTTCGTACGATGTCGGTCGCCGAACGTTTTGACGAAGGCCTCGAGGCAATGCTCGATGGAATCGAAGCCCGCTATTTTAGCTAGTTCCGCCTCACGCAGACCCGAAAGCTCCGCCGCTACTCGGTATTGACGGACCGGAAGGACTCGACGGCTGTCGCTCCCTCAATCCCGGATGCTTTGGCGTTGTCTCGCGCCCATTCCCGGATCATGCCTGGGAGGACTTCCGCCCGGTCGTCGTTCTGGCTGTGGTGCTCAAGCAAAGCATCAATCTTGCGGTCAATGGCCCCCGAGATGTCCACCCGCAAGTTGTGTTCGGTGCCGGCCATGAGCCAGATGCGCTTCACGGCGTGGGGTTCGTGACCCTCGTTCAGTAGTTCGGGATACGATTTAGCGTTGCGGGCATCCGGATAGACGGCGCTTACCACGGCCTCACCTGTTGCCAGATGGTCGGGGTGCGCTGCGTAAATACGGTCCCAGTTTCGCTCCGGTGTCTGGGTGATCACGAGATCGGGCTTTACAATCCGGATGAGACGCGAGAGTGCCTTACGGAGCAAGAGCGTCGACTCGACGGCACCGTCAGGGAAACCGAGCCAGTGCAACTCGCTCACGCCAACAACCTTTCCCGCGGCGGCCTGCTCAGCCTGACGGACAGCAGCGAGGTCGTCGGCGCATAGCTCGGCGGGTTCACCTGCCTGACCGTTCGTGACCAGTCCGTAGACCACCTCGACGCCGTGATCGGTAAGAGTGGCGACGGTTCCGGCAGTACCAAAGTCCACATCATCGGGGTGAGCGACGATCACCAAGGCTTTGGAGGGTACGAAATCGTCGTCGCCGTGGAGAAGTTCAAGAAGTGCGGGCACCACGATATTCTACGTCGTTCACCATCTTGGGCGTGAGCGGCGGCGCTTGTCTCGTAGGCTTTCGGCGCTATGGATACCGCGATCACCCAGACTCCCGTCGACGGGGCAGATGCGCTCTCCGCCATCCTGATGGCGGACGACGTGGCCGCGGCCTTGTGGTCGGCCATCGACAGTGGCCTCATCGAGCAACTCGTGCCCGAACTCTTGGCGCTACGCATGGAGCAGGATCCGATTCATCGCCACAAGGATGTGCTGTCGCACACCGTGGCAGTGGTGGCGAAGACTCCCGGGGACGAAATCGTCCGTCTGGCGGCCCTGTTTCACGACATCGCCAAGCCTCAGACCCGTAGCTTTGAGCACGGGGGCGTTACCTTTCGCCATCACGAGGTTGTCGGCGGTCGCGTCACCAAGAAGCGCATGACGGCACTCGGCTACTCCGAGGAGACGGTCACCGACGTTGCCGAGTTGGTAAGGATGTCAGGTCGATTCAAGGGCTATGCCGATGGCTGGAGCGACACGGCGGTGCGCCGCTATGCCCGCGATGCCGGACCGCTACTCGGACGGCTCAACTCGCTGGTTCGCAGCGACTGCACCACCCGCAATAAGGCCAAGGCACAGAGAATCCAAGAATGGATCGACGATCTCGAGAAGCGCATTGCCGAGCTGGCCGAAGAGGACCGAAAGGCGGCGGAGCGCCCGCAGCTCGACGGTGCCGCCGTCATGGCTCATCTCGATATTGAACCCGGTCGCGAAGTTGGCCGGATCATGAACTGGTTGCTGGAACTGAAGCGATCCGAGGGCGTCCTCGACGAAGCTGACCTGCTTGCTCGGCTCGACGCGTTCTACGCCGACATCGGGTAGTTCCCGCTGGCTGTTTCCCGCGGTTCAATAGGTTGGGGGCCATAACCAGACACGATTCTCGAACTGTGGCGAAGGACAGTCAATTTCAATAGGGTGGGCGAAGCGGTCGGTTGGTCGTGGTTGCGAACTGTGATGGTTCGTATGTGCGAAAGGAATTTCATGAGGCGATATGTGATGGCCCTAGGGGCGGCGCTCGCGCTGCTTGCCACTGCCTGTGCGGGCGGCGCGTCAGACGAAGACTTCAAAGCTGAGTTAACGAAGGACGGCATGTTTAGCGATGAACAAGCCGACTGCGTTGTTGACAAGCTCAACGAAGCCGGAATCAATCCAGGCGATCTGACCGATCAGGCCCTCGGTGGTGACGATCCGCCGATCGAGGCAATCGCTATCACCACTGAGTGTTTGATGGGAGACCTCACCGACGAGATGCAGGCCGAGGTCAGTGACATGATCGACGACATGAGCACCGGTACCGAAGGTGACGCCAGCCTTGGTACCTACGGTGATGACCCGGAACTCGATAAAATGTGGGATGCCTGTGAGGGCGGCCTAATGCAAGCCTGTGATGATTTGTTCTTCGAGAGTCCACTCGGTAGCGACTATGAAGCGTTCGGTAACTCCTGTGGACGCCGAAACGAACCGGGAGGCTTGTGCGCCTGACATCGACTTGGTGCGAGAGCGACACGCTTGGTATACACCGGTCCGTCCCGTTGGAGGGCGGCCGGTTCGCGCTGATCAAGCACACCACTTCACCATCGAGGTCGAAAGCCCGGTGACTGTGGTGAGCGGTAACCTGACGTCATGCATGTAGGAATCGTTGGCGCCACCGGACAAGTGGGCGCAGTGATGCGAACTCTCCTTGCGGAGCGAGGCTTCCCCGTCACCTCGCTGCGACTGTTTGCGTCTGCGCGGTCCGCGGGAAAGACGATCGAATGGACCGGTTCGGACGGACGCGCGCAAGAAATCATTGTTGAGGATGCGGCCACGGCAGATTACTTCGGACTCAACATCGCCATTTTTTCGGCTGGAGGCTCGATCTCCAAGGAACTCGCCCCGAAGGTTGCCGCAGCCGGCGCCATCGTCATCGATAACTCGTCGGCGTGGCGCATGGATCCCGACGTGCCCCTGGTGGTTCCGGAGGTCAATGCTGCTGCTTTGCAGTCGATCCCCAAGGGCATCGTTGCCAACCCCAACTGCACCACAATGGTTGCCATGCCGGTCATGAAGCCGCTGGCCGATGAAGCTGGCCTTGAGGCGATGATCGTGTCGACCTACCAGGCAGTTTCTGGCGCAGGAATCTCCGGTGTCCGTGAACTCGATGAGCAGGCCCAGAAGGTCGGCGCAGACGGTCCCGGCCTTACCTACAACGGTCGTTCTGTTGCGCTTGTTGCCGGCGAGAACTTTGTGAAGCCGATCGCTTACAACGTGTTGCCCTTTGCCGGCGACCTCGTCGACGATGGTCTCGAGGAGACCAACGAGGAGCAAAAGCTTCGGTTCGAGAGCCGCAAGATTCTTGGCCTTCCGGATCTCAAGGTGTCTGGCACCTGTGTGCGGGTACCCGTATATACCGGTCATGCGCTTGCGGTGAATGCTCGGTTCTCCTTGGCGATCACCCCTGATCGTGCTCGCGAGTTGCTCGCTGCCGCCGACGGCGTCGAACTGATGGATGTTCCCACACCGCTCGATTCGGCTGGTGCGGATGTCACCTATGTCGGTCGGCTCCGCGTCGACGACACTGTGGAGCACGGCCTCAGCTTGTTTCTGGTGGGCGACAATCTTCGCAAGGGCGCTGCTCTCAATACCGTCCAGATCGCCGAAAGTCTCGCCGCCCAAGGCCTGCTGTAGTTCGCACTGCCTGTTCACAGCTCGGTTATGAATGCCGGGCCTACGGCCCATCCCGTGACGGGTGCCGCTGAGATCGTGGCCGACGATGCTGGCTCTGGTGAGCGGGGTCTCCGTCAGCTGCTACGTGATGTGTTTGTGGAGGCCGGTGGCACTCATGGCGACTGGGATGAGTACGACCGTGTGATGGCTGAGGATGGCCGCCTCCCGATCTTCATCTCGCCAGACCGTATTCTTCGTGTTCCCTAGGGCGGGTTGTCGACGTAGCGCTGCATCGCATCGTCGAGGGAGATATCCATCTGGTTGGCGAGTGAGGCTAGCCAGGCGAGGACATCGCCGAACTCGTGGACCTGCTGCTCGCGGGTCCCTTTGCGAACCGCCTGGGCCAACTCGCCGAGTTCCTCACACAGCCATGCCACCGTTGCGGGCACACCGCGCGCTCTGTCGGCCTCGCCATAGAGGACATCCATCAGGGTCTGTAACTCAGCAAGATCCATGGGAGGGACTCTAGGCGTGCGGTCAGCGATCGTTCTGGGAGGGGTGAGGGCCAAGGGCCCAGCCAAGGATGCGGAGTAGCCCGGTTGTTGCGGGTTGGATGACGGCGGGTCCGGCGAGCGGAGGCAGTGGGAGGTGCAACATCCGCCGGGCGTAGCGAGGGAGCAGGCCAACGGCTGCACCAAAGAGCACGGCGTAGGGGACACGAGTGGGCAAAGGCGTTGGGGGAGCGGCCAGCCAGCGAATCGTTGAGTGGGCCTGCTCGCCGGCCTCGAGTTCGGGGCGGAAGCGTTCGAGCGTCCAGGCAAGGTCGACCGTGGTTTGAGGCGGTTCGATGACCCCGAGCCGTGTGGCGATCTCGCCCATGTCCGCAACGTACTGATCGGAGGTCCCGGGGGACAGCGGAGATGACCCGTAGTGGATCCGGGCTTGGAGGAAGCTGTCGACCTCGGTGGCGTGAACCCAGGCAAGCAGGTGAGGATCGTTGGCATCGTATGGGCGTCCATCAGGGGCATGACCGGTGATGTGGTCATGTACCCGTCGGACCGTGGCGATCGCAGCCTCTGCCTCGTCGAGTGTGCCGAATGTCGTCTTCTCGATGAACTGGCCGGTTCGCTGGAGACGGCCGAGAGGATCGTTGCGAAAGTCACTGTGGTCGGCGACGCCCGCCATCACGAGGGGGTGCAGGGTTTGGATCAGTAGGGCACGAAGCCCGCCCACCAGCATGGCCACGTCGGACTGCACGAGCCACGGCGCGCTGCCCGGTCCAAAGAGACGAGGGGCATCTGAATCGAAGATGAACTCAGCTCGTTCGCTGGTCCCAGCCACGATCTCGCGTAGCCCGACAGCGATGCGTTGTCGGGTCTGCTCAACGATGTCCATATCGATAGTGTCGCTCAGGTTCGACGGGTAGTGCCGCTCAGGTTTATGGAAAGAACCGAAAAAACCTGTCACGTCATCCTTTCTCCAACTGGCGTGTCGGGTTGAAGATCTGCTGTGCTTCAAGGACTATGGAGATTCGCGAAGCCCTGTACACCACCCGTGCCATGCGTCGGGTCACTGATGAGCCGATCGCGGAGGATGTGCAGCAGCGCATTCTCGATGCGGCGATTCGAGCGCCGAGCGGCGGCAATGGTCAGGGCTGGCGGTTCATGCTCGTCGACGATGAGGTCAAGCGGCAGCGCATTGGCGAAATCTACCGAGACTGCATCGAGATTCTCTGGGAAACGATCTACAAGGACCGGCTCGCAGCGGCACAGGGCAACGATGATCCTGAATCGAAGCAGTTCCTGCGAATATTTGAATCGGTGAGCTGGGCTCAGGACAACTTCGGAACGTACCCCTTGATGTTCTTTGCCTTCGATCAGTTCGATGCCAGTGGTGGCTCGATCTTTCCTGCCGTGTGGAGCGGGATGCTTGCCGCTCGTGCGGATGGTGTTGGCTCGTCGCTGACGACGGTGCTCGGGTTCAAGGGCGAAGAAACGCTTGAGGTGCTGGGCGTGCCCGACGATGCCGGCTTCCGCATGGCGTGTTGTGTGCCGATGGGCTACCCCACGGGCAAGTGGGGCGTAGCCAAGCGAAACCCCGTTCACGAGGTGTCCTACCGCAATACGTGGGGCGAGCCGATTGGCTTCGAAATCAAGGAGCCGCTCTGGCCCTAGCGGTGGGTAAGTAACGCGGCATACAGCTCACGCGCTACTTCCAGACCCAGCGCGTTGCCGCGGACGAGAACTGCTCTGGCGTTTCGATCATGCCGAAGGCCCGATGGGGGATGACTTCCCACAAGCTGCTCTCGCGCATGAACGCCATGGTTTCTTCACGGTCCTGCCCGGTTTCCTTAAAGTACTTGTCGGCCCATGACTTCACCAGCGACTCGGCCTCGTCGCCGGTGACCGCAAGTGCACGCCCTTCGACCGATACACATTCGACGGAGGTTTCGGTGGTGACTACGACTTGGTCGTTGGCCTGCATGTTGCGGACCTTGCGCGCCGACGCGGCGAAGCCCGCCCCCCAGCGCTGACGATCGGGCATCCACACGCCCCAGACGGGCATCGCGTGGGGCCGACCGACAGAGTTGGCAGTCACAAACCAGAAGTTTCGTGTGCCCACGAGTCGCTCCTCGGCCCATGACCACGGAAGCAATCCTTCGGGGTTGTCGGTGACGCCGTAGTCGGCCATGTCAGGCCGTTCGGCGCGTGGCGTTGTCATCGGGCAAATGTATGTCGCATCTGCATCGTTTGCGGCGGCAGACTGTCCGTCCATGGCTGCACACCATCGCCGGATCGCACTTGGGGTTGACACCGGCGGCACCTACACCGACGCGGTGGTCTACGACGAAGACGCACGCGCCATCCTGGCCACGGCCAAGTCGCCGACGACGCACGACAACCTGTCGATCGGTATACGCGGCGCGATTGATGCGGCGATTGGCTTGGCGGCCGTGGAGCCTGCGGCGATCCGAATGGTTGCACTCTCGACCACCCTCGCCACCAACGCACTCGTCGAGGGAACTGGTCGGCCGGCATGTCTTGTGACCATCGGATTCGAAGCAGACGCTCTCGATCGCGCAGGCCTGCGCGAGGCGATTGGTTCCGATGCTGTCATCGTCGTAGATGGCGGCCACACGTCGCACGGGGAGCGGGTAGCGCCCCTGGACCTTGACGCCCTGGCCAACGAGATCGATACCGTCGTGGATCAGGTCGACGCATTCGCGGTGACAGCACAGTTCGCCACCCGCAATGCTGAGCATGAGCTCGCCGCCCGCGACCTGATTCGTGAGCGCACCGGCAAGCCAGTCACGTGTAGCCATCATCTGTCTGCGCGGCTTAATGGCCCGAAACGGGGCGTCACGGCGCTACTCAACTCGCGGCTGATCGCCCTGATCGACGAACTCGTCGCTACGACTGGTTCGATTCTTCAAGAGCGGGGCATCGATGCGCCGATGATGATCGTTCGTGGCAACGGCTCGCTTGTGTCGACGGACTTTGTGCGCGATCGACCGGTGGAGACGATCCTTTCGGGCCCGGCGGCAAGCCTTGTCGGCGCTGCCCACCTCGCCGATGCAAATGACGCCGTGATCTCCGATGTCGGTGGAACCACCACCGACATCGCAGTTGTGCGCGACGGCCTTCCAGAGTTCAGCGCGGATGGCGCGAGCGTTGGTGGTCATCGCACCATGGTCGAGGCGGTGATGATGCATACGCACGGATTGGGCGGCGACAGCGAGGTAGTGCTCATCGATCGTGCGGTGGGGCCCGAACTGCGGGTCGGCCCGCGACGTGTCGTGCCGCTGAGCCTCCTCGCTGACCGGGTTGGAGATGTCGTGCACTCCATTCTGCGACGGCAGTTGGACAGTGGCATTCCGGGGGCATGGGATGGCGTTTTTGTTGAACCAACGGCACGCATTCACAACGCCAAGCTTGATCGCTTCGAACAAGAGGTTGTCGATACGTTGGGTGGCGAAGTTCAGCCTGTGAGCGGGGTCGTCCGGACGAGCTTGCAGGAGCGTGCTGTTCGTCGACTCGTCGGCCGAGGAGTGCTGCGGATGTCTGCATTCACGCCTACTGACGCGAGTCATGTCCTCGGACGTCAAGCCACCAACGATGCCGAAGCAGCCCAGCTTGGGGCAGAACTGTTTGCCCGTCGCCGAGATCGTTACGGCCGGGCCATCGCAGAAAGCTCTGAAGCAGCGACAGCGGGTGAAACCATCAGCGTGGTGGTCATCGACACACTCGTTCGCCGTTCGGCGGAGGCGTTGCTCAACGCTGCCCTCGTGCGCGACGGCCTCCCGGCGGAAGCATCGACCTCGGCGATCGTCACCGCTGCCATCGACGGCACGACGCGAAGCGCCCGCCTGGTGGCCGGACTCGACGTTCCCCTCATCGGGCTCGGCGCTCCCGCTAGCACCTACTACCCGGCTATCGGTGAGTTACTTGGATGCAGTGTCGAAGTCCCCGAGCATGCTGGGGTGGCGAACGCGATCGGTGCGGTCGTCGGTAGGGTCCGTGTCCGGGCTGAGATTATGGTCACGTCTCCTCGTCGAGGCGTCTACCGCATCCACTCTGGCACCGACCCCGAGACTGAGTGGGAACGTCCCCATGCCCAAGAGCGCGCCGAGATATTGGCCACCGAGGCAGCAGCACAGCGTGCAGTCGATGCAGGCACTGTCGATTTTGAGATCGAGACGATATGGACCGAGAAGGTCATCGACGTCGATGGTCGGCCCATGTTTGTCGAAGGCACAGCTGTAGCTGTCGCCAGCGGTCGCCCAAATCTCGACTGACGAGAAGCGCCTGGCCTCGATGGCTGATATCCACATGAAGCGCGGCGCCGACCACAGGCCCCAGACAGATACCGTCATGATGTGGCTCATAAACATTTCAGTCCAAATGTCGACGAGTTGGTTGCCCTCAACCGGCAAGGCGCCGAAGGATTCGATGCCGGTGAACTCCAAGTCGCGCCAACCCGCCAACTGGCAGTGGTGGGCTGTATGGATTCGCGCATGGATACGTTCAAGATCCTCGGTCTTCAACCTGGCGAGGCACACATCATTCGTAACGCTGGCGGTGTGATCACCGATGATGTCATTCGCTCACTTGTGATGTCGCAGCGGTTCTTGGGGACATGTGAGATCATCCTCGTGCACCACACCGACTGTGGCCTTGAGCGAGTGTCTGAGGACATGTTCAAAGCTGAGATGGAAGCCGAACTTGGCCTCAAGCCGTGGTGGGCGTTGGAGTCATTCTCCGATCCGTACGCCGATACCCGCCAGTCCATCCAGCGTCTGTTGGCCACGCCGTTCATCAAGCACAAAGACCACATCACCGGTTTTGTGTACGACGTCACCGACGGACTTCTCCACCCCGTCGACTAACCGCCGAACCCGTGCGAGTCCGTCCACCATCTTGCGACGAGGGCGCACGAACCCATGAACGGGCCACAACCGGGCCCTAGGACTCGAGTTCAAGGATCGACGGAAATTTTTGCTAGACACCAAGACTATGAGCATGATTGGAAACCGGGTTATCCGCACGGAAGACCCCGACTTTCTTACTGTCGGCGGTATGTATGTGGCCGATGTCGGACCGAGCGATGCCCTCCACATCACCTTCGTGCGGTCGTTGATGGCCCATGCAAAGATCCTTGCCATCGACACCGCAGAGGCGATGGACATGCCTGGAGTGGTTGGAATTTTCACCGCTTCAGACCTTGCCCTCGAAGCCAAGCCTCCCGGCCTGCCGATGCTCAACCAGGAGATGCTGCGGACCTGGCTCGCCAGTGACCGTGTTCGCTTCGTGGGCGAACTGGTAGCGGCAGTTGTCACCAAGACGCGTGAGCAGGGTGTCGATGCCGCTGAGGTGGTGTTCGTTGATTACGAGCCACTGGACGCCGTCGTCGACATCCGTGAGTCCATCAAGGACGATCTGCTGCTGTTCCCCGATGCCAGCACCAATATTGCATGGCATGTTCCTAGCCCCGACGAGCAGGACATGTTCGCTGAGTGTGAAGTTACCGTCGACCTGGCTATGCGAAACCCACGTATGTCGGTGGCGCCAATGGAACCCCGCTCCGCTGTCTCGCATTGGGCCGCTGACGAGAACGGGCAGGTGCGACTCACTCAATGGTCCTGCACCCAGTTCCCTCATCGCACCCGGGACGACATGGCCGCGGGCATGGGCGTCGACGCGACTGATGTACACGTCATCACCCCTGATGTTGGCGGTGGTTTCGGAGGGAAGAACGGCCTCTATCCCGAGGATATGGTCACGGCCGCGGTGGCCCGGGCCGTTGACCGTCCGGTTCGTTGGACGGAGACGCGTTCGGAAAGCATGCTCGGCCTGGCTCATGCCCGGTCGCTGTATTACGAACTGACGATTGGAGGCGACCGTGACGGTCGAGTGAAGGCCTACCGGATCAAGATGATCCAAGACGGTGGCGCCTATCCAAATATCGGCTGCTTGCTTCCAATGTTCACACGCATCATGGCTCTCGGCGTGTACGACATCGAGAAGTTTGACTTTGAATCAACCTCGGTTGTCACGAACACGTCACCAACCGGCGCGTACCGCGGGGCTGGTCGCCCCGAGGCGACCACGCCACTTGAACGGATGATGGATGCCTTCGCGATGGAGATCGAGATGGATCCCGCCGCTGTACGTCGCATCAATTTCATTCCGCCGGATGCCTTTCCGATGACAACCCAAACCGGGGCTGACATGGACAGCGGCGAGTATGCCAAGGCGATGGATGCCGTGATCGAGGCCGCCGACTATGTCGGCCTACGCGCTGAACAGGCCCGCCGCCGGACGGACCCCAGTGCCAAACTTCTCGGTCTTGGATGGTCGACGTATGTCGAAATCACCAATCCGATGAGTGCGCCGGAGTTCGGCAGCATCGAGATCAAGACGGACGGGAGTGCAGTGGTGCTGACCGGTTCTTCATCGCACGGCCAGGGGCATCACACGGCGTTCGCGCAGTTGGCTGCCGATATCACCGGTATCCCGTTCGACAAGATCGTTGTCCGTCACGGTGATACAGACGAAGTGCCCCGAGGTGGCGGTACCGGTGGTTCCCGCTCGCTCCAGGTGGGCGGAACGGCGGTGTATGAGGCGAGCGAGATGGTGGTCGATCAGGCTCGCAAAGCAGCTGCCGATTTACTCGAAGCCAACCCGGCCGACATCGTGCTCAACATCGAGACGGGTGGGTTCGCGGTGACGGGCTCTCCCTCGATCAGTAAAACTTGGTCTGAGGTGGCGGGCCATCTCGAGGCGACGACCGGTGACGTTCTGAAGGCCGAGACGGACTTCCAGCCGACTGGTGCGACTTTTCCGTTCGGAGCTCACCTGTCGGTTGTGGAGATCGACCGCGACACCGGTGAGGTCTCGGTGTTGCGGCACATCTCCTGTGATGACGCGGGCACGATCATCAATCCACTCATCTTCGACGGGCAGGTGCACGGTGGCGTCGCCTCCGGCATTGCCCACACGCTGATGGAAGAGTTTGTCTACGACGACGATGGCAACCCGCTCACCAGCAACTTCATGGATTACGCGTTCATGTCTGCAGCCGAGTTTCCGAGCTTTGAGCGCACCGCCTTGGAGACACCAACAGATCGAAATCCCCTCGGGGCCAAGGGCATAGGCGAGGCGGGCACGATTGGCGCCGGCCCCGCAGTCCACAACGCGGTAGTCGACGCTCTGTCTCACCTTGGCATTCGTCATATCGAGATGCCCACCACTCCTCAACGAGTGTGGAATGCCATGTCCGCCGCGGAGGTGAACTAGTACTTCACGCCGACTGCGGCGCAGAGGAACTTCATTAATGGCGCCGCGACTGCGAATCGTTCAGCCAGGTCCGCGCGAAATGAGCTCGTAGTCACGTCCGCGTGCGTGATCGGGGCTGTGGCGATGAAGCTCTTTCGCTTCATGTCTGTGAGTAATGGGTGCTCGGCTTCGAAACCGCGAGGTGGACGCTTCAATGAGTCCCCACCGAGTTCGTACATTGAGATGAATGCCGTATTCTGCGTTGCCGCGATCCATTCGTCTTGGTTCTCATCGATGTGCGCACGAATCTGGTGCGCCACCCTCGGCTCAGGCATCCAGAGTCCAACTCCGATGAAGCAGCTACGAGGCTGGAGGTGCACGTAAAACCCAGGAGCGTGGGCATCCTTTGCCCGTTCGTGGCGAAAATGCATGCCGGTATTGAGCTTGTACGGCGTCTTATCCTTGGCGAATCGCGTGTCGCGGTGGATCCGAAAGAGCGATCCTCCGACAGTCCGAGAGTCGGCGACGAAGTACGGTGAGAGTCCCTCGAGTGGTTCGACAAAGTCGGTGATGAAGTCGAGTGCGGGTTGGCGCACCGACGCCTCGTAGCGGGCCTTGTGCTCGTTGAACCAGGCCCGGTTGTTGTTGACGGCCAGGTCACGGAGAAAGGCGAATAGGTCGGGGGAGAAGTACCGGCGGCTCACAGTGAGTGACCGTAGTTCGCTACGCTCCTTGCATGCCCTATGACCTCAGACTCGATCAGTTCTCCACGGAAGAAGAGGCGGTCGCACTGGCGACGGCTGCTGGCCAATTTCCGATGGCCTTCGACTTCGACACTGTGCACAATGATTTCCACTGGCACAACTTTGAGGCGATGCTCTATGTGGTCAGCGGTGAGATCACCATCACCGAACGCGACACCGGCGACGCTTGCACCGTCACGTCAGGTTCGACCATCCGGGCCACAACGCCCCAGCTCGTCCACAAAGAAGATACCGAGGGCTATCGGGCTGTGTTCGGATTTCTGCGCGACCCCGCAGAGATCACGCAGCCGATCGACCGCGATCCCGCCCTACTCGGCTGAACAAGGCGGCGCTTTACTCCGGCGTTGCTTAGCTGAGGTCGGGAACCCGGTGCCAGTGAGGGTTGGCGGCCTCCACTGCGGCCGCAATCTCGAGCAGGCGCCGCTCCTCGCCGATGGGAGCGACGAGTTGCAGACCGGTTGGCAGGCCGTCCTTGGTGAATCCGGATGGGATTGAGATCGCCGGGCACCCGGTTGCGGTGATGACGCAGTTCGACATCATCCAGCCGAGATAGTCGTCCATCGGCTGGCCTGCGATCTCCATGGGGTATTCGACCTCGACCGGGAACGGGACAACCTGCGTTGTTGGCAACGCGATTACATCGACCTGCTCGAAGGCTCGAGTCATCGATCGGTGAAGCTGTGCCCGGAGTTCGGCGGCACGCATGACTCGATTGAGGTCGAGCGAGCGGCCGAACGCGATGTTCTCCTGCACGGTCATCTTGGTCATCGCCACCGCGTCGTCGGAAAGTGCATCCCCGATCTTTCGATAGCCAAGGCCCCGGAAAACGCGGAAGATTTCTTCGGCCATTGAGAGATCTGGGGCAATCTCGACCATTGAACCACCGACGTCGACGACTCGTCCCGCGGCGGCCTTGGCCAACTCGAGTGGGTCGTTGTCGTAGGTCAGGATGCCGAGATCTCCCACCCATCCAATGGTCGCAATTGTTGTCGTTGGTAGGGGCTCGGCATAGACGGATGGATCGTCGCGCAAGCTGAGGAGGTCATCGGCGAACGGGCCGGCGAGAACGGACAGGAGTAAGGCGGTGTCAGCGACGTTGCGGCCCATGGGGCCTTCAACGCCGAACCGCCGGAACCAGGCCGAACTGTCGATGAGGGCGGGGTCGATGGGTACCCGTCCGATCGAGGGCCGCAGCCCCACAACACCGCAGAACGCCGCAGGGTTGCGAAGTGAACCGCCGAGGTCAGAACCGTCGGCGATCGGCAGCATCCGTGAGGCAAGTCCTGCGGCGGCACCGCCGGATGATCCGCCGGCAACCCGAGAGGGATCCCAGGGATTGGATGTAGTGCCGTAGATTTCATTGAACGTGTGGCATCCAGTACCGAATTCTGGCGTGTTGGTCTTGCCGATGATGATCGCTCCAGCAGCCCTCAGTCGACCCGCAACGAGGCCATCGTTGGCCGCAGGCTTGTCGGAGGTGGTTGCCGAGCCAGCGCGCGTGGGTATACCGGCGACGTTTTGTAGGTCCTTCACCGCAACAGGGAGTCCGTGTAGAGCGCCACGCTGGCCCGCTGGCAGCGCGTCGGCCGCGTCGGCGTCGCTCAACACATCCCTGCGTGATCGAGCGGCAACGATCGCATTGATCGTGCCGTTTACCTCGTCGATTCGGTCGAGGTGAGCCTCGACGACTTCATGGGCAGACAGTGAGCCTGATCGTGTCTGGGCGGTCAGTTCGACGGCTGTTTGTGAAACGATCCTGTTCAACACGAAGGTGATTATCGCATGTCAGGCCCGAGAAATCGCACTACGGCAGCGCCACCCAGAACGAGCGGCTGCGTACCATGAGTCTCCCGTCCGCAGCAAAAGCCGCAGAGCACGCGCCTCGCTTCCGACCATTCCACTCGAACGGGTAGTCACCTTGGGAGGCGACGAGGGCGTAGGTTTCGCCCGCCACCAGCGGCTCGAGCACCTCGACTGCAAGCTGCACCGTGAACGCTGGTCGCTGGTCGCCGCTACCACAGACGAACCAGGCAGCAGTGCAGTCGACGGCAGCCCAGGCGACCGCGTGGTCCACGACTCCGTCGTCGCCGGACGCCCACTCCGGGACCGTCCAATCGGTGCCATACCGGCCGTCGCTGAGTGGGCCTGCGTGAACCTGCATCGACCCCGACTGAGCACCGCAAGAGAAACAGTGGTGAGCGGGGTGGTTGTCGGCGGAGTATTCGAATCGATGCCGAGCCGCTGTTGCGTCGGCGATCGAAACGGGGGAGATCGTCGCCCATGTGGGTTCCCAACGGGTGATATCAAGCACGGTCACGCCAGTCGACGCTGACAGGGTCCAGTGGTCATGGGCCTGCTGGTCGAGGGAAAGGTCCTCCTCAAGAGGGATCGGGGATCGAAAGGCGACCGAGCCGACCCCGCCAATCGCGTCCAAGACACGCGCGGCCGTGTAGCCGCCCTGCCCTGTTCCCGGGGGGCCTTCAAAGCGGTGTGGGATTCGAATGGCGGTCACGGCGGCGAGAGTAGCGCGACGTGGATAGAGGCCTCTACCCCACACCGCCCTACGCTCGCGTAAAGGAGGCGGCAGTGATGCATGACACGGTGCTAGCGATCGAACAGCGGGGTGCAGTGCTGCACCTCCAACTGAACCGGCCTGAGAAGCGAAATGCGCTCTCGGCTGAACTTCGAGGACGACTGCTCGATGCGTTCGAGGATGCAGCGAGTGATGAGTCCGTCTCGGCGATCTTGTTGTCTGGTGCCGGCGACCACTTCTGTGCTGGGTTCGATCTTTCCGAACTGGCAGCAGCCGAAGATCCCGCCGCGTTGTTTGCCGATGCGGGCCGCTACCACCAAGTCATTCACGAGAGCCCGACACCGATCGTTGCCGCCGTCCGTGGATCAGCGGTCGCAGGTGGATTCGACCTCGCGCTCATGGCCGATCTTCGGGTGGCAGCTACCGATGCCGTCTTCGGACAACCACAGGTACGGCACGGCATTCCGGCCTCATACGACCTTGTCGTCGACGTGGTTGGCGACCCCTTGGCACGCGACATCTGTTTGACG
>Ga0233427_10002920_pt1 | contig 15466 bp, 12 predicted proteins | sample SI_118_April2016_5_FD_179885 | JGI IMG/M metagenome (GOLD analysis project Ga0233427, IMG submission 179885) | Seawater microbial communities from Saanich Inlet, British Columbia, Canada - SI_118_April2016_100_MG | ecosystem: Environmental > Aquatic > Marine > Inlet | place: Canada: British...
AATGAGATGGTTAATCGGAATTAATAGAGCATTTTAATGAAGAAAATACTTGTAACTGGAGGAGCAGGATATATTGGTTCACATACAGTTGTAGAACTAATAAATGCTGGCTATACTCCTATTATAATTGATAATCTTTGTAATACTTCAACTCAAAACATTGATGGAATTGAGAAAATAATTGGAAAGGGAGTAAAATGGCACAATGTTGATTGTACTGATAAAAAAACAATGGATAAAGTGTTTTCTGAAGAAGGAAAGATAGAAGGTGCTATTCACTTTGCTGCTTACAAAGCAGTTGAGGAATCAGTGCAAAACCCTCAGAAATATTATAAAAATAATTTAGGGTCACTAGAGGTGCTTTTACAATGCATGAAAGAGAATGAAGTAAAAAATATCATTTTTTCTTCATCTTGTACGGTTTATGGAATGCCTGATATTTTACCTGTTACTGAAGATGCACCTTTCAAAAAAGCAGAATCTCCTTATGGAGAAACAAAACAACTTTGTGAAAATATGCTTTTAGATGATAAGTGCAACAGTGTGGCTTTAAGATATTTTAATCCTATTGGATCACACTCTTCTGCTTTAATTGGCGATTGTTCAGCTGATAGACCAAGCAACTTAGTTCCAATAATCACTGAGACTGCAATAGGAAAAAGAGAAAAAATTACTGTTTTTGGAAATGATTACAATACCCATGATGGTACTTGTATCCGTGATTATATTCATGTTTTGGATTTAGCAAAATCACATGTTTTAGCAATGAACTTTGTTTTAAATAACCCTGGGAAACATGCATTTAATGTTGGAACAGGAATTGGAGTTAGCGTATTAGATGTTATTAAAGCTTTTGAAGTAAGTAATAATTTAAGTGTCAATTATACTATTGGGCCAAGACGTGATGGAGATATTGAGCAAATATATGCTAACAACAGCTTGATAAAAGAAAAATTAGGATGGAAAGCTAAAGAAACCTTACAGAAAGCTATGATTTCCGCTTGGGAATGGGAGAAACAAAAAAGTTAATGTTCAGAAACCAATACTTGCTAACAAATAAAGAAATCCATTTACAAAAGGATGCTACAAAGATTTGTATTGGTGATTTTACTTTATATTTCGGGAATGATATTGAATGTTATACTATCCAAAAAGATGATATGCAAATCACTCTTTTAGGATATGTTTTTCACTGCTATAATGATAAAAAAGAGCAAGACTTAATTACAAATTTATTTACGCTTACTGAATCAGAATTATTAGATGAAATAGATTTATGGTGTGGGCATTTTGTATTATTTATAAAGGATAAGGATATTAAAATTTATAATGATGCATGTGCTAGCTTTAAAGTGTTTTATGGCGAACAAGATGGCAATAAAGCAGTTGGTTCTGACCCAAAAATAATAAATACCTTTTTTAACTTTGAAGAAGATGAAAACCCTGAAAAATTAAAATTTTATCAATCTGACTATTTTAAAAGAAATAACGTAAAAGCAGGAAATGAAACTCAATACACTAATATAAATCAACTTGTAGCAAATCACAGCTTAAATAGTGGAACCCTGAATTACCATAGAATATTTCCAAGAAAAAAGAGAGTAGAAATTTCAGAAAAAGAATCAGCAAAAAAAATAATACCTATATTTAAAAATCTCACTAAGAATATTCATAAAAGATATAACATTTACGCTTCTATAACTGCTGGCTTTGATAGTAGATTATCAATGGCTGCAACAAAAAAAATTGCAAAAGAAATCACTTATTATACTTTTAAATTTTCTAATAAAACTGAGGACTATATTGACTATAGAATTCCTAAACAAATTACAAGTAAATTAAGTCTTAAATACATACTAAAACCTTTAATTAGTAAACTTCCTGAAATAGAAAAACAAAAGATACTAGCTAGTTATGATTCACCAAGGTTAAAATTATTTTTACAATACTTTGAAAACTTCCCAAAACATAAAAAAGAAAATATTCTTATGACAGGAGGAGGTAGTGAAGTTGCAAAAAATTATCTTGAGAATGTATCTATAAAAAATGGAAAACATCTTGTAAGAGCTATTCATTTTCCTGACAACACTTACTTAGATAAGTACTATCAAAATTGGTTAGATAAAAATAAAAAACTAATTTCTGATTTTGATTATAACATTCTTGACTTAGTACATTGGGAACAAGATATTACAAGTTTTGCAGGGCAAAATATGCATTATGCTCATCATTATACTAAGATTATCTCTATATTTAACTGTACCAAAGTATTAGAACTAATGTTATCAGTAGAAAAGAAAAAAAGAGATGCAAAGAATCCTAAATTCTATAAATATCTGATAAATAAAATGTGGCCAGAGCTTAATAACTTCCCTTACAACCCATCATTAAAAGAAAAACTGATCCTATTATTCAAAAAAATTAAGATTTATAGAGCTTATAAATTTCTTCAGATTAGATTAAAAAGTAATGGATAAAATTCAAAAACATAAATTTATTTTTATTTGTGGGTTACATAGAAGTGGAACCTCTCTTTTATATAAAATTCTAAAAGAACAAAAGAATATTAGTGGTTTTGAAAACACAAATGCTATAGAAAATGAAGGGCAACATCTTCAAAGTGTATTTAATGCCGCAATTAAGCATGGAGGACCAGGAAAATTTGGGTTTGACAAAAACTCTTTTTTAAATGAAACATCTGAATTAGTTAGAATAGAAAACAAAAATAAACTTTTTTCAGAGTGGAGTAATTATTGGGACTTAAGCAAAGAATATCTAATTGAGAAATCTCCTCCAAATTTAATAAGAACACTTTTTTTACAAACTATGTTCCCAAATAGCTATTTTATTACAATTTATAGACATCCAATTGCCACTTCATTAGCAACTAAAAAATGGTCAAAAACATCTCATTATTCATTAATCAAGCATTGGGTAGTTTGTCATAATCAATATTTAGAAGATAAGAGAAAACTAAAAAATAGCTTAGATATTAATTATGAAGACTTGATTAATCAACCAGTAGAAACCTTAAAAATTATTGAAACTTTTCTTAATACTCAAATTAGTTTATCAAATAATACTATCAGAAAAGGAGTAAATGATAAATACCTATCTTTATGGCAAAAAAATAAACGGAATATATTCTATAAATTTAATATTCAAAAAGCTGAGAAAGCTTTTGAAAGTAGTATAAATAAATTTGGCTACAGCTTCTTTTAAATCATAACTAATGAACAAAACAGAAAAACAATTAATTATCTCTATCGGTACTGGAAGAAGTGGAAGTGTTTCTCTATCACAATTCCTTTCTCATCAAAAAAGAATGAGAGTATTACATGAAGGAAAGATTAAAGAAAAGAAAATCAGAACACTTATAAAATGGGAAAATGATACAGATCAACTGTTTAGTTGGATTAATGATTTATCAACCTTTAATTCAGATGAATACTTTTATGGCGATACAGGGATGTATTATTTACCTTATATCAAATTAATAATACAAAAATACCCAAATGTAAAAGTAATAGGATTAGTTAGAGATAAAAAAAGTGTTGTAAATAGTTACCTAAATAAGACTGAAGGAAGAAATCATTGGTACAACCATAATGGTGTAGAATGGAAGAAAGATAAAAAATGGGACCCATGTTACCCTAAATATAATGAAATTAATAAAAAGAAAGCATTAGAGTTATATTGGGAGGAATACAATACAACTACAAAAAACCTTCAACTTGAATTCCCAAAGCAAATAAAAATGTGGTCTATTGGAGAGTTTAATACTGAAAGTGGAAAGAATGAAATTCTAGATTTTATTGGATATAAACTTGAAAGAGATATCAGTAGTGATTATAAATTAAATCAGATTACGCAAGAATCTTTTTTCGAAAAACTAAAAAAGAAATGGTTTTAAGCATTCTTATTTGCACATATAATCGAGAACATTTTCTTAAATTATGTTTAGACTCCATAATAGAACAAACCAAACACTGTTTAGAGAAAAAAATTGAAATTATTATCATTGATAATAACAGCAATGACAATACAAAAAACCTGATAAAAAATTATAAATCTATAACTCCTATAATTTATTATTTAGAAAAAGAACAAGGTTTGAGTTATGCTCGTAACTCAGGTATAAACATTGCTAATGGTAACTACATAGCATTTGTTGATGATGACGCTACCATTAATAAAAATTGGCTTAATGCATTATTAGTTGGAATAGAAACTATTAAAGCAGATGGATTTGGCGGGCCAATCTATCCCAGATTTGAAGTTGAATGTCCTAGTTGGATTGATAAAGAATATTTTATTAGACGATTTAAAAGCAAAGACGGCTATTTAAACCAACTAGTTGCAAGAGGGGGATTTTCAGGAGGAAATATGTGTATTCATAAATCTATATTTGAAAAAATTGGAAATTTTGATATAAACTTAGGGATGAAAGGAAATAAACTTGGTCTTGGTGAAGAATCGGAACTCTTTTACCGCTTGTTCACCACCCTAAAAGAAAGTAAGTTATATAATATAACAGAAATGTCAATCACTCATTTTGAGGCTGCTTTTAAATTGGAAAAACAATATTTAAAAGACAGAATATTACTAAGCGGGAAACAATTTTCATTGCAAAATATTAAAGAAAATAAGATTAAAGGATATCTTATGATTTCTTTAAAAATAACTAAACAAAGTATTGATTTAATTTTTAATCTACTACAAATAAAAAAGTTTAAGTTATTACGAAACCTCTGGACAATACAAGGTTTAATTAAAGGAACATTTACTCTATAAATATTTGTTGTTCAACCGTTCCATCATCATAAATATAAAAGAGCACAATATTTTTAGTATCTGATGTCTCTCTACCTAAAAAATCAGAATGCTAAATTCCCAATCGCCTTCTTGCATCAGTAACTATTTTATTAATGTCTTCTGATAGTTCTAAAGTCAATAATAAAGGAACAAAAATAGCAAGTACTATAACGGTTTTCCAAACTATATCAATATATAAATTACCACTTAATGGTAAATAGATACTAATGCCATATAGAGCTAATAAAATAAGAAAAGTGTAAAGTGTTTTAAGAGAAAAAGGCTGTAAACCCATCTTTACTTTAATAAGAACCAAACGAATAAGATTGAATAAAAATACAGAAAGTGCTGTTGCCATTGCTGCACCATTTATTCCGTATTTTGGAATTAGAATATAGTTAGAAATAATAGTGAAAGCAACCAACAATACATTAGTAATTAAATCATATTTATAATACTTTGAATTAACAATAATTGCCCCATTTACACCAGTTGCAACATTAAATAACTGAGCTAACCCTATATACAAAACCACCCACTTTCCATGAGAAAATTTCTCAGGAAGTATGCTGAAAATAGCATCAATATTAATCCAAATACATAAAAAGAAAAGCCCCCCAATAATTAACTGATTAATAGAAGATTTAGAATAAATGGTCTGAATTTGCTTAAAATCTTGCTCTTCCCAAGCTTTAGCTAGTAAAGGAACAGAAATAGAAACGATTGATTTTCCTGGCACTTTTATTACAGAACCAATATAAAAAGCTAAAGTGTAAAATGCAACTTTCTCCAAATCTAGTAAAGCACCAATCATAAGCATATCTAATCGGCTTACAAACATTACAGACCCCCCTCCAATCAACACATAAAAACCATAAACTATAATTTCCTTAATTTTTAAAGATCCTACCGAAAGCTTAAAGTAAAGATTTCCCTTATATAATTGAATTGCAAATAATATCAAAAACTTAAATAAAAACCCAGCAACATAAAACTGAAGAAATGCTGTAAAATCAATAAACTTAAATCCATGAAAAAGCAAGATGATTAAGCAATATAATTTCAGAAAAATTTCATTTAAAAAGATAGGTGTTGAAGCATCTAGATAAGAACGAGAAACAGAGGTTAATACATCATAAAAACTGATAAAAAACACCAAAAGAAAAATATAAAAGAAATTCTCTTGTAAAAGAGGACTTGCATTCAATAACTCAAACACTTCTTCCTTAAATAAATAATAGCCTAAACATGAAATTATGAACCCAAATAAGGGGGTTATCAAACTCAAGAAATACAACTGTCCTTTTTCCTTAATTGCAGGAAAGAATCGAATAAATGTTTTAGGAATTCCTAAAGAAGAAAAAGTCCCTATTAAAGTAGCATACGCAACTAAAATACTCAAAAGTCCCCAATGCTCTGGTTGATCATTAAACACATTAGGATAAATAATCACAGTATTTATTGCTCCAATAGCCATTCCAATATAGAAGCTAATTGAATTTTTTATACTCTGATTTCTAACTATTCCCATTATATATTACTTAAAAGTATTGACAAATCATTGGCTAGTTTTTCTCTAGAAAATTTTTCTAATGCTTCAGTTTTAAATTCATTATTAACATTAAAAATATTGAGAATTTCATTCTTTAAATGTTCTGAATCATAATTAAAAAATAAACCTGATTTGGTTTCGTTTATTAACCTTTGAGTATCACTCCTTTCTGGCCCAAAAGCTAAAATGGGTTTTTGAGCTGCTAAGTATTCAAATATTTTTCCTGGGTAATTACCTACTCCACTTTTAGAATTAAATAATAATAGCAATAGTAAATCAGCTTCATTATACTGCTGTAAAACCTGTGCATGAGAGAGGTAACCCAAATTTTTCACTTTTCCTTTCAGACTAGAGTATGACTCTATTTCTGAAAGTACTTCTCCATCAATATTTCCTGATAAATGAATTTCTAATTTAGCATTAAACTCAGTATTCTCATCACATAAATCAGCTAATGCTTTCCATAAGTTTTTAGGATTCCTTAGGTGATTCAACAAACCGTAATGCCCAATTACAAACTTATCATTTGTTTTAGGTTTTAGCTCAAAATCATATGCATCATAGCCATTAGTAATTAACTCCACTCTATTTCCTCCTAGTCGTTTTAAATCTTCCACCCAAGTCTCACTTACCGTTAAGGTTACATCAGCAGTTTTTAACACTTCTCTTTCTAAATCCTTGTGCTTTTTCCTTGAAGAATTAGTAAGGTGAAACTCATCCAATAAATCCAATTCACTCCAAGGATCACGAAAATCAGCTATCCACTTTAAATTAGGCATAGCTTTTTTCAAACCCAAACCAATCAAGTGCATAGAATGAGGTGGTCCTGTAGTAATAATATGTTCAATGCCTTCCTCTTTTATTTTTTTTAGCAATGCATTTACAGATGGTTTTACCCAATATATTTTTGGGTCAGGTATAAATATATTTCCTCTCACCCAATTCAACACCTTATTCTTTAAAGATTTTTTATTAGAAATTACTCCTGCACTTTGTGATTTTCCTCCTTTACCAAACAACTTATCCTTTAGAATATAAGGCTCCCAAATTGAAGTTTTCCAGATCTCTGCTTCAGCAGGAATATCATTTAACAAAGCCTCATCCTTAACTTCAAAATAAGGGTTTTTTGGAGTATAAATAATAGGTTGCCAATCGTATTTTGGCAAATACTTTGTGAATTTTAACCACCTCTGCACGCCTGACCCTCCTGCAGGAGGCCAATAATAAGTGATGATTAAAACTTTTTTCATTAGGACTTAAACTCCTTAACACTAACAAATGCAAGTAGTAATAACAATACAATTGATGAAGTCAAAGCTATACGCTCAGAAACATGATACACAGCAGGTTCAAATTTGAATTCCACAACATGATTTCCTGATGGAATTTGCATTCCTCTTAACACATAATTTGCTCTAAAGTGTGGCTTTAATTCTCTGTCAATATAAGCATTCCACCCTTTATCATAGTAAATTTCAGAAAAAATTGCGATTCCATTTTTTGATGAATTAGAATTGTATTTTAAATAATTGGGTTTATATTCTTCTAAAGTAATATTAGCACCTGCATTATCCAAACCATCAATTATTTGCTCGTTAAACCTAACATCAACAATTGCAGTATTTGATGGATTAAACCCATTTAATGCAGCTATTTCTGCATCAGCATTAGCAACCGTATTTATCTCATTTACAAACCAAGCATTACCCAATGTAGCAGGGTTTTGTTGTGCCTGTCCTTTTGGATTGATAAAATATTTTGTATTTAACATATTCAATACTGCCATATTTCCTTTTGAAATATGATTTTCAATAAGTTCTTGATAGCGTTTTAATTTTGCACCATGATACCCTCCAATTGACTTATGAAAATAAGATGTACTTGCATCATTAAAGGTACTTACACTCTGATTAAATACCCTAAAATTGGGATCTTTATCTCTTAAAATTTGTTGATCAGCAGCAGTTGCTTGATAAGGTCTTTCTACTTTAGATTTTCTTACAAAATGATCATCATTTAAGTAACGCTTATTAATTGTCCACATATCAGCCAACACTAATACCCCAACAATAAGGATAACATATTTACTACTCAATTTATTTTTTAGGAACATCCACATTGCCCCAAAAGTTAGGGCTATAAAAATAAACGATCGCCATGCATCAGCACTTAAAAGTCCTGCTCTATCTGATTGTAAAGCATCAATTGGCCATCCGCTTTTTGCTAAATTAGCATCTTGCCCTCCCACAAAATCAAAAAACAAACTCGGCATAAATGCAAACACTAAAGTTAAACCACCCACAATATAAAAAGCCAATTGTAAAGGTTTTTGCTTTTCGTTTGATGATGCCTCAGTAGTTAAAAATTTATTCAAAGCAACAAATCCTAAAAGAGGTAAAGTAAACTCTGCAATCACCAATATCATGGATACCGCACGGAACTTATTATAACCTGGAAAATAGTCTAAAAATAAATCAGTAAGTGGCATAAAGTTTTTACCCCAAGCTAGCATAATGGATAAGATTGTTGCTAATAGAATCCAAACTCTCATTTCTGATTTCACAAATAGTAAACCAAAAATAAAAAGGAACATTACTATTGATCCAGCATAAGTAGGTCCGGAAGTAAAAGGTTGGTTACCCCAATAAAGTGGTAATTGCTTAATTAGTTGCTTGGCATTAGGGGCTCTTTTTATTGCCTGATAAGTTTCAGATTCAGTAGTTAACTCTCCTTGTGAGGCACCTCCATAAAAATTAGGAATCAGTAAAGTAAAAGTTTCAGCAACACCATAACTCCATGAAGTAGCATAATCCTTATCCAAACCAGAGGTTTTATTATCTAAATCAGTTGTTAACTCAGATTTCCCTCTTGTACTCTCCTCACCATATTCCATGGTGGTACTCAAACGACTAATGGCAGTACCAGAAGCCAATAAAGCTGCTAAAACCAACACTCCAGAACGCTTTGCAAAACTGGTAAGATTATTAGATTTTAAATCTTTAACAAACTGAACTACCCCTATTAAGATAAGTACTAGTACTAGGTAATAAGTAATCTGTAAATGGTTAGCATAAAGTTCCAATGCTACAGTAAGTGCTGTTAATACTCCTCCTAAAAGCATCCTTCCTCTATAGGTGTAAAGAACAGCTGCCACTACCATTGGCACATAAGCTATTGCATGTGCTTTGGTCATATGACCAGCCATTATAATGATAAAAAAGTAGGAAGAAAAAGCAAAACCAATTGCACCTACAGCTGAGAGTCGATAATCAACTTTAAGGCTTAGCAATAATAAATAAAATCCTAACAAATACAAGAACAATAGATTGGCTGGCCTTGGAATTCCTAGAGAAATAGCCTTAACAACATATTGGATTAAATTAGCATTTGATCTAGTAGAAATCTGATAAGCTGGCATTCCTGAGAACATAGAGTTAGTCCAAAGTGCTTCTTCTCCTGTATCTTCTCTGAAATCTTGAACTTCTTTACTCATACCCTTCCAATGCTTAATATCTGGCATATCAATCATTTTACCTTGCATTACAGGAGAGAAATAAGCAAAAGAAATACCCATAAATAATAGAATTACTATTAGGTGTGGGCTTAGTTTTTTAATTTGTTCCATAAGTAGTTTTATTCATCAATCTCTTCAAAATCTACATAGTCACCTACATTATCTGATTTTGTTTGTGTTGAAGATTTAGTTTTTTCAAGTGTTACTTTCCCTTCCTCTTGTGGCGGGTTTTGTGGATTTTGATGTTGCTGATTAAATTGCTGTTGAAAACGATCTTGCATTTTATTGGCAAAGCGTTTCATTAAGATTGGTGCTAACAACCTAGTAAGTATCTTTATTAAATAAGAAATAAAGAAAAACCAAAATAGAAATTTCAACAATCCTAGCAACATATTATTTACTTAAATATAAGTTACGTTCAGAATATACTTTTGTAAAGTAATCATCCTTTAAATCATCAATAAAATAAATTGCTTCTCCTGTCGATTTCATTTCTGGACCTAATTCTTTGTTTACATTTGGGAATTTATCAAACGAGAAAACAGGAACCTTTATTGCGTATCCTTTTTTGGTAGGGTTAAAATCAAAATCATTAACTTTATTTTCACCCATCATAACTTTTGCAGCATACTTTACATAAGGCTCATCATAAGCTTTTGCAATAAATGGAACAGTTCTTGATGCTCTAGGGTTTGCCTCAATTACATAAACAATTTCATCTTTTATAGCAAACTGAATATTTATTAAACCAATTGTTTCCAAAGCAACAGCAATTTTATTAGTAATATCAATCATTTGCTGACGCACATTATCACTCAAATCAAAAGTTGGAAGTACGGCATAAGAATCTCCTGAATGAATACCACATGGTTCAATGTGTTCCATCATACCAATAATATACACATCTTTTCCATCACAAATTGCATCTGCTTCTGCCTCAATTGCTTTATCCAAATAATGATCTAAAAGCACTTGATTTCCAGGCATATCTTTTAAAAGATCAACAATATGATGTTCTAATTCTTCTTCATTAATTACAATTTTCATTCCTTGCCCTCCTAACACATAAGATGGTCTTACTAAAATTGGAAAATTCAAAGTTTTAGAAATTTCAATAGCATCTTCAGCAGTTTCAGCAACTGCAAATTTTGGGAAAGGAATATTATGTTCTAAAAGTAATTCTGAGAACCTTCCTCTATCTTCAGCTACATCTAGTGCATTATAAGATGTTCCCATAATTTTAATACCATAACGCTCTAACTTTTCTGCAAGTTTAAGAGCAGTTTGTCCTCCTAACTGAACAATAACTCCCTCTGGATTTTCATGTCGGATAATATCATAGATATGTTCCCAAAAAACTGGCTCAAAATAAAGTTTATCAGCAGTATCAAAATCAGTTGAAACAGTTTCAGGATTACAATTAATCATTATCGTTTCGTAACCACATTCTTTTGCAGCCAACACTCCATGCACGCAAGAATAATCAAACTCAATTCCTTGCCCAATTCTATTAGGACCAGAACCTAAAACAATTATTTTCTTTTTATCAGTAACTTCACTTTCATTTTCTGCAAATTGAATACCATTTTCTTCTTTTGGCATTTCAAAAGTTGAATAATAGTAAGGTGTTTCAGCTTTAAATTCAGCAGCACATGTATCTACTAATTTATAAACACGCTTAATATTTTCATCATTTCTTTTATCATAAACAGCACTCTCTAAACATTTTACTAGATAAGCAATTTGTCTATCAGCATATCCTTTCATTTTTGCTTCTAAAAGTAAATCAGATGGGATAGTTTCAATTGTGTAATTCTCAATTTCTTTTTCCAAAACGACCATTTCTTCAATTTGATGTAGGAACCAATAGTCAATTTTAGTTATTTCATGGATTTTCTTAGTAGGAATACCAATTCTCATTGCATCATAAACTCTGAAAATCCGATCACCACTAGCATGTTTTAACTCATACAAAATTTTATCCTGATCTGTTTTTCCTTTTCCATCAGCACCCAAACCATTTCTACCAATCTCTAAAGATTGACAAGCTTTTTGCAATGCCTCTTGAAATGATCTTCCAATACTCATCACCTCACCAACCGATTTCATTTGTAAGCCTAATTCAATATTAGAACCTTTAAATTTATCAAAGTTCCATCTAGGAATTTTTACAACTACATAATCCAAAGTTGGTTCAAAACAAGCTGAAGTTGTTTTTGTAATTTGATTATCCAACTCATCTAAAGTATAGCCAATTGCCAATTTACTAGCAATTTTAGCAATAGGATAACCAGTTGCCTTTGATGCTAAAGCTGAAGAACGAGAAACCCTTGGGTTAATTTCAATTGCAATAATATCTTCTGATTCATCAGGATTAACAGCAAACTGCACATTACAACCACCAGCAAATTCACCAATTGAGCGCATCATTTTAATAGCCATATCACGCATTTTCTGATAAGTTGTATCAGATAATGTCATAGCTGGGGCAATTGTAATTGAATCACCAGTATGGATTCCCATAGGATCCAAATTCTCAATATTACATATAATAATAACATTGTCGTTATCATCACGCAAAAGCTCTAATTCATACTCTTTCCACCCTAATACAGCTTTATCAATCAAAACCTCATGTATTGGTGAAGCATGTAATCCTTTTGATAATAAATCTTCAAATTCTTCCTTAGTATGTACAAAAGCAGCACCACTTCCTCCCAATGTAAATGAAGGACGAATTACTAATGGAAAACCTAATTCTTGTGCAATCTCCTTTCCTTCTAAGAATGATGTTGCAATACGAGCAGGAGCCACAGGAACATCAATCTTTTGCATTAATTTACGAAACTGCTCTCTATCCTCAGTAATATGGATAGCTGCAATATCAACACCAATAATATCTACTCCATACTTCTCCCAAATTCCTTTTTCATCAACTTCAATACAAAGGTTTAAGGCAGTTTGCCCACCCATTGTTGGTAATACTGCATCAATATTTCTTTCTTCTAAAATTTCAATAATAGAAGCAGTAGTAAGTGGTTTTAAGTAAATATGGTCTGCAACAACCTTATCCGTCATAATAGTTGCAGGATTAGAATTGATTAATGAAACCTCAATTCCTTCCTCACGCAATGACCTTGCTGCTTGAGAACCTGAATAGTCAAACTCACAAGCTTGTCCAATTACAATAGGACCACTTCCTATAATTAATACTGATTTTAATTTATTATTTTTTGGCATTTCTTTAATTATGTATGGTGCGAATTTACAATTTTTTGTTTTTTATTTTAGGTGCTATTTATTAATAGATATTAACAAGTTTTACTCTGAAAAAAACCTAAAAAAAAGGTGTTGCAAAAGCAACACCTCTTATATAATTAATAAATCATTTTTTATTTATGACCCATCTCGTCAGAAACCGTTAAACGCTTTCTTCCTTTTGCTCTTCTTCTAGCTAATACATTTTGTCCATCTGAAGATGACATACGATCCATGAAACCGTGTTTGTTTTTTCTTTTTCTATTAGATGGTTGAAAGGTTCTTTTTGGCATGACTTTATTTCTTTATTATTTCTGGGCTGCAAATATAATAGGTTTTTTTATAATGTAAATAAATTATAGAGTTTATTTTTATTGCTTTTATTCTATAGATAACTTCTTGACATACTCTTCCAAACTATTATCCTCTATCATATAAACCTTTAAATAATTTCTATAAACACCTGGTGATTGTAAATACTTTTGTTTTTCAATTTCACATTGATTTGAATTGGAGAATAAAGGATTATGCGAATCCAAAAAATTAAATAATATTTTTTGCAGGTGATAATCATATTCTGGACTACATTCTAATCGCACTTCATAAGAAGAATCAACTTTACTTAATAACAACACCTCTAAAGCCTCTTTATAAAGCCCATCATTATTATAGAGCACTGCAAGGTTTTTTCTACTCTCATAAAAGCAATTTACATACTCCAATGATAAAGAGTAAAACCTCTTAGAGGTTTCAATATCACCTAAGTTATGATAACAAGTCCCTATATTATTAAGATTATGCACATGGAAAGGATTTACTTCCTTTGCTGCCAAAAAATCAATTAATGCCTCTTTTATTTTTCCTTGCTTATATTTACTAATTCCTGTATACCATTTTAATGGAGTTGATGAAATATCTACATCATTAATCATCAATGCATAATCCATATTTGCAATCATTTTATCTAAATTATTTTCATTCTGAAATTCTATAGATCTACTATACATATATTTAGAAAATAGATTCAAACTAAATACAATCAATACAGAAACTAAAAAAAGATTAATATAATTATGATTTAAAGATTTTACTTTAATCCGATTACTACTTATAACTATTGCAACAATTACCATAATTAAATAGGGTTGAACAGTCTGAATTAACGGAAAACTAAAATAACTAATAAATATAAATCCAATTAAAGTTGAAAACAACAATTTATATAGGATTTCATTCCTTTTAAACAACTTAAGTAATTCATTGAGTAATAAAAATAGAAACAACATATAAACAAAACTACCAAGAACTCCTATTTCTGATGCAACCCATAAATAATCATTATGAGGATTACTTGCAAAAAAGTATGAAGAATTAACATATGGAGAATCTTTATCAACACCTTTTTTATATAAATCATAATTCCAAATCTCAATTTTCCAATTACTTGGGCCAACACCAAAAAAAATATTATCTTTAACTAATCTTAGTGTACTATTATTTAACTCGCCCCTACCAGAGGAGTTTAGTTCAACCGTTTTATAAACCTGTTCATTTAAAAAATCACTCCTCCTAAATAAATGAATAGATGAAGCAATTATTATAATCATAGAAAATAGAACTATCACACTATTTTTCCACCCTAACTTAGTATCATTATTAAAAGAAATTATAATGTAAGTGACAATTGAAATCAAAGAAGCAAAGATTACTGCTCTACTTAGGGTAATAGTAACAATTATAATAATTTGAATCAAGACAAGGATAGAAAATAATCTATTAAAATTATTGCTTATTTTAATTTTATAAATAACAAAAGGAGACAACATAAACAATGAAGAAGCTAATAAATTCTTATTTCGAAAAAAACTGGAGAATTTATTAAATTCAAAATTAAAATCACTAAGTATATTTTGATTATAAAACTGAAATAACTCAACAAAATAATAAGTTGCAATACAAAAGGAAGAGAAATTAAGAAGGATTAAGATTTTCTTTATACCAAATTGTTTAATATAATCAGAAAGAAATAGAACAAGTATTAAATATAATATTAATTGAGCGACTACAACTAGGCCATTAAACTCAAATCTATTTATCAATAATGAAATAAAAAATAAAAAAATAAAAATACAATAAACAATTATAATCTTATTAGAAAAAATATTGTTAAATTTTAAATAACCTTTATAATTATAAAAAAGAAGAATACTAGTTAAAACAAATAAACTAATACTACTATAATCATTTATCGGTTCAACTATTTGCAGAATTACTACTATTAAAAAAGATAATGGAAGAATCCATTTCATTAATCACGTATAATGTAA
>Ga0233427_10002927_pt1 | contig 15448 bp, 12 predicted proteins | sample SI_118_April2016_5_FD_179885 | JGI IMG/M metagenome (GOLD analysis project Ga0233427, IMG submission 179885) | Seawater microbial communities from Saanich Inlet, British Columbia, Canada - SI_118_April2016_100_MG | ecosystem: Environmental > Aquatic > Marine > Inlet | place: Canada: British...
TGCGAAGAATCAGGCTCGGTCGACTTACCGTTTTACATCGACCATCTAAACGACAAAATTGGCGAAGTAAGTTTGGTGGTCTGCTTAGATTCAGGCGCCGGCGATTACGAGCGCTTATGGTCTACGACATCACTGCGCGGAATGTGTGCCGGTGATTTACGCGTTGACGTTATTCGTGAAGGTGTTCACTCAGGCGATGCGTCAGGTATCGTTCCGTCATCGATGCGCATTATCCGCCAGTTGTTAGACAGGGTCGAAGATGCTGGCACCGGCGAAGTCTTAATCAAAGAATTACACGCCGAGATCCCAGAACAGCGCCGCCAACAAGCCGCGCAAGTCGCTGGTGTATTAGGCGACGAAGTGTTTACAGCATACCCATTTGTCGGCGACACTCAACCGATGAGCAAAGATCGCACCGAGTTAGTCTTGAACCGTACATGGCGTCCAACTGTTTCTTACACTGGCGCCGGTGGTTTCGCAGCACTCGAAGATGCGGGTAATGTTTTACGTCCGTTTAGCGCGCTGAAATTATCATTCAGGTTAGCCCCAACGGCCGATGGCAAAGTGGCATCCGCAAAAATAAAAGAAGTCTTCGAAAGCGACCCGCCATACGGAGCCATCATTGATTTTAATGCTGAGAAATCAGCAAATGGCTGGAACGCGCCTGAATTAGCTAATTGGCTTGAGTCAGCGGTAGACGTAGCCTCGACAGAATTCTTTGGCAATAAGGCAGCCTACATGGGAGAGGGCGGATCCATCCCGTTCATGGGCATGCTTGGTGATAAGTTTCCAGCAGCGCAGTTTCTGATAACCGGCGTATTAGGGCCATCCTCAAACGCTCATGGTCCGAATGAATTTTTACACATCGAGATGGGTAAAAAACTGACTAGCTGCGTGGCGAGTGTCATTGATTCTCACTCACGCAGGTAGTGTGATTACTTGGCTGCTACTTCTTAGAGAACTTAGCAATATAAGCTAAGCCTTCGGCGCGAGTGCCTACTGGGGTGCCAGCAGCTTCATCCTTAAGCTCTTCTATCTTCTTGATAGAACGTGGGTCGCCTTCTTTGTTCTCGTACATAGCCATCTCGAGCTTGGTCAATGATTTGTCCCACTTTATTTGCTCTTTAAAATCTTCGCCCTCGAGCATTTCAACCAATAATCCAGCAGATGCTTTCATGTTGCCGTTCTTTGCCACACTCTTTGCCAATTCTTTGGCAGAGTCTAGGGCGCGAATAGGGTAGCCATTTTCAGCCAACCAGTTGATGCTAGAAACTTGACTATCGAAGCGACCCTGCACTGCAGCTAATGAAGCTTGGGCTGCGGCTAAAACAATTGAAGCATCTTTGCTGCCTGGCTTGGCAATTACTTTTTCTGCGATCTCGTAAGCGCCAGCAATCTTGCCCTTATTCAGTTCTTTATAAACTTTCTGCACTGACTTTGGCATATCGCCATAATCAGGCTTGCCGACCATGCGCTCGACTTCGTCAACAATCTGGCCATGCATTGCGTTTGACGAACCTTTCAGCACGACCTTGCCCGAAGCATCGAGTAGCGCAAAGCTAGGCAATCCGTTTGAACCAGTGGAAAACGGAGCCTGGGAAGTCCAGATCGCGTTGTTTCCCAGCCATCCGGCCTTCAATGCGAAGCCGACCGACTTTTCATAGCCGGTCCCTTGAGACTCGACGAAAATGACTTGAATACGGTCACCAAATTCTTGTTGTAGCTTAACAGCCGCCGGCACGGACGACGAAATACAGCCACCTCAGCGGGTGCCCCAGAAGTCAACTAAAATGGGCTTGCCTAGCAAGTCACCCGCTTTTGTTGAGCCCATGGTGTTGTAGGCCTGCTCGAATGCGTAGCTCGGCACGTCGCCGACTTCTACAACTTGGGCATCGGTTACAGCGCCAACCATCAAAATGGCGGGCAGGGCAAGGTGGGCTATGTTTAGTCTCATGAAGCTACTATACGCGAGATTGGTGTAATAGTAGGCAAATATTTTTTGGCTCTAATGCCGCACACACCGCCGAACTGACAGCTATCCCGGAGAATCGAGGCACCAGGCAAGCGTTTTCAGCATCGACGCCACCAATCGCCAATACAGGTAACGCACAACCCGCGCGCACCATGATCAATTGCTCAGGGCCCAAGCCTTTGAGGTAGCCCTTAGTCGGCGTCGGGAAAACAGGGCCAAATCCGATGTAATCGGCACCAGCGGAGACTGCATCTTCGGCTTGCTCGACGGAATGTGTTGACAGCCCAATTAATTTATCCGGCCCTAATAATTTACGGGCTAACCTCACCGGCATATCATCTTGCCCAAGGTGGACGCCATCTGCATCTAAAGCCATGGCGCATTCAACGGAATCGTTCACCACCACTTTTATATTTCTCGATTTACAAATATCAATCAGCGGTTTCGCATATTCGCAAAACTCGCGCGGCAGCATTTCTTTTTCGCGCAGCTGTATTAAATCGGCACCACCGTCAATCGCTTGATGCAAAACATCAGCAACCGGCAACACACAAAGGTCGCGGCTTAACAGGAGGCAAAGCTTGAACATTGCCTACATGATAAAGCTAGCTAACCCGTTTGTCGTGGTTTTGAATGCGACGTTGTTTCTCTTTTTTAATAGAGAGTTCAAAGGCGTGCTTGTCAGCAGCGCTAAATAAACTCACTTTCTCCCCGCAGTCAGCGCAATAGCTGGCCTTAGGACTCTTAAGGTAGAGAACATACTCGCGACAGCAAGGACAGTACTTGGTGTCTTCGAAGTAATTATTGCTTAATGGCATGTTAAAACTTATCTGATGGAATCGCCGATTTCCGAAAAAAGAGGGGCATTTATAATGTGACGTTGGCTGAAACCCTATAGTTCCGCCTTTTTAGAGGACAATTTGAGTATTTAGGTGCTAAACTTGGAATCATGCTACACATCTTCGCCACTGTTTTTCTTGTCGCGGCTCAATCGCCGCCGCAGCTTTTTGTTGACACAAATGCCACAGCAGCACCGGGCGTTGGCTCAACGACCACATCTACCCAGCACCGAATTGTAGATGTTAATACTTCGTTACTTGATGGCAGTGTGCCATTAATCGAGCTGAATTTGTTTAGCGGAACCACTCTTAGCGCACAGTTTATTTCGACGGATCAGTACACAGATGGGTACGTATGGCGTGGCGCGGTAGTCGGGCACACCGATTCATCAGCAGATTTCTCCGTGAGCAACGGCGTGGTGATGGGCACTGTTCGCTACGACGATGTGCTGTTGCAGGTTGAATATGCTGGCAATGGAGTGCACCGGGTGAAATTAGAAAATCAAAACTTAGTGGCAAGTTGCGGCACCGATGCTTCGCACTCAGTGAAGTCAGCGGCCCAGCAATCGAGCAATAGTAATTTTGCCGGCAACCCTGACATTGATGTTCTTGTCGCTTACACCACTGCTGCCAAAAATGCGGTGGGCGGATCGTCGGGCATGACCTCCAAAATAAATCTTGCGATTTCAGAAACAAATTCGGCATACAGTGATAGCGGAGTCACCCAACGCTTGGTGTTGGTACACAAAGCTGAGATGGTCGGCTATTCAGAGTCATCAAGTTTTAGCCAACTCCTATACGACATCGCAGGGACTAGTGACGGCAAGATGGATAACGTCCATGCTTTACGCGATCAGTACAATGCCGATTGCGTTGCGTTGATTTGTCAGAATGGTCAGTATTGCGGGATTGCATATTTGATGACTAATGTCTCAACAGGTTTTGCGAGCTCTGCTTTTAGCGTTACTAACTATAGTTGCGCCACCGGTTATTACAGTTTCGGTCACGAATTGGGGCACAACATGGGTAGTAACCACGATCCGCAAAATGCTTCTTCGGGAGCTTACTCTTATAGCTTCGGTTTCCGGACGTCGAATAGCTCTTACCGCACGGTCATGGCCTATTCTCCTGGGTCGCGCATTCGCCGATTCTCGGGGCCTAACGTTTCGTACAACGGTAACACTATGGGTAACAGTTCCCAAGATAATCATCGTTCGTTAAACAACACCGCGCCTACAGTTGCCGATTTCAGAATAGGTACGCCGCCACCACCAACTGGGCCGACTTTTACGGTCCCGAGTTTGGTCGCTGGTTCGGGTGCAATACTGAGTGTTGAAGATTGCACAGCCAATGGTCAAGTTAACTTGCTATACAGTATCGCTGGTGGCGGGCCCACAACTACCATTTACGGAGTTGCGGATTTAGATTTACCTATTACCGTAATCGCTTCGTTAACCGCAAGCGGTACAGGTGATGCTTCATGGTACGGCACAGTCCCACCTAGCGCAGCTGGCTTGCAAATATGGCTACAGGCATATGACCACGGATTAGCAATGTTCAGTAATGGTGTTTACAAAGTGATTCTTTAAAGAATGGTTTCCATCTTCATAACTTTAGTTTTAAGTTGCGCGCAATCTACGCCGCAACTTTTCATCGACACCAACACCGCGCCCGATTCCTCAATCGGCTCGCAGCATCAAGTCTTGGCGTCTCGCACAGTCGATATTAATTTCGACGCCCTGCGACGTCAGCACGCTGTGATTGACTTAAATATCTTTGCGAACTTAAATGTTCAGGCGCGCTTTGTCGCACTTGAAACTTCGGCCACTGGCGGCGAGTTATGGCGCGGTAAAATTATTGGTCACGGTGACTCAACAGTCCTTTTCGCATTTCGTGACGACACCGTCATGGGTACGATTCGTTACCAAGATAAAATGATACTGGTTGAGTATGCGGGCAACGATACGCATCGCATTATTGAGGTTGATCAAGCGCAAATGCCATGTTGCGGCAATAATATAAGTCACAGCATTAAAACCAAGGCGGATGCCGTGCTGAATAACCCGAGCGCGGGCAGTCCAGAGATTACAGTGATGGTTGTTTACACAACTGAAGCGAAGAACTCTACCGGCGGTAGTTCGCAGATGGAGAACAAGATTGACTTAGCAGTAGCTGAAACGAATGATTCCTTTACCGACAGCGGATTGACGCATCGCATCGAACTGGTTTACTACGACGAGACAATCGGCTATACCGAAGCCTCAACCTTCGGCGGCATCCTTGATGATTTACGTATCAACGGTGATGGCAAAATAGATTGGGTGCATGAAGTACGCAATCAAGTGCAGGCCGACATGGTCGACCTGATATGCGATAACTATCAGTACTGAGGACTTGCTTACCTAATGACTTCAGTTGGAGTCAGCTTTCAGCAATGGTGTTTCAGTGTAGTTAATTACTCGTGTGCAGTGGGCAGCGATGTTTTCGCGCACGAGTTAGGTCACAACATGGGGTCTAACCACGACCGCAGTAATGCCTCAAGTGGCGCCTACTCTTATAGCTTCGGTTACCGCACGCCAAACAATGCGTTGAAAACGGTGATGGCTTATTACCCTGGCGCAATAACAGGGCGTTGGTCGGGACCAAACGTTACCTATAACAGCAACGTAATGGGAACGACTACTGAAGATAACGTACGATCATTAAATAACACTGGCGCCACCGTGGCTGCTTTTAGAAATGGCCCAGCTGTGCAGCCGCCAACTGCTCTGGAAATGCATGTGCAAACATTGCGCGCAAATTACTGGGGCACGATTTCTATCTACAACGCTACGCCAGGTGATCGCGTGTATTTAGCTTACAGCCTTGCCGGCGGAGCGGTGACCACCACTCCTTTCGGCCTTGCTTATTTGTCTAACCCCATAACGGTAATGACGACGATGACCGCTTCGAGCAGTGGCTTCGCCAGCTACGGGGTCACCCCTCCACCATTATCATCAGGCCTCTCTGTCTGGATGCAAGCCTACGATGTAGGCAGCTCGACTTTTAGTAACGGAATTTACAAATACGTTTTCTAGTTACTGAATAACTATCGCAACACCATTTGTGAATACTTGTGTTGATAAATCATAAGCGGCTAACCATACCGAAAGCCCAACTGTTGATGCCGGTAGGGGCTGTTGCCATGAGGCATTGCCATTAGCGTCGGAGCCAGCTAAAGGTTGCATATTAAACGGAGGAGTGAGCGGCACGATTCCGTAACTCGTTTGAGTGGGGCCGCCACCAGCCAAAGAGTAGGCGAGGCCTACTAGGCTATTAGCGGAGGCGTGAGTCACATCGATGTCCATGGTTTGACCAGCCACGGCATTTGAAATGGTTAGCGTTGGCGTCGCGGCGCCTCCATCGGAAAGGCGCACGAAGTCAGTGTAAGTTTCGGCAAGCATGTCGCGTCCGGGGCCGCCTTGAGACGAGTGAGTGATGGCTAGTTCGGCAGCGTCTACAGCTGTTACGTCACTACCTAAAGAACCAGAATAAAGGGTACCGTTAAGAGTGATGGAATAATGAATAACGTTAAGCGCGTCGCGCGTCACAACGATCGAAGCATTTCCAGTAGCCGGTATAGCCGTGGCGATTACCGTTGTGGTGCCTCCTGCAGAAATCGCAAAGTCACCACCGTGGCTGTAGTCGAGGTCGGTCAACTTAATGGAAACAATGTCAGTGGAGCCCGCTGATAATTTGAGGTTATAACGCAAGTGGGACACTCCGAGCGGAACCCAGTAATTGTCATTCCAACTAAAGTCGCTCTCAAAAACGAATGCACCAGAAACGGGGGCGAAGCTGCGAGTTAGGGCATTGACTTCATTGGTGCCACCAAAAGTGGAGCCGAAGTCGGTGACTTCATAAAAAGAATTAGCTTCGTCGAAGTGCCAAAGCATCCATGGTGAGTAGTTGTGCGTCCAGCCATCAGCAATGATGTTGTTGTCAAAATGATCTTCAAAAATTACCGTTTGGGCAACAAGTTGCGGGGCGAAGACAAGAAAAAGGGAGGCTAAGAGGAACTTGCGCATATACAAGATTACACTATTAACGTATTGCGTCAAGCTGAATGTGCCGATGAATGGCCCAATCTGCGTGCTCTCTTACCAATTTGCTTTCGTGGTCAAGGGCATTTTTTAAGGCTTTTTCACCCTTTTTCAAGTTTCCAAGAACGACACAGGCATTTCTGAGCATGCCTTCCCAGCCCGCGCGGCGAATGGGCGATCCTGTGAATAACTTGTGGAAATCTTGTTCATAAGTGGCTAATAAATCTTCGAGGCTAAGTTGTTGCAAAGCGGGGTGTCTCCCCCAATCTGCATCAAAGTCAGATTCTTCATCACCAAATGGACAAATAGTGCTGCATTCGTCACATCCGAACACCCAATCTTGCATTTTTGCACGAAATTCTAGAGGAATGGGTTTGTTGGTAACCTCAATGGTGAAGTAAGAAATGCATTTCCTTGCATCGAGCTGGTATTCCGCGTTAAAAGCCGCGGTCGGGCAGGCATCTATGCATGCTGTACAACTTCCACAAGTAGCATTCCTTGTTTTTGGCTGTGACCACCGGGGAAGCTCGCAGTCTAGAAGCAATTCACCTAACATCACCATTGGACCATGGTTAGGGTGAATTAATAGCGTGTTTTTACCGCGCCAGCCTACTTCGCCAGCGATCGCCCACTCACGCTCTAAGACGGGCGCAGCATCGACTGTGGGGCGCGTAGCCCCACACACACCTTCTTTTTGCAGTCGCCGACTTAATTTTTTGAGCTTGCGTCCAATGACATTGTGGTAGTCAGACCCTAAAGCATAGCTCGCAACGCGCCCGCCACCGCGAAAGCCACCCGGTGGGCGGCGATACGGTAAAGCGAATAGCGCAACGGATTTCGTCCAGGCCTTCCATTGGCGTAAATCGGCACCTACTTCTCGCGCGCGGTTTAAATAATTCATCTCGCCGGCGAAGCCCGCTTCTAGCCATGTATCAAACCTTTCGATGACATCCCCGTCGAGTTCGGCAGCAGGCAAGATGGCGCGCAACTCGAGTCCAACTTCAGCAGATAATTTCTGCACAAGCTCAACTAAAGAGGGGACGGCGGGATTGCTCATATGTGATACAATACAGGGCCTAGGAGACGCGAAAAGCGGCTTAGTAATGACTATCGATTTCAAACAACAATTTGGCGTCAACGCAGGCTACGTTGAATCCCTTTTTGAGCAATGGCGACAAGACCCTTCGACGGTGGACGAAGAGTGGGGCTTGTGGTTTTCTAGTGTGGCCGCAGAAGCTGGCACTAAGGTTAAAGAGCAAAAAAGTGCCGCGCCTCCGAGCGATGATGATGTCGAGGTAGAAGCGTTACGCGGAGTGGCCGCATCGATTGCGCGCAATATGAACGCGTCGCTTGATGTGCCAACCGCAACATCTATACGCACCATTCCGGTTAAGGTACTTGAAGAAAACCGCCGGATTATTAACGCGCACATGAAAGTGCGTGCGCTGGGTAAAGCCTCGTACACGCACTTCATTGCGTTCGCGATGGTGCAAGCGATTAAAGAACAGCCGAACGTGCAGGCTTTTTATAAAGAGGTCGAGGGCAAGCCTTACCGCATGCAGCCGAAACACATTAACGTCGGCATGGCGATTGATGTGGGTAAAGACGGCCAGCGCAGTTTGGTGGTGCCAAATATTAAAGGCGCCGAAGTCATGAACTTTAAGCAGTTCTACGACGCTTACCAAGATGTTGTTGCCCGTGGACGCGCCGGGAAATTGACGGCTGCTGATTATGCCGGCACCACGTTCTCGCTAACGAACCCCGGCGGCTTCGGAACGGAAGCATCGGTACCACGTTTGATGCAAGGACAAGGATTGATTTTGGCTACTGGCGCTATCGGCGTGCCAGTACAGGCGCGCGCGATGAATCCCGCGATGCTTGCCGAGATTGCAATGGGCCCAGTGATGACGGTCACGAGTACCTATGATCACCGCACAGTGCAAGGTGCCGAATCCGGTTTGCTGCTTAAGCGCATCGAAGAATTACTCGATGACGCTGACGGTTTCTGGACCGATATTTTCCGTGTGCTACGCGTGCCATGGACGCCCGCGCGTTTAGATAACGATCATCACACTCTAAACACTAACGATGCTCCTGTTGAGCAAGCAAAAGTATGGCAGTTAATGACGGCATACCGTACGCGCGGATGTCAACTTGCCGACTTAGATCCGCTTGAATACAAAGCGGATATGTTGCCATCGTTAGATCCGAGTTGGTACGGCTTTACCATCTGGGATCTCGACCGCGAATTTTTAACCGACGGGATGTGCGGGCGCCAATCTATGACACTGCGCGAAATTCTCGAAGTGTTGCGCGAAACATATTGTCGCCGCTGGACTATCGAGTACATGCACATCGTTAATCGCAAACGCAAGCATTGGGTGCGTGATCGCGTCGAAAACCAGCGTAATACCGAAGTCTTCAACGAAGAATCACGGATGCGTATTTTGCAACGTCTGACTAGCGCCGAAAATTTCGAACAATTCTTGCACACGCGCTATCCGGGCAACAAGCGCTTTTCGCTTGAAGGTGCCGACACTTTGATTCCGGCAATTAGCGAGATTATCGACTGCGCTGCAAAGCGCGGCGTTAAGCGCGTAGTAATAGGCATGGCCCATCGCGGACGCCTCAACGTGCTCGCGAATATTCTTAATAAGTCCTACACAAAAATCTTCAGCGAATTCGAAGGCGTAATGTTGCCTGGTGAATCCGAAGGTTCGGGCGATGTTAAATACCATCTCGGCGCGCGCGGAGTCTACGCCACGCCATGCGGTAAAGATATCGATGTGGTTTTAACGGCCAACCCGTCTCATCTTGAAGCGGTTAACCCAGTGGTTGCTGGCCAAGTGCGCGCTTATCAAGATCTAGACGGTGATGTTAACCGCGAGCACACAATGGGTATTTTGATTCACGGAGACGCGGCCTTTACGGGTCAGGGCGTGGTTGCAGAGTCACTGCAAATGAGCGGATTGCCTGGTTATAAAGTCGGCGGCATTGTGCACATCGTTGTTAACAATCAAATCGGCTTCACGACCGGGCCTAAAGATTTGTTCTCGACTTATTACTGCACCGACTTGGCAAAAATGATCGAAGCGCCGATTCTACACGCTAACGGTGACTACCCAGAGTCGGTGATGAAAGCTGTCCACGTGGCTACCGAGTATCAGGCTGAGTTCGGTGCCGACACCGTGATTGACATGGTGTGCTACCGCCGCCGCGGGCACAACGAAGGCGATGAACCGATGTACACGCAGCCGTTGTTGTACCAAAAGATTTCTAATCATCCGACTGTGCGCACTCATTACACCGACTTGTTGGTGCGGCGCGGCATGATGACCCAAGAAGAATGCGACGCGGTTGGCGACGCGTTTGATCGCGAGCTGAAAGTTGCTCTCGAGGCGTCACGTAAATTGAGTGCCGATGCTGGACACCAAGAAACAGAAGTGCTTGTGCCGACGGACACTTGGAGCGAAAAAGATTGGTGCGATGAGAAATCTCGTGACACAGCAGTTGATGTTGAAGAATTAAAAGACATCATTGTCGCCACCAACACGATGCCAGAAGGGCATGTGGTGCATCCAAATCTTTTGCGACAGCTTAAGCGTCGCGAAGAAATGATTGGCGGTGAACGTGACCTCGATTGGGGTTGCGCTGAAACCCTTGCTTTTGGTTCGTTGATCAAGGGCGGCATGTCGTTGCGTCTTGCCGGACAAGATTCTGGTCGCGGCACTTTTAGTCACCGTCACGCGGTAGTTCGTGACCAGCGCACCGCCGACGATTACTTGCCATTAGCTACGCTTAACGAAAATGCGCACGTCGAAGTGCGCGACTCGTTGCTGAGCGAAGAGGCTGCGTTGTCGTTTGAATATGGTTATGCCTTAGCTAACCCGCAAACGATGGTTCTCTGGGAAGCTCAGTTTGGCGATTTTGCTAATGGTGCGCAGATCCCAATCGATCAATTTCTTTCTGCTGGCGAAGCTAAATGGTCGCAGTTGGCTGGCGTGACAATGCTGTTGCCACATGGCTACGACGGTCAAGGGCCCGAGCACTCAAATGCTCGCCCCGAGCGTTTCTTGCAGTTGTGTGCTGAGGGCAATATGACGGTGGCGAATTGTTCTACCGCGTCGCAATATTTCCACCTACTACGCCGTCAAGGCTTGGCAGGCAATCAGCGTCGTCCGTTGATTTTGTTTACGCCTAAATCAATGTTGCGCGACCCGCGCGCAGCTTCTCCACGCGAAGATTTTACTACCGATCGATTCGAAGAAGTCATCATCGATGCGCCTGGTGGCAAAGAAAAGGTAAAGCGTGTCGTGTTCTGTAGTGGTAAGGTCTATCACGACTTAGTTGATTACCGTCGCGAAACCGAACGTGAAGACGAGGTCGCATTGATTCGCCTCGAGCAGCTTTACCCCTTCCCGCGTGCTCGCGTGCAACACATCGCCGAACAGCATGCCGATTGCGAGTTTGTTTACTGCCAAGAAGAGCCGCGTAATATGGGCGCTTGGTCGTTTGCCTTACAACGCTTTAATGAGCTGGGCATTGCTCCGCGCTATTCGGGGCGTGCGGCTTCTGCGAGTCCAGCGACAGGCTCTTACACCTTGCATCATTCACAACAAGCGTGCTTGTTAGCCAGTGCCATCGATAAAGCTTAATGATTCAAGTCCTTCGTAACGCGCAAGTTTATGCGCCACAACCCTTAGGTCTCAAAGATGTTTTTATCGCGGGGTCTAAAATTATTGGTGTCGTTGATACGGGCCGTGATTTTACATTGCCTGATGGCGTAGAAGTCGTCGAGCATGATGTGCTCGGGCGCCAGTTGATACCCGGGCTAGTTGATTGTCATGCGCATATCACTGGTGGTGGTGGCGAAGACGGCGCTTCAACTAAAGTTCCCGCCCCTTTAGCTGAAACCTATTTTGCTGCCGGAGTCACTTCAGTTGTCGGACTGCTCGGCACTGACGACATCACGCGCAGCACCGAAGAATTACTAGCCGGTGTCCGTGCTCTTCGCGAAGAAGGTTTATCAGCATGGTGTTGGACGGGTGGCTATCACTATCCGCTGACGACTTTAACCGGTAGTCCGCGCGAAGACATCGTGCATATTGATGCCGTCATCGGTGTTGGCGAGTTAGCTATCTCAGATCACCGCTCATCACAGTTAACCTTAGATGAAGTGTTGCGTACCGCAAGTGATTGCCATGTCGGTGGTCTAATTGCGCGCAAGGCCGGAGTTTTACATTTACATTTAGGTGATGGCCAGCGCGGCCTTGATTTAATTCGTCAAGCACTCGAGCAAAGCGAATTGCCAGCACGTGTTTTCCATCCGACACATGTTAATCGCCAGCGCGCTTTATTCGACGAAGCCCTTGAGCTGGCGAAGCTAGGTTGTCACATAGACGTTACCGCCTTCCCAATCGAAGATGGCGACGGCGCTATTTCTGCGGCAGATGCTATTCGCGAGTATTTGGCTAGCGACTTGCCGGGCAATTTAATTAGTGTCAGCAGTGACGGTGGCGGATGTTTGCCGGTGTTTGACGAACAGGGGCGGATGGTGAAATACGATGTTGGCACTAGCGCATCTTTGCTTGAGGCTTTAAACAATCTTACTGGCAGCGGCGTTGCCCTTGAATGCGCATTACCGGCATTCACATCAAACCCTGCCGAACACCTAAGACTAGATGGCAAAGGGCGCATTGCGGTTGGCTACGACGCCGACCTAGTTGTGCTTGACGAAGATGGCAGCGTGGCCTCGGTATTTACCGCGGCTGAGACACATTACAAAAACAAAAACTAACATGACCCGAGGTTACATTATTCCGATTGGCGGCGCCGAAGAAAAAATTTCTAAGCGCTCGATACTTAAAAAGTTTTTGCAGATAAGTGGCGGGAAAGAAGCGCGTATTGTGATTATCCCAACAGCTTCGCAGCTTGCTGAGACGGGCCCGCGTTACGTTGACATTTTCACCGAATTAGGTGCTGGCGAATGCGTTAGTTTGCCATTTGAAGAGCGCAGCGATTGCGAACGTAAAGACTGGCTAGGAATATTAGAAAATGCAACGGGCGTTTTCATGACTGGCGGCAATCAACTGCGTTTATCTACAACCATTGGCGGGACTTCGGTAGCTGAAATGTTGCGTGACCGTAACAACAGCCATGGACTACACGTTGCCGGAACTTCGGCAGGGGCCTCAATCATGTCCGAGCACATGATTGCTTACGGTGACGAGGGTATCGTCCCGCGCTGCGATATGGTTTCGTTAGCGCCTGGCTTCGGATTAACTAAAGAATGCATCGTTGACCAGCACTTCCAGCAACGCAACCGACTCGGTCGCCTGCTTGCAGCGCTAGCCTTTAACCCGCGCCCAATTGGCATTGGCCTTGACGAAGATACTGCAGCATTCATCGACCCCAATGATCGCTTAGAGGTCGTCGGCAGCGGAGCCATCACCATTATCGACCCATCAGGCATGGAATACTCGTCAATGGATAGCGCGCGCACATCCGAGCCCGTAACCGTTATTGGCATTGGCTTGCACATATTAGGCGACGGCTGTAGTTTTGACATTCCGACGCGTAAGGCATCGCAACACGCAACATCTCTTTCATCATGAAAATTTTAGACCGCTCTGTTTTTGTTGGGCCATCAGTACATGCCCATTTCCCGGTTATTCGCCTGACTTTTGATTTAGGCAAGCTCGAAGAATGGCCGAGTGCGAAAATCGGTAAACAGTTTACCGATTCATTGCTAGAAGCTTTGCCTGGCTTAAGTAATCATGGCTGCTCTTATCGCGAGGCCGGTGGTTTTTTACGCCGTCTTACTGAAGACGACGGCACTTGGTTGGGGCACGTTTTTGAACACGTGGCAATTGAGTTACAACAAATAGCTGGTACCGATGTTACTTTCGGCAAGACGCGGGGTAACGGTGAGTACGGTCAATACGATGTAGTGTTTCAATACAAGCAACAAGAGGTCGGCCTCGAGGCCGCGCAAGTTGCGTTGCGCTTGTTGCACAATTTGTTGCCTGCCGAGCTTGCTCCAGAAGGGAGCCAAGACGATGAATTCAATTGGAAAGACGAACGCGACTCATACATTCGTTTTGCGCAGCGTCGCGCCTTGGGGCCATCGACGCTGGCGCTAATTGCTGCTGCTGAAGAACGCAGTATCCCGTGGTCGCGTTTGAACCGCTATAGCTTGGTGCAATTAGGCCACGGTAAGTACGGTAAAAAAATCCAAGCGACAATCACCTCTGAGACCACACACTTAGGTGTTGAGTTAGCTTCAGATAAAGAAGAAACAAACAAGCTGCTCGGGGACCTGGGCTTGCCTGTTGCAAAACAGCGCTTGGCTTACAGCAAACGTGAGGCCGTCCGCGGTGCTCGCCATATTGGTTTTCCAGTTGTGGTTAAGCCATTGAACGCTAACCATGGCCGCGGCGTATCGATTAACATGACCGACGACGAAAGTGTAGCTGTCGCTTTTGAAAATGCGCAGCAACATAGCCGCGCAGTAATTATCGAAAGTTTTCTGTCCGGTTTAGACCACCGTTTATTGGTGGTTGATGGAACATTGATCGCGGCGTCGAAGCGCGTGCCTGGCCACGTCATTGGCGATGGCAAATCAACAGTCGAAGAGCTAGTCGCTAAAGTAAACGAAGACCCACGTCGTGGTATCGGGCACTCTAAAGTATTAACCCAGCTCGAGTTTGATGTGCAGGCCGAGCGTCTGCTCGAACAAGGCGGTTACAGCAAAGACAGCGTTCTTGAGAAGGACCAATTGTTTTATTTGCGCTCTACCGGCAACTTGTCAACCGGTGGTACTGCCGTTGACGTTACGGATACTGTTCACCCCGATAACCGCAATATGGCCGAGCGCGCTGCGCGCTCCATTGATCTAGATATTTGCGGCGTCGATTTCTTAACCGACGACATAACTGTTTCATACAAAGTCGGCGGTGGCGGAATATGTGAAGTAAATGCTGCGCCCGGTTTCAGAATGCATACTGCGCCAAGTGAAGGCACTCCACGCGATGTGGCCGGCCCAGTAATGGACATGCTTTACCCAGCAGATAGCCCATCACGCATTCCGATTGCCAGTATTACCGGCACCAACGGCAAGACGACGACATCACGCATGGTGTCGCACATCTTTAAAAGTGCGGGCAAGGTTACAGGTCTAACGACAACGGATGGCGTTTACATCGACGGTCACTTAACAGTCAGCGGCGACATGACTGGCCCGGCATCTGCGGGTATTGTGCTACGCGACCCTAAAGTCGAAGTAGCAGTTCTAGAAACGGCACGCGGCGGAATGTTACGTCGCGGCATCGCTTACCGTCAATGTAATGTTGGCGCGGTGCTTAACATTCAGTCTGACCACCTTGGCTTGAAAGGGGTTGACAGTCTCGAAGATTTGGCCAAAGTAAAACGTACCGTTGTCGAAATCGCTACCGACACCGCAGTGCTTAACGCCGACGATGTGCATTGCCTAAAGATGGCTGAACACACTAAGTCCGAGTACTTGTGTTACGTGACGATGAACTCCGGCCATCCTC
>Ga0233427_10002928_pt1 | contig 15446 bp, 15 predicted proteins | sample SI_118_April2016_5_FD_179885 | JGI IMG/M metagenome (GOLD analysis project Ga0233427, IMG submission 179885) | Seawater microbial communities from Saanich Inlet, British Columbia, Canada - SI_118_April2016_100_MG | ecosystem: Environmental > Aquatic > Marine > Inlet | place: Canada: British...
GATTACATTCTCATTCACTTATTGTTTTACTAGCTTAATTAATGGTTTTTCGTGCCGTTTCGTGTTTTTAGAATATCAACCGAAGATTAGCCGAATATTATCAATCTCAAATATGAGATTTAGGTAAATAGGTAATTATTTAACCACTTTCAAATTGTTTATTACTTTGTTCATTACTCTAAAGGTCAAATTCAAAAAGAAGTCAAAAGATAGGATCATTATCTCTATATTAATAACCAAAAATTAATAATATAATAAATATTTTTTTATGACACAAGCTATCTTTGCTAAACAAATAGGATTAAAAAACTTTTTTTTAAGAGGCATAAAAATAAAAATAATTAAAAAATTTATAAAAGAAAAATTTATTTATAAAGTCATCACAAACAATAATTATAGTATTTATAAATGGGATCCATCTGGTACTGAAGTTTTTATGACCCAATGCTTCACGGATTGGGGAAATGAATATCTTTTTTTAGATAGTTTAAAAAATAGACAAAATGATATTTTTTTAGATATTGGTTGTCATAGTGGATATTATCCAACCTTATTTAAAAATTATTTTAAAAAAATTATTGGTTTTGAGCCAAGTACCAAATGTATTAATATTTTAAAAAAAATAGATATCGATAATTTTTATTATCATCAATATTTTGTTGGGGATGAAAATATTTCTGTAGTTGCTGGCGATTCTGAGGATGGATATTCTTTCTATTCTGATAATTCAAATCATAAACAAAGTAATTTAAAAAATATGAGTCAAATTACTATAGATAAGTTTTGTAAAAATGAAAATTTAGAGAATATTACAGCAATTAAGATAGATATTGATGGTATGGATTTAAAAGTTTTATATGGAGGTGAAGAGATCATTAAATCAAACAGACCTTCTATTATCATTGAAAATTACACAAGAGAGTTATTCCATTTTTTTAAAGATCTAAACTATAGTTTGTTAACTTTGGTTTCCTCTAAAGAAAAACCATACAATCTTAATTTGATAGAATTAAAAAATTTTGATGAAGATAGGTGGATTAAAATGATTTGCTGTATACCAAATGAATACAAAAATAATTATGAAAATAATTTTTTTAAAGGTGGTATTATCTCAGGAATAAATAAGAAGGAAATTCTTAAAACATTTTGTTTCAAAAAAAACCCCCCGAAACTTTCATTCTAAGAATTCTAACCCAAACAAATCAACATCTATTTTACTACTTTGAAGTTGTTTAGTAGCCTAAGAGTTCTCAAATAATAGATTCATTTGATGATTTTTTCTTCGTGCTTTTTTCGTGCTTTCTTCGTGCTCTAATAAAATGTTGGGACAAAAAAAAAGCCCAGTAAAAACTGGGCTTTTTATAATTTTTAGTAAAGTGAACGGGTTTACATTCCCATTCCACCCATGCCACCCATGCCGCCCATTCCACCAGGCATACCAGCAGGCATTCCGCCACCAGCATCTTTTTCTTCTGGTTTGTCAGCAATCATAGCTTCTGTAGTTACAAGCAATCCAGCAATTGAAGCAGCATCTTGTAGAGCTGTTCTAACAACTTTCACAGGATCTATGATACCTTTTGCAAACATGTCACAATACTCTTCATTTTGAGCATCATAACCTTGGCTTTTTTTATTTTGCTCAAGTAGTTTTCCAACCACAACTGAACCATCAACTCCAGCATTTAAAGTTATTTGTCTTACAGGAGCCTGTAAAGCTTTAGCTACTAACGCAACTCCAGATTTTTGGTCATCACCTTTAACTTTAAGTGTACTTAGTCCTTGTGAAGCATATAAAAGAGCACAACCACCACCAACTACTATTCCTTCTTCAACAGCAGCTCTAGTTGCATTTAAAGCATCTTCAACTCTATCTTTTCTTTCTTTAACTTCAACTTCAGTTGCACCACCAACTTTGATTACTGCAACACCACCTGCTAATTTAGCAAGTCTCTCTTGAAGTTTTTCTCTATCGTAATCAGATGTAGTTTCCTCAACTTGTTTTTTAATTGAGTCACATCTTGCTGCGATATCTGATTTTTTACCACTACCACTAACGATTGTGCTGTTATCTTTATCAACTTTAATCTTTTTACAAGATCCAAGGTCTTCAAGTTTGACATTTTCAAGTTTAATTCCTAAGTCTTGAGAAATTACTTGGCCACCAGTTAGTATAGCAATATCTTCAAGCATAGCTTTTCTTCTATCACCAAACCCTGGAGCTTTAACAGCTACAACTTTTAGACCACCTCTCAGTTTGTTTACAACTAATGTAGCCAATGCTTCTCCCTCAACATCTTCAGAGATTATCATTAATGGTCTACCTGATTGTACAACAGCTTCTAATAGTGGAACCATTGGTTGTAAGTTAGTTAATTTACTTTCGTGTAATAAGATGAAAGGGTTTTCTAACTCAGTTGTCATTTTATCACTGTTAGTAATAAAGTATGGTGATAGATAGCCTCTATCAAACTGCATACCTTCAACAACATCTAGCTCTGTATCAATTCCTTTTGCTTCTTCAACAGTAATTACACCTTCGTTACCAACCTTTTGCATAGCTTTTGCAATCATTGATCCAATTTCTTTATCACCATTTGAAGAAATTGTTCCAACCTGAGCAATCTCATCACTATCTTTTACTTTTTTAGCAGAGGCAATTAAGTTTTCTTTTACATTTTCTACAGCTGCATCAATTCCTCTTTTAACATCCATTGGATTCATGCCAGCAGTAACATACTTAATACCTTCTTTAACAATAGCTTGAGCTAAAATAGTTGCAGTAGTTGTACCATCACCAGCTTCTTCATTGGTTTTGCTAGCAACTTCCTTAACCATTTGAGCACCCATGTTTTCAAATTTATCTTCAAGATCAATTTCTTTAGCTACAGAAACACCATCTTTAGTTATTCTTGGTGCACCATAAGATTTGTCCATTACGACATTTCTTCCTTTGGGACCCAAAGTAACTTTAACGGTATCAGCTAAAATATTGACACCTCTCATCATTGCCGCTCTTGCTTCAGCGTCAAATTTAATTATTTTTGCCATTTTACTTTCTCCTTTAAATTAAATTATTTACCTGAAATACCCATAATGTCAGACTCTTTCATTATGCTGTATTCTTTACCATCAATTTTGACTTCAGTTCCTGACCATTTGCCAAATAAAACTTTGTCACCAACTTTAACATCCATTGGAATTAATTTTCCATCTTCTGTTTTTGCACCACCACCAACAGCAACTACTTTACCTTCTTGAGGTTTTTCTTGTGCTGTATCTGGGATAATTATTCCACCAGCAGTTTTTTCGCTGCTGTCTAAAACTTCGATTAATACTCTGTCGTGTAACGGTTTAAACTTCATAAATTCTCCTTTTAAATATGAACCTCATATAGATACTGCCTTAGCTATTTCAAGATAAGATAAGTAATAAGTTACTAAAAATGCTAGGAAGTTGAAGATTTTATAGGTTATACCTTAAAATATGACTAAAAATATAGATATTGAGGGTTTAAGGTCAATTGCTGATAATTATGATCTTTTTTATATAGATCTATGGGGTGTTGTTCATAATGGAATAACACTAAATGAACAAGCAATCATAGTGCTCAAAGAGTTATTAAAAATGAAGAAGGATTTTGTTCTTTTAACCAACGCACCAAGACCAATCGAACCCGTTAAAATATTTTTAGAAAAAATGGGAATGGATGAAGAAATTAGAGGCCATGTCTTTACCTCAGGTGAAGCAGCTCTTAATTATCTTAAAAAATTTTATTCTTTAGAAAAATTTTTTCATATAGGACCACCAAGAGATTTTGATTTATTTTATGACTTTAAAAATAATAAATCAAAGGACCTTGATAATAGTAAATATTTATTATGCACTGGTTTATTTGATGATCAAGATACAGATTTAAACTTTTATAAAGAATTGCTTGAAAAACAAATTAGCAAAAAAATGATTTGCACAAATCCTGATTTAATAGTTGATAAAGGAGATAGAAGAGAGTTGTGTGCAGGATCTGTTGCAATGGTTTTTGAAAAAATGGGTGGTGAAGTTATTTACTTTGGTAAACCTTACCCTGAAGTTTATAATCAATCTTTTGATAACACTAATAAAAAAACTTTATCCATTGGAGACAATTTAAATACAGATATTAAAGGTGCAAACCTTCTAAATTATGATTCTTTATTGATATCTAATGGTGTTCATAAAAATGAAATAAAAGATAAAGGAATTAATGAAATATCAAAACAATATGAGTCAATCGTTAATTATATGCAATCAGATTTAAAATGGTAAAATTATATCAAAATTTCGATATTAAAAAAAAAGATAAAGGGTCAATAATTTTAATTGGTAATTTCGATGGTGTTCATTTGGGACATCAAAAATTATTTAAACAGGCTCAATTCTATAAAAAAAAATATAATTTAAAAATTGGAGTAATAAATTTTAATCCAATGCCAAAAATGTTTTTTAATCAATCTTTAAAAAATTTTAGACTTTCAAGTATAGGTCAAAAAATACATTTACTAAATAATCAGAGTGTTGATTTTATTATAACAAAAAAATTTGATAAAGTTTTTTCAAAAACAAAATCAATTAATTTTATTAAGAATATTTTATCCCGAAAACTTGACGCTAAATTTTTATTTGTAAGCAACAATTTTAGATTTGGAAATAAAAGAGAAGGGGATGTTAAGCTGCTGATTGAAAACGAAAAAAAATATAATTACAAAGTGGTTAAGCCAAAACCTCTTATAGTGAACCATAAGATAGTATCTTCCTCTTTAATTAGAAGCTTGTTAGAAAAAGGTTTTTTAGAAAAAGCTAATAAACTTTTAAACAGAAAATGGTCTATTGAGGGAATAGTTCAAAAAGGTAGACAAGTTGGAAAAAAAATTGGTTTCCCTACATGCAATATAGATATTAAGGATTATATTTTGGCAAACCCTGGAGTTTACGCTGTAAAAGTTTTGAGAAAAAATAATTCCAAATATATAAAAGGAATAGCAAATCTTGGCTTTAGACCCACATTTAATCAAAAAAAATTATTATTAGAGGTCCATTTATTTAATTTTTCTGGCAATCTTTATAATAAGTATTTATCAGTTGAGTTTTTAAAATTTATAAGAAGAGAAAAGAAATTTAAAAATGTTAATCAATTAAGAGCTCAAATCAAAACTGATTTAAGTATCGCAAAAAAAACAAAATGAGTAATTCACAAATAAATCTTCCAAAAACAGCTTTTTCTATGAAAGCTAATCTACCAGTAAGAGAGCCTGAAATTTTAGAGTATTGGAAAAAAATAAATCTTTATGAAGAATTAAGGAGATCTAGTAAGGGCAAGGAAAAATTTGTTCTTCATGATGGTCCTCCATATGCGAATGGTAACATTCATATGGGTACTGCACTAAATAAAATTTTAAAAGATATAATTGTAAAATTCCATCAAATGGATGGAAAAGACTCCATCTATGTTCCTGGCTGGGATTGTCATGGTCTTCCAATTGAGTGGAAAATTGAAGAACAGTATAAAAAAAATAAAAAAAATAAAAATGAAGTACCGATTGTTGAGTTTAGAAAAGAATGCAGGTCCTTTGCAGAAAAATGGATAGAAGTTCATAAAACTCAATTTAAAAGACTAGGAGTTATTGGAGACTGGGAAAATTATTATTCAACAATGAGCTTTGATGCAGAGGCGCAAATTGTAAGAGAGCTAGGTAAATTTTTAAAAGAAGGAAGTTTATATAGAGGTTTTAAACCCGTGTTATGGTCAACGGTTGAAAAGACCGCTCTTGCAGATGCTGAGGTTGAATATCAAGATCATAAATCAGATACGATCTATACATCATTTCCTGTTAAGTCATCTAATATTAAGGAACTTGAGGGTAGCGAAATTATTATATGGACTACAACTCCATGGACAATACCTGCAAATAAAGCTTTGGCCTATAATGAAGCTCTTGATTATGTGTTGATAGAATTAAACGATGATGGAGATTTTAAAAATAGAAAAATAGTAATTGCAGAAGCTTTATTGGAATCTGTTATTAAAGATTGTTCAATAAAAGATTTTAAAGAAATAAAAAAATTTAAAGGTAAAGATCTTATTGGCACTATCTGTAATCATCCTTTTTTTAATCTGGGTTATGAATTTGATATTCCGATGTTGGAAGCAAGGTTTGTTACAACAGAACAGGGAACAGGCATTGTTCATTGTGCACCAAGTCATGGCCCTGATGATTTTAATTTATGTTTGAATCATGGAATTAAAGCCATTGAAACAGTCGATGGTGATGGAAAGTATACAAAAAATGTTCATTTATTTGAAGGTAATCATATTTTTAAAGCTAATCCTATCGTTATTGAAAAACTGAAAGAACAAAAAAAATTATTAGCAAATGGGGAATTAGTTCACTCTTACCCACATTCATGGAGATCTAAAGCTCCGCTTGTTCATAGAGCAACACCTCAATGGTTTATATCCATGGAGAGTCACAAATTAAGAGACAAGGCTTTAAAAGCTCTTGATGAAACTACTTTTTATCCAAGTAAAGGAAAAGAAAGATTAAAAGCAATGATAGAAACTAGACCTGACTGGTGTGTTTCTAGACAGAGAGTTTGGGGAGTTCCTCTTCCAATTTTTATTAACAAGAAAACGAAAGAAATCTTAGTTGATGATGAGGTTAACTTAAATATTGCAAATATTTATGAAAAAGAAGGCTCAGACTGTTGGTTTTCTGACAATCCACAAAGATTTTTGGGCGAAAAATATAAGTCTGAAGATTATGAAAAACTTAGCGATATAGTAGAGGTGTGGTTTGATAGTGGCTCAACTCACTCATTTGTTTTAGAAAAAAGAGAAGATTTAAAATGGCCAGCATCAATGTATTTAGAGGGATCAGATCAGCATAGAGGATGGTTTCATTCATCACTTCTTGAGTCTTGTGGAACCAGGGGTAGAGCTCCGTTTGAGTCTATTTTATCTCATGGTTTTGTTGTAGACGGCAAAGGTTTAAAAATGTCAAAATCTCTTGGTAATGTAATTGCTCCAGAGGATATCTTAAAAAAATATGGAGCTGATATTTTAAGAATTTGGGTGGCATCTTCTAATTATGCAGAAGACTTAAGAATTGATCACTCTATTTTAGATCAACATGCTGATTCTTATAGAAAAATTAGAAATACATTTAGATATTTGCTTGGAAATCTCAACGATAACTTTGAAAAAATTGATTTAGATAAAATAGATGTAACTAATTTGCCAGAACTAGAACAGTTTATGCTTCATAAAATATATTCATTAAATTTAAATTTTAAAAACTATTTTAATAATTATGATTTTCATAATTTATACAAAGAGTTATTAAATTTCTGTACTGTTGATTTATCAGCTTTTTATTTTGATATAAGAAAAGATGCTTTGTATTGTGATCCATTAGACTCAAAAAAAAGACAATCAACAATCTTATTGTTAAATATAATTTTAAATTCTTTATTAAAATGGTTTGCCCCAATTCTTTCATTTACAACTGAAGAAATCTATAAATTACTTTTTGACGATAATAAAAGTATACATTTAGAAAAATTTTTGAAATTTCCAGATAATTTTAAGAATGATCAACTTAATCAAAAATGGTTAGATCTGATTAAGATAAGAAATATATGCAATATTAGCATTGAAGAAAAAAGAGCATCCAAAGAAATTGGGTCAAGTTTAGAGGCAAAATTAATAATTAACTTAGATAAAAACTTATCTGAAATTACTAAAAACATTGATTTTTCGGAACTATGCATAACGTCAAGTGCAGAAGTTATTTATAATGAAAACATGGAAACAAGCGCTCAAACGAGCAAGGCCAAAGGTTCTAAGTGTCCAGTATGCTGGAAAATTACTGAAGAAGCTTGCCCAAAACATTCTGAATGATAATTAAAAATTTAACAAAAAATTTTTATATTAATTTATTTATTATATTTTCAATTTTTATAATTGATAGGATTACAAAAATTTATGTAATTAGTGCAAATGGTAAAAATTCATATGAAGATTTATATTCATCAAAATTTTTGAACATAAATCTTATTTGGAATGAAGGGATTGCATTTGGTCTTTTTTCTTTTAGTCAAAATAACTTATATAATTTGTTAACTTTAATTATTTCAATAATAATAATAGTTATTTTAAAAATGATCATTAATAGTTATGGTATTAAAAAGTATGGTTTAATGATGATATTTGGAGGTGCATTAGGAAATTTATTTGATCGTATTTTTTATAAAGCTGTTCCAGATTTTATTGATTTTCATATAGGAGAGTTCCACTGGTTTGTCTTTAACGTGGCTGATATATTCATTACTATAGGAGTAATTATTATGATATTATATGAATTAATTTTAAATAATCAAAAAAATGAACATATTTAAAAAATTTATTCTTTTAAATTTTATTTTTTTATTAGTTTCGTGTGGTACGGCGAAAGATGCGTTCGTAAATCAAAAGAAGAATAATACAGATGAATTTTTAGTAGAAAAAAAATCACCACTTGTGATGCCACCAGATTATAACGAACTACCAATTCCAAAAGAAAAAATAGAGCAGACAGATATAAATGAAAATGAATTTAAAACTTTAATAACTCAAAAAAATCAAGACATTAAATCTGACAGTAATGAAGATGTTAATAAAAATTTTGAGGAGTTGTTATTGGATAAAATTAAGAAAAATTAATGCTTACATCAAGAATTTCTTTTAAAAATTTTAAATTAACAAAAAAAAAATCCCCACTAGTTAAAAAAAAACTTTTAGCATTAGTTAAAGAAAAAAATGAAATTATAAAATCGTTAACTAAAGATTATAAAAATAATTTTAATCATAAAACCTTAAAAAAATTTAAAAACTCTTTAGAATATAGAGTTATAGGAATGGGAGGATCCTCACTAGGAGCTCAAGCAATTTATGATTTTTTAAATTTTAAAATAAAAAAAAAATTTGTTTTTGTTGATAATTTAAAAAAAAACTACTCAAAAAAAAATAAAAATTATACTAATTTAGTTATTTCAAAATCAGGCAATACAATCGAAACAATTGTTAACGCAAATCTTTTAATTAAAAAAAAAGATAGAAATATCTTCATTACTGAAGATAAAAAAAATTACCTGCATATTCTAGCCGAAAGATTAAAAGCAGATATTATCCATCACAATGATTATATTGGTGGAAGATATTCAGTTTTATCAGAAGTTGGTATGTTGCCTGCCGAGTTAATGGGTCTAAATGTAAATAATTTTAAGCAACTTAACAATTTAATTAAAAATAAAAGTTTTTTTAACGCTTTAATTTCAAATGTTAGTTCAACACTTTATTTTATTAAAAATAAAAAATTTAACTCTGTAATAATTAATTATGACGAAAAATCAGAAAATTTATTTAAATGGTATCAGCAATTAATTGCGGAAAGCTTAGGTAAGCAAAATAAGGGTTTATTGCCAATTATCTCCAGCATGCCGAAAGATAATCATAGTGTGATGCAACTTTATTTGGATGGTTTTAAAAATAATTTTTTTACTTTTTTTTATGTAAATGAAAATAAATCTGAAAAATTAAATAATAGCCAGATACTCTCAACTAAGGATTATTTAAAAAACAAAAATCTACAGGACATAATTTTTGCTCAAAAAAAAGCTACAGAAAATGTTTTTAATAAAAAAAATATACCCTTTCGAAGTTTTGAAATAAAAAAAAGAAATGAGAAAACTTTAGGGGAATTATTTTGTTTTTTTATTTTAGAAACAATTTTGATTGGAAAGTCATTAAATTTAAACCCATATGATCAACCAGCTGTAGAATTAATAAAACAAGAAACTAAAAAATTATTAATTTAAATTTGTTAGAAATATAATTTTCGAAATACCATATTTTTTTTCTTCAACAATTTCAAAGTTTTTTGGTATGGTATCTTGTTCATTTTTATGTCTATGAACTATAATTATTCCATTTTTCTTAAGGATTTTTTGTTCGTTAATATCAATTAATACTTTATCTAAATTTTTATTTCTGTAAGGAGGGTCTAAAAAGATAATATCAAATTTATCCTCTAGTTTTAAAAATATATCACTATTATATATATCTTTTTCAATGATTAAATAATTTTCAATTGATTGTAAATTTTTTAAATTTTTTTTTAAGATTGGTAAAACACCACTATAATTTTCAACAAAAACTACTTTTTTTACATCTCTGGATAAACACTCAATACCAAAAGAGCCCACACCAGAGAATAAATCTAAAACATTTGAATTTAATAAGTTTATTTTTAATTTATTTGAATGTTTAATAATATTGAATATTGACTCTTTTGTTAAATCTTTCAAAGGTCTTGTTTTGATGTCCTTGGGCTCGTAAATTTTTTTACCTTTGAATGATCCTGATATAATGCGCATTAATCTATTACTTTATACCCAATATCTTTTCTATAAAAACCACCTGTCCAATTTAATTTATTTAAATTTTTTATTATATTTTTCTTTGCAATAGTAAAATTATTAGAAATTGATACAAAATTTAAAACTCTGCCACCGGTAGCATAAATTTTATTATCTTTTTTTGTTGTCCCAGCATGAAATAAATTTTCATTAATATCTAATTTAATATTATCTAAGTTTTCTATTTCTATATTTTTTTCAAATTCATCGGGATAACCTTTAGAACACATCACAATGCATATACTTTTTTTATCGGACCAATTAATATCAATTTTATCAAGCGTTTCATTACAACATGCTAATAAAATATCTGTTAAATTAGTTTGAAGTTTTGGAAGAATTGTTTGGCATTCAGGATCACCCATACGGACGTTGTATTCAATTAAATAAGGCTCATCTTTAACAATCATTAAACCTGCATACAAAAAACCCTTATAATTTGTTCCAAGTTTTGAAAGACCTAATAAAGTTGGTTGAATAATTTTTTTTAAAATTTTTTCTTCTAATTGACTGTTTATCAATCTTGAGGGAGAGTATGCACCCATTCCCCCAGTATTCTTACCTTTATCTCCTTCAAGTACTCTTTTATGGTCTTGTGCTGTGCCAAAATTTTTTATATTTTTTCCATCACTAATTATAAAATAACTCATTTCTTCACCTTCTAGAAATTCTTCAATTAAAATGTTTTTAGCTACGCCAAATTTTCCATTAAATATTTCCTCAATAGCCATACTAGATTCTTTCTCATTATTACAAATATAAACACCTTTACCTGAGGCTAAATTATCAGCTTTTATTACGTTAGGATATTTAGAGTTTTCTAAAAATTTTTTTGCATCTATTTTATTTTTTAGTATTCCAAATTTAGCTGTTGGAATATTGTATTCTTCACAAAGTTTTTTTGTAAAAATTTTTGAACCTTCAAGTTGAGAGGCTATTTTGTTAGGTCCAAAAACTTTGATATTAAATTTTTCTAAATAATCGACTATTCCATTAACCAATGGCTGTTCTGGTCCAACAACAACTAAGTCAATTTTGTTTTCATTTAAAAAATTATATAGACTGTCAAAGTTATTAATATCTATATCTATGTTTGTAGCAATTTCCGAGGTGCCAGCATTCCCGGGTATACAATAAATTTTTTCTATTTTTGAAGACTTAGAAATGGATACTGTTAATGCGTGCTCTCTTCCACCACTTCCTAAAATTGCAATTTTCATAATAATATTTATATATCTTATAAATGATAAATAAATTAGCTAAATTAAAATTTTTACCTAACAATTTTGAAATTATTGAAGAGGGAGATCATGTAATTTGTGCAATTTCAAAAAAAAAAATACCCTTAGAAAATTTAAATTACTGGAATGTAGATAAACAAGAAGCTTACTATTCGTATATAGAGTCTTCAATTGAGCGTGAAAAAAAAAATTAGATTACTAATCTTTCCATCTGTTGTGAGTCCAAATCCACTGATCTATATTTCTCAAAATCATTCTTTCGAGTAAATTATTAAGAAATTTAGTTATTTCTAGAATAGATTTATTTTTATCTATCTTAATTGGCTTTGAAACAAACATTCTAAAATAATTATTTTTTCTTCTTTCAATATAAACAGGAACTAATTCACAGTTATATTTTTTTATAAGTTGAGCAGGTATAGTTGTTGTGGTTGCTAGATTATTAAAAAATTCGATTTTTTTACCTTCTCTGACACGCTGATCAATCATTATTGCAATTGACTTTCCTTTAATTAAATTTTTAATTATCTCACGGCTACCTGCTCTACCTTTTTTAATCTGATTTTTACAAATATTTTCAGTTCTGATTTGTTCCATAGTTTTATTTAGTAAAAAATTGTTAAGTGGCCTGTATATAGTGGCCAATTCAATTCCAGCTTTTTCAATTTGCATAGCCATTAGCTCAAAATTATTAAAATGACCTGAAATAAAAACAGCTCTTTTTTTTGATTTTTTTAAATTTTCTAAATGTTCTAGACCCTCTATAGAAATATATTTTTCTAATTTATCGTTTCTAAAATTTTTAAGGTGAATGTACTCAGCAAAAATTCTTCCATAATTTCCCAAAACATTTGAAGCTATTTCTTTAAGATCATTTTGTTTTTGAATGTTTGCTTTTTCTAAATTTTTAATAATTAGTTCTTTTGATCTAAATATTGGGCCAATTATTTTTCCAATTAAAAATCCTAAATTTGATGAGTATTTATAACCAATAATTTTAAAAAAAATAAATAAAACCTTTATTAAAATAAATTCTATAAAGTAGACTATTTTTTTCATAACCTAGATATTAAAATTTTTTTTAAATTTTTAATATCCTTAATTTCTAGCTTAATTTTTAAAAAATTAATATTTTTTCTTTCTAATTTGTTCAAACGAAAAAAATCTTTCTCAGTAGTAATCAAAGAAAGATTTTCTCTTTTTGCTTTTAATTTTAATCTATTTATTTCTTTATGAGGTATTTTGTAGTGATCTGGATAAATCACTTTTTCTTTAATAGAAAATTTGTACTTAATTAGAGTTTTTTCAAATTCATGAGGATTACCAATTCCACAAAACATTAGATATTTTTTTTTTAAATTAAATTTCTTTAAATTTTCTGCTTTATATTTTCCTTTAAAAATCTTAAGATTTTTATTAATAGACTTAAGTTTTAAATAAAGATTTTTATTTTCTGTCTCTCCATTTAAAAATGCAATATCATATTTTTTTAACTGATTTAAGTTTTCTCTTAAGGGGCCAGCTGGTAGTAAATATTTATTTCCCAATCCGTCCTCTGTATTAAAGCAAATAATTTTTAATCCATAATCAATATTTTTTTGCTGCAATCCGTCATCAAGGATTGCTAATTCATATTTTTTTTTTGATGCTAAATATAATGCTTTTTCTCTATCATTCTCACTTATGACTGCCCCTTTTGTTTTTAACAAATTTATTTCATCTAATTGGTCTGGGTAATTTTTTTTTATGAATACTGTTTTGAATTTTTTCTCAAGTAATTTTTGAATTTCAATTGCCAAAGACGTCTTTCCTGTGCCACCTAGGTATATGTTGCCTATGCATATTGTTTTAATTAAAAACTTTTTTTTGGAAGATAATTCTTTAAATATATTTATTGTTAACGTAATGATTGAAAGTGGATAAAGTAATAATGAAATAAAATTTTTAGATTGCCAAAATAAGGGTTTTACAAACTTCATGTTAAATACTTATTAATATAAAATAGATTCTTGTCTAGAATTTGCTTTCCAATTTTAGTTATTTTCTCAATATTTTGCTTGTTATTTTCATGGTTTAACTTTTTGATTATAGCTTGTTCCATTTTTAAAATACTGGAGGTAGTTGATGACATTTTATGCTTTTTTAAAAAAGAATATATCTCTTTAAAATTATTAACATGTGGGCCATTAATTATAAAATTTCCAAATCTTGCTGGTTCTAATGGATTTTGCCCACCATGAGCAATTAAAGATCCACCTACAAAAGCTACATTAGTAAGACTATAAAATTTAGATGAAATCCCATAACTATCTACTAAATATATATCAGTATCAATTTTAAGCTTTTGATTTGAAGAGTGGGCTATTGTTTTTAAACCAAGTTTATTCATATCGTCAATAATTTCAGGTGATCTATTTATGTGTCTTGGAATAATAATTGTAATAAGTTTTTTATTAAATTTTTTTAGTTTTTTATGTAATTTTCCTAAAAAAATTTCTTCACTTTTGTGAGTGCTAGCTGCACACCAAATTTGAAAATTCTTAAATTTATTTTTTAAAACTTTGTTATCTATTTTTTCTAGATTTTTTTCTCCATAATATTTAAGATTACCAGCAACTTTAATATTTTTTACATTCAATAATTTTAAATATTTTAATGTTTCTAAATTTGAAGGTAAGGCTAAGTTAATTTTACCAAATACTTCTTTTGCAAAATTAGGAAAAATTTGCCATTTATTCAAAGTTTTTTTAACAATTCTTGCGTTTAGAACAATTATTGGAATTTGTTTTACTTTTAAGTTTTTATACATGTTTGGCCAGATCTCGGAATCTACAAAAATTGCAAGTTCTGGTTTCCAATAATTTATAAACCTTTTTGTTAAAAAATTATTATCCAATGGAAAATAAACATGAAATGTTTTCTTAAATTTTAATTTAGTAAATATTTTTGCAGAACTAGTTGTCGCAGTTGTTACAATAATACTTTTAATTTTTTTATTTTTTTCAAATTTTTTGATTATAGGAATTACACTCATAAGTTCACCTATACTTACCGCATGTATCCAAATTTTATTCTTAACTCTTTTTTTTGAGTATATACAAATTTTTTCTTGGAATCTTGCAGGATCTTCTTTACCTTTTAATATTCGATAAACAAAAACTAATGGTGAAATAATAACAGTAAAGTTAGTTAATACAGCGTAAAAAAAATACATTAATTATGTTTTATCTGTCTTTGGTAATAATTTTTATAAATTTTTGACTTATCTAAAAGTTCATTATGTTTTCCAGAGTCAATAATTTTGCCATTATCAACTACATAGATATTGTCTGAATTAAGTATTGTTGAAAGTCTATGAGCAATTACTATTGTAGTTTTATTTACAGTTAACTTATCTAGTGCTTTTTGGATCTTCTCCTCAGTCTCAGAGTCTAATGATGATGTAGCTTCGTCTAATAATATTATTCTACTATTTTTTAAAAAAGCTCGTGCAATTGATAATCTTTGTTTTTCTCCTCCAGATAATTTTACTCCATTTTCACCAATCATAGTTTCAAAACCATTTTCTAAATTATTTATAAACTCATCACACATTGATAATTTTGCAGCCTCTAAAATATCTTCTTTATTGGCATCTGGTCTTGCATATTTAATGTTATTGAAAACAGTATCGTCAAATAATGTAGTATTTTGATCAACTATAGAAATTTGATTTCT
>Ga0233427_10002932_pt1 | contig 15438 bp, 16 predicted proteins | sample SI_118_April2016_5_FD_179885 | JGI IMG/M metagenome (GOLD analysis project Ga0233427, IMG submission 179885) | Seawater microbial communities from Saanich Inlet, British Columbia, Canada - SI_118_April2016_100_MG | ecosystem: Environmental > Aquatic > Marine > Inlet | place: Canada: British...
CTGGCAACCGGCTCCAGCACATTATCGTATATGGTCTCATTGACCCCGAACATCCAGCGATTATAGCCTTCAAGAGGATCTGACATTATGGGCAGGTCCTCGCTATCCCCGGCAAAAGGATCTTCCAGGTCTTCGTAGTCTTCCGGGTCCTGAGAGGATTTGACTATTCCCTGAGCTGTTTCAACGGACGAAGAATCGTCAGTACCCCTGGGAATTCTCTTTTCCAGCTTGATGGTAACTTCTGAGGTTTGCGCAAAAACATCCTCACCGATTTCGGTAATATCGGTAACAAAATTAGGCACCTCGGAATCAAAATCCGCACCACTGACCAAGGAAAAAGGAGCTAGCCAAAAAACCAAAAAGAATGCCGAGAGCAAAAAGCCCTTACCTGTTTTTTTTGAGTTCATGATCCGCATTTTCTGTAAAACCTGAATTTGTTAGAAACCCCTGTTTGTAAAATAGCAGACTGCTGAAAAGACCTTGATTACCATTACTAACAACTAATAATTAACCTCTAATCCATTCAATTTCAAGCAGTATTTTCAGTGTTTGCAATTTTGACACAAAACCTGCTTTCAAAGCATAGCTGCAGTTCTTGTGCCAATGTCAGGTTGGTCGTTTTAAAACCCTCAACATTTCAAGGATTTTGGGAAGATTCTGGAGAAACCTTGGATAAACGGTCTATAAAGCTCTGTTGCAAGGCAACATTATCGGCCCGGGCTTTATGAACCATTTCCCAAGCGCGTTCATATTTCTGTTGTTGGTATAAAACATCTATCAGAATTTCATAAGCATTGCTGTTGAATGAGTTTAACTGCAGGCTCTCTTCCAGTTTGGAAACAGCTTCTTCCAACCTTCCCAATGCACTCAGGGATGTCCCCCAATAGGCATAAGCATTACTATGCTCGGGATTGATCTCCAGCACCACTCTGTAATGGCCAATGGCATCCTCAAACTTTTCATCCATCGCCAGCGTCAACCCCCAATACAGGTGTGCCTTCTCATCGGTGGGATCTTTTTTTGATGCCAGAATAAAATGGTCAATGGCTTCCGTTCTTTTACCCAGCTTGACCAAAGAAATCCCCCACCAAGTCTGGATTTCCGCACGATCCGGGTTCCTTTCGCCAGCTTTTTGAGCTATATCCACAGCTTCCTGGTATTTACCCAGCGCGTTCAGTTCACGAACTAATTTGACAGGATCTATTTGAATTGTTTTTTCGGCTACTTCCTTTTGTTTTTCAGCCGCTGACTGATATGCCGCATCTGCCTGCTCACTGGCTTTATCCATCTCGCCTCGCGCAGCAAGCACCAAAAAGCCGGCAACAACAACGACCATACAAAAGTACCACAGGGCTTTAATTTTTCCGGGCATGGGACCTTACTAGTTACTGGGAAATTTTTCCGGCAGGGTCATCGACCAAGAGGAGTAATCGTTACTGAGTATACCAGTTTTCCCTTTAAAGTTTATTTAATATTTTTTCCGCTCTCGGCTGAAGGTTTTCATAACCCGGCCGCAAGGGTACCAACTGCAAAAATGTTTCTAAATGTTTTTTGGCCAATCCTGGGTTCCGGGTTTGATATTGGGCCCCCAAGTAATAGTGAGCAGGTGGAAAATCCGGGTCCCATTGCAATGATTTATTAAACTCCTGAATGGCCCTTGCAGAATCCTTTTTAAACGCATACGCCAACCCAAGATACAGGCTGACTTCCTGATCTCCTGAGTACCACTTTAACGTATCACGTAAAACCTTGATGGCCTTGTCGGGCTGGCCGGAAAACACATGGAGCCTGGCCAGACCTATGGAACCAAACACATAAAACGGGTTGACCTGAAGAGCACTTTGATAAGCAGACTCAGCCTGATCCGCCAACTTGAGTTCAAGAAAAATATTACCCATATTGTAATAGGTCATCACATGTTCCGGGTCCAATATCAGGATCTTCTGGTAGCTTTTCAGAGCCCCGCTGATGTCGCCGACATTAAACGCCTCCACCGCCTGGTCTAAAAGCCTCTCCAGTTCGGCCTTCTTCTTGATATCTTCAATCTGGCTTTCTGATCGTTGCAACTTTAAAAGCTTCGCCATCACCTTTTCACGGGTGTCGGCATCGGTTTCAGAAAAGTTGACAAACCCCGGCTCCATCTCGATAAAAGGCGTCAACTGCCGGACCAGAACTGCACGCTCATCTTTATAAACATATTCCGGAGCATTGAACTCGAGCAAGGAATTATCATCGGTATGCAAAGGAGCCGAAGCACTGAATTCCAGCAGTTTTTTCCGAGACATGATCATCAAGCTCAAAAGGTCCGGGACATTATTGATGCCGATGCGGTACAAATCGCGCCCGACCGTTTCGCTCGACAAATATTGCCGGGCTTTTTCATAAGACAAGCCGTATTCCTCTTCGGACCCGATCAGCAGATAATCATCTCCCGCTATGGATTCCCACATACTCACAAAGGGAAACTCCTCACTAAAGGACCGGATAATGGATTTAAAACTATCCGGCGACATATTGGTGTGAACCCAGATACAGGCCACCCCACCCGGATTCAACCGCTTTTTCAGCAATTCGAAAAAGTTCACAGTAAATAAAGCCCCCACCCCAGAAATCCAGGGATTAGAGGGTTCCGAAATAATGACATCATAGGTGCTCTCAGAAAGGGCTATATGGTTGCGTCCATCCTCGAGTTTCAGGGTCACTCTATCGTCATCCAGCGCATGATGATTAAAGGGATCAAAAAACCGGGAACCCTCGATGACCGCAGGAGAAATCTCGACAAGCGTGATCTCATTAGCAGGAAACTGTTCCACTGCCCCCAAGGTAATGCCACTACCCTGCCCGACTACCAGAACGGATTTGGGATCAGGGTGAAACAACATGGGAAGGTAGCCGGAAAGCAATTGCGTTCGCATATCAAGAGCCAGAGAGGCATCAGTCTTTCCGTTCACACGCAGGAAAATATTCCCGGATACAGAAAGTTCGGTGGTCACCGTTGTATGCATGCCTTCCTTGAAGAAAAGGATTTTATTTTTCTTCAGTTCGGCGGCTTTAAGGTCCGCAATGCGGTAAGGCATGAAGGAGCCACTGGAAATCACAGATTTGTCCCACGGCCCGATGGATTTTGCGGCAAATACGCAAAAAATCAAAAACACCGGTAGAACGTAGATCTTCACGCCAAGGTTGAGCCGGGCCCCCAACATGAGTATCGCGGTTCCCAACAGAACATTCGAAAACACCCCGCTTAGGAGAGTGGTCTGCAATCCCAATTCAGGTATCAGGATGAACCCCGCAACAAATGATCCGATAATGGCACCGATAGTATTGCAGGCATAGACCCGGCCCACATGGCTACCCAGGGTTTCCAGCTTTCGCGCCATCAGTTTAATAACCAAAGGAAACTGGGCCCCCATAAAAAAGGTAGGGATGAAAAGCAGAGCAAAAATGATCAGGAAATTTGTCAGTTGAATAAACTCAAATTGCAATCCCCAATTCTCATAAATCCAGCGGTTGACAAAAGGGATAGCGCCAAACAGGGGAATAATTAAAAGAGAAAATATTCCTATGGTTATTTGAGTTATGCCATAAATATTTATGTAATTACTGAACCTAGGAAGGAGCCTGGAAAAACTGGCGGTGCCCAATGCCAGCCCCAATATGAAAACGGTCAGAATCAGGCTGAAGGCATAAACGGAGGAACCCAGCAGAAGGGACAAAATACGGTTCCAGGCAACCTGGTAGACCAGAGCCACCATGCCCGAAAGCCCAAAACTCAAGAGGATTAATTTTTCCCTGTTATCAAGTGGGGGGTTCTCCGGTTTATGAGTCGTGGAGTCTTGCACCGGGGACTTGAATACCAGGAAAATAATAGCAGCAATGGCAAGGTTCAACAGGGCCGTCATCCAGATAGTGGACTGGACTCCCCAAAGCCGCATGAACACAAATGCTGAAGCCCAGGCTCCAAAAACCGCACCAAAGGTATTAATAGAGTACAGGGTTCCCACATCTTTCCCGATATGGGCTTCATCCCGGGACACAAACTTGCTGAGCACTGGCAAGGTCGCACCCATGAGGGTAGCGGGAACAATCAAAATCGCCACACAAATGAGGAAGCGGATCAGGCTGGCCTGGGTATAAGAATCTCCCCAATTGAGGTAAACCCACTTGAAGAGGGGGAAAGCTAAATCAATCAGCCCAGGAATGACCAGGCAATATAAACCGATGCCCAGTTCCAGGAAGGCGTAGGCGATTAAGGGGCTTAAAAACCTCCTGTCGATCATCCTGCCCCCGGCATAGCTCCCCAAGGCAAGTCCGCCCATGAACGCAGTCAGGACAGTAGCGATGGAATAGTGGGTGTTTCCCATCACCAAAGTGAGCAAACGGGTCCATACCACTTCGTAGATCAGTCCGGTTGCACCGGAAACGAAGAAAAACAGGAAAATCCAGATTCGGGGCGGAGTACCGCGGGTAACTTGCAATATCTTTCTCTGGCTAGCAAACCGGCGCGACCGCCAAAGGCGTGGAGCCTGCTCCCGCCGGGCGTGGCCTGGGGTTATTTAGGATCTTTGGAACGACCGCAACGAAAACCCAGAATACTATCCTTTCTTCCAGGCGAAGCAGCAAAACGTTTGGCAGTGCGGATATCCACGCTTCTTGCGTCCCATGAGCCACCGCGGAAAACGCGGGTTCGTTTATTCTCAGGGCCGGCCGGATTCATCATCGGGGCACTTTTATAATAAAACTGGTCATAGAAGTCATCGACCCATTCCGAAACGTTGCCAGCCATATCATAAACTCCATAAACGCTTCGCCCCATGGGATAACTTCCCACTGGCCCCATGTAAGCGTACCCATCCCCTGTTCCAGCTAAATTAGCGCGTTTGGGGAGCATCTTGTTGCCCCAGGGATATTTGAGTCCGTGAGTTCCCCGCGCCGCTTTTTCCCACTCTGCCTCCGTCAAAAGCCTTTTACCGGCCCAGTTACAATAGTTGACCGCATCGTCCCAGGAAACCCCAACGACAGCATGCCGGGGAACCTTCATCACCTCACTGTCCCCCTGAAAAAACGGGACCGAAGGTTCCACATAATTTGCCGCCTTGCGATACTTGTTATACGCCTCCACGCTGACTTCATATTTATCCACAAAAAATGCATTGAGATAAATTTCCTGCATGGGTTTTTCGTCAAAGCCCCCTGAGTCGGAACCGCGGGAAAAAATACCTTCAGGCACCAAAACCATTTCCCGTCCATCATCCCCGACAAGGGTTTCATAGATACTGAAATCCCGGTTATCAGAAACTTCCACATTGTTGGTTTTTTTTGCCATTTGTTGTACTCTCTCATCATGTTCGATAGATTTTTTTATCTCCCAGACGATGACTCCGACAAATAGCACGGCAATGGCAAAACAGCCTATAATTGCAATCATTAAATTCTTGTCACGCATATTTTTCTAGCTCGGTATAAAGCGATAATTTTTCTTAAAATAAATGGATACGAATGGACGATTATAATTTAAACAGTGATTAAAGCAACGATATTTTCCCTGCCCTCTAGCGAGGGAAGCAGAGAGCAAGGACTTTTTAAGCCGAGACAACTCATTGCCAGCCAGATTAAGCGATGGCTCATTGGCCCCACGCCGAGTGGCCCTCTCACCCGGAAGTTTTCTTAACCCTAAGGTTATTTCAGCCATGAATTTACTGGAAGTTAAAGATGTCGCGTTATCTATGATGAAACCCGCGAAGGCGGAAGTTTTAAAATGGTATCGAGGAGAGTTTTCCGTTGATCTGAAAGAGGACCTGAGCCCCGTTACTATAGCGGACCGTAGAGCCGAAGAAATTCTGCGCAAAAAAATTTCCAAATATTTTCCCGACCACGGAATCATCGGTGAGGAGTTCGGCAACCACAACCCGGATGCCGAATGGGTCTGGACTATCGACCCTGTGGATGGAACCCGGTCATTTGTGAGAGGACTACCTCTTTTTGCATCCATGATCGCCCTTCTGCACAAGGGAGAACCGGTTTTGGGCATCATCGAACTCCCGGCCATGGGAGAAACTGCATGGGCTGTAAAAGGAAAAGGTGCCTTTGCAAATGGGCAACCCCTCAAGGTTTCTTCGCAGTCCCGCTTGAAGGGAGCTTTTGTCGCAGTGGCAGACCATTATTGTTTTCGTAGTGAAAAGTGCAGTTTCCTGTACAACCGCCTGAACAAGGAAGCCGGGATCGTGAGAACCTATCCCGATGCATTTGGTCACTTGATGGCGATAAGAGGTGTTGTGGATGTGATGGTGGACCCGCTTGCCAAAATATGGGACTACGCACCCTGTAAAATCCTGGTTCAGGAGGCTGGGGGCCGTTTCGCGAACTTCGCAGGGAGGCGTGCCAGTATTGAAGAAGGCACCGCAGTGGTGGGGAACTCTAAACTCGTCCAGCAGGTTCGCAAAATTTTCGCGGAGAACCGGAAATGAGCAAGGGCTCGCTGGCCCCACGCCGAGTGGCGGAGAACCTCCGCTGGTAATTAGCAATAGCTTTTATTGGCTGGCAACCATTCTTTTCGGCTTAATAAGTACTTGCTCGCTGGCCCCACGCCGAGTGGCTAAATAGGCTGGCGGCCGGCAAAACCGGAATGCAGGTCATGCCAGAACCGAATCTCTTTTTCGGGCATTCTCCAGCAAAGATATACTTCCCGACCTTCCCGGATAGAGGGGAAATCCACCAGGCCCTCACGAATCCCCTTGATCTCACAACCGGCCGATTCAATCTTCCGGGTCAAGTGATTATATTTCATAACTACATTCAGGTACTCACCCCCCTCAACACTTCCGCCATTCCACTTGGCCTTTTCGCGAGCATTGCGGATATCGGGAAAATCTCGATTCATTGAAGTAGATAACTTTTGAATTTCAGGAACCCAGTTCAACAACTGGGGAATAAGGGAATTGGCTTCATCCAGAGTAAAAAGTTTTTTTGAAGACATGAAAATATATTTTGATTTGTTTGTAATTTACAACACCACTTTTTCATTATACGAATTTGAGAGTACTTATCCAGTTTTCCCTTGTTTGGAAAAACCCTCCTTCGAAGATCGAACCCGCCAAACCAAACAGACAATCCCAACTTTTTCAAAAAGCCAACAACTAAAAAAACACAAGTCATTAAATGCTTTTTTTTCAATAGTTTATTGACAAAATAACGGGCATTTGAAAATTTGTCCGACGCGTGTTTTATCCAGTTTGCAGTAAGAGCCGATTTTTTATTGACAAACAGGCCGTAAGGTTATAGATTCTGACATTCACAGACCGTTTATGCCTATTTTATACGTAGGAAAAACGGTAATTATGCGTAGGGCATTCTGAAAAGATAATCAGTTGGCTCCTACAGGAGTCAATTCATTTTGTTTGGTAGTGCTTGTTAGTTTAATAGTTTTTTTTCCAATCTCAGTTGGGGAGGCAAGTAATGAAAAAGGTAATTTTGTTCGTAGCAGTAAGTGCATTTCTAGGGTTCACGGCATTGAATGCCAGTGCCGATGAGATGATTCCGGGAGGTTATACTCCATCAACACTAGCTGCCGGTATTGGTGTAAGCCAGTCCATGGTGTCAATGGGAGCCAGCACGAGAGCTCTGACCAATGCGGTCAACTTGGCTTCTGGAGCCGGCAATGCAAGAGCTAATTCAAACACGGGAGCTTCCGGTGGCGACTACCAGTTCGGTTCTTCTCAAACCGAGCAGTCTTGGAAAGCCGCTAAAACGGTTGAAGAGGCTCAAGTTTTTGGGCTGGTACCTGGTGACTGTCAAGGCGACAACTCTGATGACGCTTACCGCAAAGCAATGAACCAGAACCGCAAAGGCTTCAGGGCAGAGAGACTGGTTTCCAACGCTGACTGTGAAGCATACCATCCTACTTTGAAGTAGTCGCTTCATCGCAAAATCAAGTTTTACCTCTTTATAGAGGGAAAAGCCGGTAGGGCAAATTGCCCTGCCGGCTTTTTTTTGCATTTTAGCTCTTGATTCGATTAAGATTCGGGGTCACAACTTTTCCGGTTTCCTCGCTATGTCCACCCCCCTACCCCATGGCTTTCAAGGAATAGAGTTTTCCTCTCCGGATTGACCACTCTACCAGCCGATAGAACCATTCCAGTCGCCAGGCCCACAATAAATATAGGCGAAACACCTAATAATAAAACATCGCATTGCCGTAAATTTTCCCCCTCACCTGTTCTTTATAATTCTGATAAGTTCAATTTTAGAAAAAAATCGATGATATCGTAGGACTACCTCTTATATAAAAAACAGCGTTCACCTTATACCCCAAAAAAAAACAAATCGTTAGAATCAGGAAGTTTTTATTTCAAATTTCATCCTTAGGGGGGAAGTAATGAAAAAAGCAATTTTGTTCGTAGCAGTAAGTGCATTTCTAGGGTTCACGGCATTGAATGCCAGTGCTGATGAGATGATTCCGGGAGGTTATACTCCATCAACACTAGGTGCCGGCATTGGTGTAAGCCAATCCATAATGGCAATAGGAGCCGCAGATCGAGCTCTGACCAATGCGGTCAACCTGGCTTCTGGAGCCGGCAATGCAAGATCAGATTATTCTGGATCGGCTTCCGGTGGCAACTACCAGTTCGGCTCTTCTCAAACCGAGCAGTCCTGGAAAGCCGCTAAAACGATCGAAGAAGCTCAAGTTTTTGGACTGGTACCCGGTGACTGTCAGGGCGACAACTCTGATGATGCGTATCGCAAAGCAATGAACCAGAACCGCAAAGGTTTCATGTCAGAGAGACTGGTTTCCAACGCACAATGCGAAGAAAATCATCCTACCTTGAAATAATCGCTTCATCGCAAAATTAAGTTTTACCTCTTTATAGAGGGAAAAGCCGGTAGGGCGAATTGCCCTGCCGGCTTTTTTTTGCATTTTAGCTCTTGATTCGATTAAGATTCGGGGTCACAACCTTTCCGGTTTCCTCACTATGCCCAAAAAGACCCTCCCTCTGGCACAAACACTCTTCATAACTTATCTATTGTCGGTTTTGCTCAACTTATCCCCAACCTGCTTATGGGCCATGGAAAAAATTTCCTTTAAAACCTCCCCGCAAACAGGAGTAACTGTCCCCAATCCCATGGAAATTGCGAAACTCCCCAGAGGAAAGACCTATCGGGTCAACCACAAAGCATTCAGCTTGCAGTTTTTTTTCAACGAGAAGGACATTTTTGGAATCATCCTCAAAAGAGATAAGAACCGCCCTGTCCATTTCCGCTGGTGTTTTTTCAGATCCTGCGAGGAAAGCCAACATGATTACAAAAAAATAATTGCCCAGGCACTCAATCCGCCTTTCGATGGGGGCTTCTTCTCGCTACCCTACCCCTCCTACCTACGCTACGGCTTTCAGGGAATAGAATTTTCCTCCCCGGATTGATCACCCTACCAGCCGACAAAACCGTATAGGCATAAGGACTATATATTTTCAAGCAAAACCCTTAACCGAAACACATCATATCATTGTGAATTTTTCCTCTACCTTATTTTTTCAGAACCCCACAAAATTCAATGCTAAAAACAAACCCAACAACGCATAGGACTACTGCTTATATAAAAAAACAGCGTTTACCCTATACCCCGACAAAAAACAAATCGTTAGAATCAGGAAGTTTTTATTCCAAATTTCATCCTTAGGGGAGGAAGTAATGAAAAAAGCAATTTTGTTCGTAGCAGTAGGCGCATTCGTAGGGTTCACAACATTGGCTAGTGCTGACAACACAATTCCTGGAGCTTATGGTCAAGCAAATGGCGCCGGCATTGGTGTAAGTCAGACCATGATGCAAATTGGTGCCAAAGACAGAGCTTTGACCAATGCGGTCAACCTGAGCTCTAGAGCAGCAAGTTCTCGAAGCATTTCTGGTGTAATGCAGGATTATCAGTTCGGCTCTTCCCAGACTGAGCAGTCCTGGAAACAATGGAAAAATGTTGAAGATGCAGGTAGTGTTTATGGCTTGGTACCGGGAGACTGTCGTGGCGACAACACTGATGATGCATATCGCAAAGCGATGAATCAGAACCGTAAGGGTTACATGCAGGAAAATCTGGTTTCTCAAGGTGATTGCGAAATCAACCATCCGACCATGAACCTATCCGTCAAGTAAAGAACAGAAAAGTTTCAAACCTCACCTGAGGAAAAAGCCGGTAGGGCAAATTGCCTTACCGGTTTTTTTTATGCCTGCATTCCCTCAACACGCTCTCTGCTCACACCGAATTCTGCTACAATCATTCAGTAATAATCACATACTTTCATGAGGTTCACCATGTCCCGGTTCATAGACAATGGAAACGATACCATCACGGATAACCAAACCGGCCTGACCTGGTTTAAGAAGGATTCACGGCAGTTAATCGGGAAATGGATTCATCTGGAAAAAGCCATAAAATTTGCTGAGGAAAAAAACACGGAAAGCTTTGCTGGTTTTAACGACTGGAGGGTACCGAAGCTGGAAGATGTTAAAACTATTTTTGATAAAAGTTTCAGCCTGCGGGATTTTGGGAATACTGAAATTCACATTCCCGCACAGTTCGAGCCCAAGTGCGCCGATTGCACCTGGACGGACACAGTCAATGGCGATCGTGCCATGCTGTTCAGTCTGGTCAAGGGCCGTTCCAGTTGGATCAACAAATTCGGGGAGGGCCCTTTTGCCGTCCGGCTGGTACGCGGCACCTACAATAAAGGCGATTCCTGACCTATCCTTCAGAGCTGGCAAAGGAGTTGGCGAAAAGCCAGACTGCGGTAATCACCAGAAGCACGGAGAACAGTCGTTTAAAATTCTGGTCGGACACATGTTGAATCAGGTGAGGCCCAATTTGCGCGCCGATCACGCCACCCAAAGCCAGAATCAATCCGGTTTTAAGGTCAATATTTCCCAACCGATAATGCGTTAGGATAGAAGATATCGCCGTCATTAAAATGAAAATAAAGGCTGTGCCGACTGCCAGTTTAGCCTCCCGGCCCAGGAAGATCAGCAGGGGAACCACCAGAAAGCCCCCTCCAAGACCAGACCCCGAAGAAATAATACCTATGACTATTCCAGACAACGCCAATGTGATCAATTTTTGCCTCCTCTCTCTACCCACTTTTCTTCTAAAGTATCTATCACTGCGGCACCAATGGAGTCTCCCCAAACATTAACCGTAGTCCTGCATCGATCCAGAAACCAGTCAATGGAAAGAAGCATGCCGATTCCCTCCAGAGGAAGCCCGACAGACTGTAGCACCATCACCATGGTGACCAGTCCGGCTTCCGGAATTCCAGCCGCACCTACGGCGGCCAGTGTTGCCGTAAGAAACACGATCATCTGCTCTCCGAAACCCAGTTGAATCCCCAACATTTGTGCGATGAATAAAGCCGCTACCGATTCATAAAGAGCCGTGCCATCCATATTCACCGTAGCGCCCAGGGGCAGGACAAAAAGAGAAGCCTTCCGGGAGACCCGGTTGTTTTCCTCAGCACACTCGATGGTGACCGGCAAAGTGGCAGAACTACTTGCTGTTGAAAAAGCCGTAGTCAGTGCTTCCACCACATTTTTAAAATAGGTGACAGGATTTCTCCGGGTCGTCACATAGAGAACCGCCGGCAAGACCACAAGTCCGTGAATCAAAAGCGCAGAGATGACGGTTGTGGCATATTTGCCGATTTTTGCCAACTCAGCCAGAAACAGGTCCCCGCCTCCAGCGGCACCCAGTTTGGACGCGATCAACGCGAAAACCCCGATCGGCGCAAAATACATCAGCAGGTGGACGATCTTCATGACCGCGGCGTTGACCGTATCAAAAAAGTCAATCGCCCGTTTGCCCGGTTCACCCAGGGTTGTTAAGACTCCGCCAAATATCAGGGAAAACACGATAAGGGGAAGAATGTCCATCTTCACCATCGATTGCACCAGATTGGGAGAAACAAAACTTTTAAGAATATCGGTGATACCAACAGATTCCTTGCCCGCGACTTTTTCCGGGACTTGTTCCACCGTCATCTCAACCGCGACCCCCGGTTCGATAATGTTGACCATCACCAATCCGATAATTACGGCAATGCAAGTGGTGGTCATGAAATATCCCAGCGCTATCAGGCCGGTTTTTCCTACCTTCCTTATGTCTCCCAAACCCGCGATGCCAACAATCATCGAGGAAATGATCAAGGGAACCACCAGCATTTTTAAGGCATCCAGAAACATTTCGCCGATCCACTCCACCACCAGCATCTTGCTTCCAAACATCCATCCGGAAAAAATTCCCAGAACAATGCCAGCAATCATCAGATATAAAAGTCCGTTTTTTTTCATCACGAATTATCCTTAAAAAAAAACAAAATTCACCCATCAACAGGGTTTATAATACAGAGTAACAGCGGCTTTGCAATTCTTAACCATAACGAACACCCGGAACCTAATATAACCGGAGGATAACCATGGCAGAAACCGTCAAGCTCACCTACCAGGGAAAAACTTATGAGTTCCCGGTTCTAGAAGGCACCTGCGGAGAAAAGGCTGTAGACATTTCCTCTCTGAGGAATACCACAGGACTGATCACTTTTGACCCAGGGTATATGAGTACAGGGTCCTGTCAGAGCGAGATCACCTATCTGGATGGAGAGAAAGGGATCCTGCTGTACAGGGGCTACCCCATCGAACAAATCGCCGAGAAAAGTTCCTTTATCGAAACCGCTTGCCTTCTCATCTATGGTGAACTCCCAACCCTGGAGCAACTCGACTACTTTAAGCACCACTTGGTACACCATTCCATGGTTCATGAATCCATTAAGAACCTCTATGATGGATTCCCCAACAATCCGCATCCTATGGCAGTATGCAGTGCGGTTGTCGGTTCCCTGGCAACATTCTATCAAAACGAATTGGACGTCAGAAACGAGCGGGAGGTGGAAATCGCCATCCACAGGCTGATGGCAAAACTGCCAACCATTGCGGCATACAGTTATAAAAAATCTATCGGCCAGCCCTTTCAATATCCTGACAATACTCTGAGCTATTCCGCAAACTTTTTAAAAATGATGTTTTCTCTTCCCTGCGAACCCTATGAAATAGATGAGGATGCGGCTAAAGTTCTGGATGTTCTATTGATTCTGCATGCCGACCATGAGCAAAATTGCTCCACCAGTACCGTTCGCCTGGTCGGAAGTTCCATGTGCAATCTGTTTGCATCGGTATCGTCCGCTATTTATGCCTTGTGGGGTCCTCTTCACGGAGGCGCAAACCAGGCCGTCATTGAAATGCTGCAACAAATTCATGAGGATGGGGGAGATGTTAACAAGTACGTGCAAAAGGCCAAAGATTCCAACGACTCTTTCCGGCTGATGGGATTTGGACACCGGGTCTATAAAAACTTTGACCCGCGTAGCCGAATCATCAAAAAACTGGCCGACAAAATTTTCAACAAACCGGGAGTTCAGGAACCGCTTCTTGATATCGCATTGCAATTGGAAGAGATCGCCATCAAGGACGATTACTTTATTGAGAAAAAGCTTTACCCAAATGTGGATTTTTATTCGGGCTTGATTTATAGAGCCCTGAATATTCCCGTCAATATGTTTCCGGTTATGTTCGCGATGGGCCGTCTACCAGGCTGGATTGCCCAATGGAAGGAACTTCAGGAAGACAAGCTGTTCAAGATTGGTCGTCCGCGACAGGTGTATCTAGGCGCGTCTAAAAGGGATTACGTTGCGATCGAAAACAGGGAGGAATAAAAAGCTTACCTCAATCAGACAGGCTCAATGGTGCAGGTGAAGGGGAACTCTTCCATAGCAGCGGCAGTGTGCACTTGTTCCACCTTAAACTCAGCCAGCTCCAGCGGCAGAGTCTCGACAAGGGCTGAACCATGGAGATGAATTTCATACATCAGCTTTTCTGCAGTCGAATAATCTTTGCTGAACAATTTGATCAGAACCCGAATAACGAATTCCATAGTGGTGACGTTATCGTCCCACATAATAATTTTATAGAGCGGGAGATAGGCTCGACGGGTTTCCCCCTCAGATTCCTCAATAATTCCCGGCGAAAAAGGTAATGTTTCTACTGACATAGCGACTAATAAGAAATGGCCCCGAAAGGGCTAAGGGTTCAACAAACTGTTCTTTTCCCATTTTAAAATAATATTAAAAAATATAACAACTTTTTTTTCATTTTTTTTCTGCCCGAAACCATGAGTTTCAGCCCCCTACAACGCCATTTCCTCCTGATTATCCCCATTTTCGGCTTGATCTGCTTTTGCTCAGCCACCCATGCCCTGGAAACAAGATCAGCCAAACCGATAACGCTTGGCGAATATAACAACTTCCTCCCGGCAGGGGAAATAACCCGGTTTTCCGGAGAAACCCTGTACTACGACATCAGTTTCCTGTGGTTTGAAAACGCCGCCTCTGCCAAAGTGAGCTTTTTTGAGGAACAGGGAAGATATTTTTCAGTTCTGGAAGCCAGCACCAAGGGCTTTGTCGGTTTTTTCACCTCATACCGCAAGCATTTTTATAAGACTGAATTCGAAATCATTGATAACGGCAAAAAACTCCGGCCCAAAACCTTCCTGCGACAGGTCACCATTGGCAATCAGGTGGAGACCACCCACCATAAGTTTGATTATGCCAAACACTTGCATTCATGGGTGGTCCATGTGAATGAAGACAAAGTGGAAGCAGGACAAAATGAGATTCCTCCTGGAAACGATTTCAACGACATCCTCACCTCTTTTTACAATGTACGCAATGGAGTTTATGGCAAGTTAGAAAAGGGAAGGAAATTCAAAATCAAAACCATCCCCGAAAAGGGACATGATGAAATCTCCGTTCATATCTGGTCGGAACAGGATCAGGAACGCTTTAGAATTGCAGAGGAGCGAGAAAAAAACGACGAGCTGTTATTCAACATCATTGTGCCAAAAGAAATTTTCAAGACCAAAACCGGAGAGCTGCAGGCCTGGATATCCAAACATTATGTTCCGATTGAAACCACCGTCAGAGACTATATCCTACTGGGCGATCTGCACGCCCGCTTCACCCACAGGGAAATTAACTACTGCAGCGAGTGCGGTTTTACACATCAAAAGCTAAAATAGGTGGATCCTGCCAGATATTCACTTCTGTCGACTCATCCAGAGTGACCGCGCCAAAATGGACCGTGTAGGGTTTCTCATTTTCGCAGTCATACTCGATGGTAATTTTTTCTATCTCCCATTTCCCGGACTCCGGCCCAACCAGAGTCAAGCTATGGGCAAAACTGCTCACATCAAAACTCCCCTCAAAAACCTCTCCGGACTCCGCAGATCCCGTAGCATTTTCAAAAGGCAGTTTATGATTATTGAAATTGAAATGTACAGGCTCAGACATGCCCTGCTGACCGGTTTGCACTTTAACTTTAAACGTATTGACTCTCGGCATGGTTCCCCTCAGG
>Ga0233427_10002937_pt1 | contig 15406 bp, 18 predicted proteins | sample SI_118_April2016_5_FD_179885 | JGI IMG/M metagenome (GOLD analysis project Ga0233427, IMG submission 179885) | Seawater microbial communities from Saanich Inlet, British Columbia, Canada - SI_118_April2016_100_MG | ecosystem: Environmental > Aquatic > Marine > Inlet | place: Canada: British...
TAAGTAGCTACAGAAACTTGTGGAGCAGCGTCTTCAACGCTATTTTGCTTGTAAGCAACTTCAGCTTCAGCCAGTTTGATCTCAGTAATGACTTCTTTAATTTTGTCATCGATCCTGACCATTTCAAGAGTATACTTATCATTAGATAGATGCTCCTGTTCCCACTTCAACTCCAAGGACCTTTTTGCTTTGTATAGGTCTTGTATCATCAACAACCTCCTCATAGGTTATTCTGTTTACTTGATTATCATATGATATACCAAGATATTCCCAATTTATACTCTTTTCTCCCAACTTGTCAAGGATAGATTTTTCAAGAGAAATAGCATTATCTTCCGACAAAACATTAAATTTTGCGTAATGATCGTATGCCCAAATTGTAATGGTGAATAGTTTCATGGTTTTTTCTTTCTATTTAGAAAATGTGGCCGAACTATGTCCGGCCACAAAATTTAATTATGCTTACGCACCTTCAACGCCGAAGATACCTCTAGGGTCTGATACGCCGAAGCTGTATCTTTCTCTAGCTTTGTATCTAACGTTTCCAGTATCAAAGTCGCCTTCCATTGCAGTTGTCAATGGAGCTCTGTTGAACATTTTCATTCCATTAGGAATGTCTGTTAAGATATAAAATGCATCTGAGTCTGTTAGGTAATTGTTCACTCTATAACCTTGAGGAACCATACCCATAGATACGATTGCATTGATATCATTATCAGCTGTTCCAGTTCTACCTTGAGACTTCATCAATCTTTCAGCTGTGAATTGTAGCTCAGAAGGAATAATCATTTTTACTCCTCTAGCAGCAATTCTTAAACCTCTTTCATCAGTCATAGCCGCGATGTCAATCATCGACTGTTCTAATGAAGTTTCGTTTAAGTCAGCTTGAGTTGTTAAAGTGTTAGAAAAAGTTCCAGACACTGTTGGGTGTGATGTATTAAATAAAGATACACCGTCACCTGAATCAAAGTTATCCGTAGTTGGAAGACCTTGAATCAGTGGTTCAACTGCTTTTACTTGTTTAGCATTACTCATAGATCTAGCTAAAGCTTTTGTATATCTAGACGCAAGTCTATCATACAAGTTGTCCTCAATCGCTTCTTCAGTGATTGCGAACGCTAAAGCTACAGTCTCGTGAGTGTAACGAGCTGTGAAAGTTTCTTGTGCTTCATCAAATGAAACTCCAGAACCTTCACCTTTTACTTGTGCGTTTGCGAAACCAGATAACATAACTTCCTCTTCGAAAGCTCTGTCAGATGATTCCTCGTTATAAATTTCAGCATGCTGATTTTCATAACGTTTGTATTCCAGGCCGAATAGTGCATTCAAACCTGGCTCTAGTTCTTTAACTAGTTGTGATCGTGATATAGCCATTTTTTATTCTCCTATTCTAGCTTAGTTTTGTAGCTCAATTAGATTAGCAACTACTACTACAGATCTGAAAGCCGCATTTTCATCGTTTTCAGGATCTTCAGCAGATCTTAATAATCTCCATGAAGCTGCATCAGCACTTGTGTCTCCGATATCTAGTGTAGCTGAAGACTGACCAGTAGTTGTACTACCTGCCGTTGTGTTCATGTCATACGTTTCTAAATATCCAGCTTGTGCCACTGTATCATCAGTTGCTACTACATATTGTTGTTGTGGGTTATCGAATACAAATGCATCGATATCTTCTGAGTTTGCTGGTGTTACTTGGACGTAATGATTCGCAAACGTCGGCTTTAAAGTTGAAGCCGCGTTATAGAATATTCCATTTAACACACCTAAGATAGGTGCATCAGTTGTTTGTCCGTCAACAATGTAACCAGCAGCAGAAGCAACAGCTGCACCATGATATAGTGTAGTTGCATAACCCGCATCGATTTTGTATTTGCCTTGACCAGAAGTGGCTGGAGTTTGTCCAAGCGCACCTGCAGCAATCAAACCAAAACCTTGTGTGTTTCTATTTGCCATAGTTGTTTCTCCTTATGTACCTGCCCCGAGGGGCCTCCAGTACGGTTTATTAAATCCAGTGATTTGAAAAATTATTTTTTCGTACCACCGAAGGTTACACGAGATTGCCTTTCAACATTGATCGGCATTCTACTATCCTGCTCCTTCATAAGATCGTTCTTTACAGCTTCGTCTCTTTGTTTATGTCTATTAGACATATAATCTTGACGTTGTTGCGCAATCTCAGTTGGTACCTTTGCAAGCAAAAGGCCACCTACCCCAATCACTCCCTTGTATTTGCCCTCATCGAGGACTGGATAATCAGATGCATTTTCAACTTCTTCGGCTCTAACTAATTCATATCCTTCTCTTAAACGTCCGGATATATTTTTAGTGTCCTGAAAGCCAACGCTTTCTGCTCTTATCCATCTATACCTGAATCCATCAGGTGCAGGGGGTGCATCTAGAGAAGATGGTGGAACCCACACTTTAGGTCGTTCAGACTTTGACCGTGTTTGGTTCGCACGAGTTGAAGTATTTTTATTTTCGTTTTCCATATTTACGCTCCTTCCTTCGTGTATTTTAATTGTTTTGCGTACTCTTCGAGTGGCACACCTAATTTTTTAGCTATTGCTACCTGTGAAGATGTGAGTCTCACAGTTTTGCGACCTGGCTTTACGCTTCTTGTAGCAGAAGCAACTGTCTGAACAGGAGCGGCCGTTTGCTTATTATTAGTATTACCAAATTTATGTGGAAAGTCAACTCTAATACGTTTGTCTACTTCCGCATAATACTCATTTGAGCTTGGATCATAACCTTCTTTTTCCGTTAAATCCTTGTGTATTTCAAAAGCAGTGTAAGTCATTGCTTTATCAGTACCAAACCATGAGTTTTCACTAGCCCATACTTCAGCTCTAGGATCTGGATTATTAGGTTCGTCTCTTTGTTGAGTTTGAAATTGTGGTTGAGTTAGAACAGGTTTCTCAGCCTGTTGCTCTTCTCTTCCTGCTTTAGTTTGTTCTAATTTTGCATTCTCAAAAGCAAGAGTTGCAATTCTTTTATTAGCTTCAACTTGAGCTGCCGCATCACCAGATTCAATTGCTGACGCTAATTCTTTTTGCGCAGCTTCTAAACCTGAAGTAATACTAGTCTCAAACTTTTTAACATATTCAGAATCAGTTTTTTCAAACCTTTTTTCTAAAATCTGTCTTTTCTCTTCTACACCTTTGGCATAATCTAAAGCAGCTTGTTCTCTTCTTTCTGCTTCTCTCATCTTACGAGTTAGTTTCGCAATACGAGATTGAACACCTTTACTGTAGTCTTCTAAATCTTCGTCTGATTTTTTTTCATCTAACTTTGTTTCTCTTTCATTCTCAAATGATTTATCTGTTTCTTTTTCCGTGTTTTCTGTATTTTCCGTTTCTACAACGGCTTCTTCTTTTACTTCTTCAATATCTACAGTAGCATCAGGTCCTGATGTATCTATAGGTACCATTTTGTTTTCTTCTGTGTCTGGCATAGTTACTCCTTCCTATGATTAAAACTCATGCAAGATGTCCTCTGGACTATCAATTGTTGCTAACACTTCGTCGTCGTTTAGAAGACGCATTTCTCCGCCATCTATCTTGATCCGTGATCCAGCATAACGTGCAAACATTATCCAATCATTGACCTTGCACCATGGACCTTCAGGATATCTTTCTTTATCCTTATAACATTGTGGGCCCATAGCTAAAACTAATCCAACTTGAGATGCAACTTGTTGCCTCTCCAAAGTTGTTTCAGCTAATACTAATCCACCTTTAGTTTTCTCTTTCATTTTAAAAGGTAAAACTATCATCCTCCACCCAGTAGGTTTTGGTAACTTAGGTTCTTTCTCTTCTTTTTTCTCTGATTTTTTTACACCAATAATTTTATTGTTTGGTGTTAATATCGATGACTGTTCCTTCATTGTGCTCCTTATCGTTTAGCAGGTTAGAGATTTCCTGTTTAGTTGCCTCGTAGGCGTTTATTTGTCCTATCATATACTTGTAATTTTCCATACTGTCAACCCCACCAGATGTGACGGATATAGACAGTGCTTCTATTCTTGAGTCTAGATATCTTAACGTTTTATTTATTACTGTTTCTAATTGCATTACGAATTCTTTCCGTAAGCTCTTCCTTTGCCCTTCATGGCTAACTTACATTTACCGCCCATTTTGTATCCGGCTCTTCCACCTGTTTTCATTGGTTTTGGAATTTTACCAGGATTTAATCTTTCGTTATTTAATTTACGTTCTGCTCTTTTAGAATTATCTTTTACAAGTTCAACAAGTTTTTTAACTTGACCAGGAGGAGTAAACTCTACAGCTTTTTTTCCTATTTCTAAAACTTTTTTACCTGCATCTATTACTTTATCTTTAAGAGATTTAGGACCTCCAACAGGGTCTAAATGTTTTTTTAAAACATCTTTTTCTTTTTTAGTTAAATCTTTAAATGTTCCTGTTACAGCCATTAAACTTTTCTCGCTAGTTTCTTGTTCATTTTTTGTTGAACTTTTTCTGGTAGTTTAAAAAAACCTTTAAATTTTTTAGGTGCAAATGTTTCTTTTATTTTTTGAACGTTTGTCTTTCTCTTAGCCATGTCAGTACCACCACCAAGTTTTCTACCTATTCTTCCACCATCAGCTTTTTTTTCAGTAGCTTTATCAATCATACTTTTAATTACTTTAGTATTATCTTTTTGTATTCTTTTATAAGCTTCTTTATTTGATTCTGATTTTTTACTACTTTTTTTAAAAGTTAAAGGCATTTTATTTTCTATTTCAAACAATGTTTGTTTTAATTTTGCTTTAGAACTTTTTGTTTTTTGTATAGCAATATTTAATTCACTTGTAGCTTTACTTAATTTTGTTTTATTAACTTTTGGTAATACTCCTTTAATAGCACTCCAACCTGCTTGACCTGCTTTTACCCATCCTGACATTATTTTTTTCCTCCGCCGTTTCTAAATATTTGTGTACCCTTTATACCATAAATACTCGCGACGACAAGTATCCAAAGATTTGTAAACCATGACGGAAGCTGTGAGAACATCTCGAAGAACAATTTTACTTTGTCCATTGCTGTCGGATCATCCGATACGACTGCCCAGGCCAAAATTGCGATTGGCAAACTTAAAATTATCAAAACCGCCTCGTCCTTCCAGTCTGATTGACGTGCTTCTAAAAGTTTTCCCTGGTAGGCTTCTTTTCCTTCGGCCATACGAGATGCATGCATAAGCTGTGCATCTGACATTGCCATTTTAGTCTTCTGCTTGTTAGCATAAATTTTACTACCAGCAGAGACGGCTAATTTAATTGCCGAAAACCACATATTAGTACCAAGTAGCTATTTTTTTCTTGTCTTTTAGCATTCTCTTAGTTCCTTTGACTTCTGCTTTGTCTCCAGTAGGAATATAATTGAAAGCACCATCAGCTGTAGTCTTAGATCTTGGATCTATTTCTATATTTTGCTCAGGAACAGCTATTTGTTTTTCTTTTTTATAGTTCATCATAATATTTACCTTTGTTAACCTATTATACCATTATTAATTGTCAAGAACAGACATTTCTTTAACACCTGCTTTAGCTAAACTAGTATTTGCACGTAATTCTGCTAATTCTTCGTTCTGATCCATCTTATCTTCAGCTAATTCTCTTGCTTGCATTAATTTTGCTCTATCAAAATCAGCTTTTGTTGTATCAGCTTCTTTTTTTCGTTCATTTTCCATCGCTCTCAAGTCAACCTCACGTGATTTTAGTTTTAATAGTGGGTCTGAATCCATTTGTGAAGTGATTTTATTCTCTTCTTTCATAAATTCTTCAGTCATCTCAGCAATCAAGACAGCTTTTCTTGCTTCAACTTGATTTGTAAGCATTTGTAACTGTTGTTGCATCTGTGGATTGTTTACTGACATCTGTTGCATCTGCTGCATGTTAGCCATTTGCTCTCTGAACTCTAATTGAACCTGTTCTTGAGCCATAATTGAAATGTGCTCTAAGATATTTTTTTGTATTGCAGCCATAACCGCAGGATTATTTCTAACCATGTTAGTTGACATAAAATTTAAGTGAGCTGTAATGTGTGCTCTGTGGTCTTGACCAGGAAAAGCTTGAAAAGGTTTTCCACCTAAAGCATTTATGTGTTCTAAACTTGGATCTAATGGTGCATTCGGTGCCGGTGGCGGTAGAACTGCATCAACATCTTTTACACCAATTGCATTATACATGTTTCTGTAAATTTGATACATGTTATGAAGTTGTGGATTTGATGTTGCGATCTGTAATTGTGTTTGAGCTAAAGTTATTCTCTGACTCATTGAGAATATATTAGGATCCGCAACTGGTACTACATCTATTCTATCATCAAAGTCAGCTTGCTTAATGTTTCTTGCACCACCTACAACATCATAAGGATATTCTGGTGGTAAGTATTGTGAAACTATTTTAGATAATAATTTAAATTCATTCTTCATTGCTGCATAACATCTTTTATGAATAGCAGACATCACACGTGATCCACGTTCAAGAAGTGCAACAGTAGTTCCTACTGCAGCGCCTTGGTTTCCATCGCCCACTTGCATATCAGCAATAGCCGCGAACCTTTGACCTGCACCAACTACAACACCCATTAATTGTAATAATGTTGCTGATGGTTCTTTGTAGGGTAGAGGGAAGAATGCATCTCTTAAAGATCCACCTGGTGCATCTACATCTTTAAATTCACCTGGTTGTATTGGTGATGCTTCATCTCTTACTCTAACTCCTCGTTGTTTAAATCCTGCTGGTAGATTTGATAATGTACCCGCATCTAATAATTGACGGAGAGCCGACGTTGCCGTACGACTCAATCCGCCAATCATGTGAATGAGTCCAAAGCCATAAAATCCTAGTCCTGGCAGAAATTTGAAGTGGACGAAATATTGGATTTTAGTTTTCTTTAGATCATCGGGCGCATAGTTTCGTCTAATAGACAAAACTTTTCTACTACCTTCATCGACTGTAACGAGGTAAGGTAATTTTATTCCAGTTGGTTCACCATCGGAGCCAACATCTTCGAAACCTTCTAAGTCTAAATTAACATGACACTCTAACAAAGTGTAAATAGGTTCGTTCTTACCTGTCTTCTTAGTTCCTTCTAGCTCACGTTCTTTTTTAGATAGTTCTCCATTGGTATCTGTACCTGGAGGTCCTAACTCGACATCACTATAAAAACCATTGACTTGTTGTTTTCTTAATTCGTTCTCTGAAATTTTCACGGTATGAATAACTGCTTCCGCATCGTCTAATGAGGTAGCTGTGTACGGAACAATTAATTCATCCGCTGGTACAAACTTCGATACCACTCTTCCAAGTGGAACGTCGTAGTAAACTTTTTTAAATGTAGATCCAGCTAGTGGTAAATGAAATAACATAGAATCAAATTCAGATTCATATTCTTTCATTGTGTCCATGATTAAATAATTCATATAATCTTTAACACGTTGTGACTGTTGCTCCGTCGCTGGATTTTTAATTCCTATAACTTGTGTTCTAACAGGACCATCACTTGGTAATAATTCTTTGTAAGCTTGAGCTTGAAACTGAGTTACAGCTTCCGCTAATACTGGGTGTGTTGCACCTGAAGCTCCTTGAAAAGGTTCTGTTCTGTTTTCGTATTTAAATCCTAAAAGATCAAGACCACTTGTGTAAGCACTTTCCCATTCTTTTCTTGATGATTTGTAGTCCATGTAGTTTTGAACCATTTCGTTTCCAATTGGTTCAACTGCATCTTCTGGTAAAATATCTGCTAGGTTGTCAAAGTGTGATTGTGAACCTGTAGTGTTTATTGCACCTGGATCATAGTCGATAGTTGCTCCGCCATCCTCTTCAGGGATAACTTCAACGGGTCCTTTTAATTCTTCTACGTCTTCTTCCTGAACAGCAATGTCTTGCAATTCCTCTTCTGAAGGAATCTCAATTTTAGATCGTGTGTTCGGGAGTCCTTTATCTATATCTGCCATTTATTACTCCTATATCTTCTTAACATTATTATATACATAAGGCAACCCTTGAGGTGTTGGCCCTGATTCTGGTGGAATGGTCTTAGTTAGGCTTGCTATGCCTCCTGATGCCGCTGAAAAACCTCTAAGTCCCGTTCCTAGAACTGAATGATCTCTATCGAAAATATTAAATTTATTTCTTTGACCGACCACTTCTCTTTCAAGATCGTTTATTGAATTTTCCTTACGAGCTATACTTTTTAATAAAGGTTCTGCAAAAATTCCTTGTGTTCCGTATACTTGTTCTGCTCCATATACACCTGGACCTTTGGTCATGAAATCTTTTTTTAATTTTTCTTTTTCATCTATGTAAACTTGTGGGTCTAATTTTTCACCGCTTCTTACGCTTTCTGCATTAACATAATTTGTTAGTTCATCATCTGTTGTCATCATAAAATCTTTAGGTACTGCTGGCAGCATATCTAAATTTAATTGTAATTGAGTTTTCTCAGGTGATGCTAATTGTTCTATATCATCTATATTATTTGATGAATCCCCATATTTTCTTTTTAAGTTTGAAAACGAAGAGTTAGCTGAACTTGCATCATATGCCTCTTCTTGTTTTCTTTCAGCATATAGTTGTTCTGCTTCTGATATTTTAAACTTATTATCTAAATCATTCTTTGCTTGTGAAAGTAAATTTTTTTTAGTATTAGATTCACCAGATAAATCTCCCATATAATCAAACTCTCCTACATCAGATAAATTATCAAGATTTGATATTTGATCCTCTAGACTTTGTATTTTTGCTAATTGATTTTTATAATCAATAACCCTTCCTACAAGCTCACCTGTAGTGTCACCAAAAATTCTTGAAACCTTACTCATTTCTGCTGCTTTAGTTTGGTCTCCTGGTAATAAATAATCGGAGGCTAGTAAACCCGCTTCTTTAAAAGTACTTCCCATACCAAGTCTAACAAGAGAATCTGCTGCAACGTACATTGCTTCCGGTATGATACCAAACTTCCTAATACCTCTTCCAATAGTACCCATTCTTTTTAAAAGTTTAGTAAAGTCATCTGCTTTATCCACAGGAACTTTACCAGAGTTTATAGCTGCAGTTGCAGCATCATAACATTTATCTATGTTAGGGGTCCCTGTTGCAAGACCTATACGGCCACCATCTGCTTTCTTACCACTAAACACGGAACACGTGCCTGGACCTAAAGCCGCTACTAGTGTTTTAAATTCTTTAAAATTATTTAAACGTGATTCTTTACCTACCGCTTTCACAACTGATTTTTCATTAGGTGCTACTCCAAAAGTTTCACCATCTATAATTTTAGTTATACCACCTTCTAATTTATTTATTTTAGTTTTAAATTCACTTAATGCTTTATTTCTTAAAGTAACATCGTTTCCAGCATTTTTTAATTTTCTGTCTAATGTTTGTTCTAAATAATTTAATTCATTGTTGGAAGAAGCTAGAGAAACTTCATTTTTCCAAAAAGCATTGTTAATATCCGGATGTTGCACATTGACACCACTATTTATAAAATTAACGCCATCATTTAATTTTGATTGCACAATAGTTCCTAGGCGAATATCTTTTCCTTTTGAATTTTTAAAAGTTAAATCTTTTATATTATCTTTGTTTTTATATCCATTAATAGCATCTTCATAAGCACCTTTACCGCCAACAGATTTTTGATCCAAGTATTTTTCAAAACTTATACCTTTTCCTTTAGTAGTATTATCAAACTTTACAAATTGTTTTGTTTTAGTGTCATAAAATTTTACTTTCTTATAAGCACCTCCAATGTCCCATCTTACTTTACCTTCTTTTATAGGAAATTTATCTTGAGTTAAAAGTTTACCGTCTTCTCCGACAAGCAAGAATCTTTCTTGTCCTGCCTTTTGTGAAGATCTAAACATATCTCTCCAAACATTTTCTTTATAGTTATTTCCCGGAGGAAATCTTCCTTTCTTTGCAAAATAATCATTTAATTTTTGTTTATATTTTTCCGGATTTTTAATTCTATCTTGTTTAGCCCATTCTAATTTTTTTTCTCTATAATCTTTATCTGTTTCATATTGAAAATTTTTGTCTTCTAATATTTGAGTTCTATTAGTTTGATATCTTTCTTTATCTGTTAATTTTTTTTCAGCCAATAATTTAGGATCAGCTTTTATTTCTTTGTATTTTTCTGTAGCTTTTTCTAACTTTGCTTCTAATCTTCCTGGTTTTAAATTTCTTGCAATATCATAATTAGTATCTCCTTTTGGAACACCATATGTATGTCCTTTTGGATTTGTTTCTGGATCATAAAAATTCCATTTTTGTCCTTTTTTTAAAGCAACTTTATTTTTTATTTTTTGAATAGTATCGTCGTCTAATTTCATTTTAGCATACCCTGGCCGTGATCCGTCGTCACTAGGTTGTACCAACATACCACCGTCAGCAAAACTCTTTTTGTATTTTATATTTAACTGTGGCTCACCTGTATCAATACCATAGGTAGCAGAACCACTAAGACCTTCTCCATCTCTATTAAAGTCTATACCAACGTTTCTGTCTCTATAGCCCCCTTCATCTAAAAATATTTCTTGATCTTTGTTTTCGATTCTATTTCTACTCTTACCGTAACCGTAAGTTGCAAGAAGATTTATTTTTTCAGATACAGGTATGTCTGCTTTTATAATAGCGTTTATTGTTTCACTATCAGCAGTAATACCTTTTGGTGCACCTTCGATTTGTTGTTTACCACTCTTGGATCCTGAAGCTTGGACATCGAGAAAATCAGTTAGCTTTGGTCCGTCTTTGTAACCTGCACGTCCGCCTTCAGCAAAGTTCTCTGGTATGTATTTTTTAGAAAAGGTTTTAAAATCCATCTTGCCACCTTGGTTTAAATAATCTTTGTAAAAAGAAATCATCTCATCGATTTTATCATCAACGGTTATAACACCCTCTCCGTCTTTGTAACCAATCCTTCCACCATCTGCTTTCATGTTTCTTTTTAAGTATCTTTTTTTAAAAGCCTCATAAACTGGTGCAGGGTAGCCTCCATCTCTTGCTTCCATAGTAGCCGTGTCGAACGCACCTTGGATCACGCCTTCATCAATTTCACCTACATTAGATTGTTTTATTGTAGACTGTTTAACAACAGGTTGAACATTAGTTGTATCTACACGAGGATTATTTTTGTTAAATCTGTTGATAGCTTCTATATCAATAACATCTTGTCTTTTAGGAGGGATAGGTATTTCACTAGTTCCTAATTTTAATTTACGTTTAAGTAGTTGGTTGTTAGATGTTAGATATTCAAATACATTTTTAAGTCTATAAGGATTCATTATTCTCCTAACATATAAGCTAGGCCACCACTTGCATATTTGATTGATGGTACTTTGTCATCTACTTCTTTTATAATTTCATCTACTTTAATTCCATCTGTATAATCAGGATCGTTAAATTCATCTTTGTAAATTCTAGAATTAGACTCTGTAACTTCTTCATACTCATCAGGTACTTTAACTGGTTTACCATTTTTGCCCATTACAACTTCACCTTTTTTAAGTTCCATAATCTCAACGTCAGTGATCATCTCATCACCTTCTTTATTAATCTTTTTAATGATTGTATCTCCAGATGTTATATCTTCTTCTAATAAATATGTTGATTTACCATCTTTAGACTTTAATGTTTTTGCAATAGTTCTCTCTGTTGTAGCTGTTGCATCATCACCCATCATTTTAATTTTCTCTGCAAGCTTGAAGAAATATGGAGGAGGCATACCTGATGTAGTTTGCTGTGCAACTTCTTTTGCAACTTGTTTAGTTGCTCCTTTACCAAAACTAAATAATCCAGATTTAGCTGCACCGATTGTTCCTGCACCTGCTCCAATAGCTTGTAAGAATAATCTTCTCATCTTATCAACGCTACCAACTTTGTAACCAACACGTCCACCTGTTGCATAATCATCAAGAGGACTTGAATCTTGAAAGATATGTTCTTGAGTATCATCCATAATTTTTTTAACTTGGTTATCGTCTAAGTTTGCATATCTACCTTTTTTTCCTGCAACTAAGTTTGCTTCTTTCATTGCATCCATTGGTTCCAAAGATTTTATTTTAGCAATTGAATCATCAACTAAACTAATTTGTATACTTGCAATACCTTTTTTATTACCAGCATCAAGACGTGCTTTAATTGCTGCATCTGATTCTTGATTAACTAATGTTGGTTTTAATTTTTGATCCGTCATCATTTTCTTAACTAATTCAGGATGTTTAAGGCCACTTGTATCTATATCAATTACAGGTTTACTTCCTATATTTTTTGTATGTATTTCAAAAAAATGATCAATAAGATCTTCTCTACCATCTTTTAACATTTCTTGTAATACGAATTTTGGTGGAATTGTTTGTTCTGCGTTTGGATCAACATTTTTAACTAACCAATCTATTTTTTCATTGAATGAAAATTCAACTTTCTTACCACCCATAATCTTTGATCCTTCAGGAATTTTGTTTCCTTCCATATCCATTACATCTGCTTTTTTCTTACCTAATAATTGTTCTGTAATACCTCTACCTTCAGCACTATCTGCTGGGATAACTTTAGGTTGATTTATTTGATTAACTACATTTTCAACTTGATTAACATTTTTCATATCTTGTGGGTTGATACCATTACGCATCATCCGTTCAGCTGTGATCTGTGTGTTAAGTTCTATGATTTCTCTTTTAGGTAAGGTTCGAACAACTCCGGTTTGACCCTTCATCATTGTTTTAATAACCCAATTTCTAATTGCTGTAAGCATTAATAATAATTCCTTTTCGTTTTCTCAACCTTTTCGTCGATATAGTCTTCAGGGTGATCTATTAAGCCACCTTGTCTGAATCGCATGATCGCTTGTGTAGTCGAGTCGACAAGATCATCATGATCCCCGTACGGAAACGCAGCACACTCTTCAACGACTTCGTCTGCGAATTTTTGTTCAGGACACCATATCATACCAGATTCGAACAAAGGTGCAACAGCATTTACACGTGCATGTTTATCATTTCCACGAGACGGTGTGAAGTTCACAACTGGTATATCCATCTGTCTAAGCTCATAGGTTAGAGGTAAACCAGATGCTTTCGCCTCAACTATTACTGAATCGGGTTGCCAATATTGATATTGCTCTAACGCTAGTCTACGTAATTCAGGAAACTCATATCGTCCTTTGATAGAATCAAGTAACATTAAATTAGCAGGTGAGTCTTGATCAGGATAAAATACACCCCAAGTAGTAATTGCAGAATAATCAGCAGTTTCTTTTTTTAAAAATGCTGTATCATAAGATTGTATGACATGATGTAAAGTAGGTATCCAATCCTTATCCCAAATCCTCCACCACTCTCGTTTAAGAATAGCTCCTTCTTCTGCTGTTGGGTTTTGCATCCATTGCGCGTTCCATTTGCCCGTGGGCAGTGTTGCTTGGACCTTCTCTAATTCGTCTAACTTCCAATACTCAGGCCATACCGGTTTAGCGCTCGATGATCCGTGGTCCAAGATTGCTGGAAATTCGACCACGTGCCACTGATCAGCTTTAGCTTCTTTTTGATTTGCTAGTAATTTACCAGTAAGATCTTTATTACTCCATCTAGTCATTACCAATATAATTTTACCACCGGGTTGTAAACGCTGACGTGGACCAGACGTGTACCATTCATAAGCAGACTCCATTGCATTAGGACTCATCGCATCTTGCTCAGAGTGCGGGTCATCAATTATTAATAGGTCAGCACCCCGTCCGGTGATAGCACCGCCGACCCCTGCTGCAAAATATTCGCCACCTTGTGCTGTTTCCCACCTACCAGCGGCCTTAGAGTCTTCTTGTAAAGTTGTTTTAAAAATTTTAGAATAATCTTCAGAGTCAATTAGGTTCTTGGCTTTTCGACCAAACCTCACGGCTAATTCTCCTGTGTGGGTTGCTTGAATGATCTTGAGTTTTGGCTCACGGCCCACCATCCACGCTGGTAACAAGTAACTTGCAAATTCTGATTTCGTATGACGTGGAGGCATATTTATAATCAGTCTAGTAATTTCTCCTGTTGCAAGTTGATTAAATTTTTCTGCAATGTGTCTATGGTGAGAGCCTTCAATAAAATCGGGCCACATACATTTTACAAAAGAAAGAAAGTCATCTTTAGCTTTATTTTGAATTTGTTTTTCAGCGTGCATTACCTGAAGTTGTTTGAATTTTCTACGGACGTCCGATGGTAACTTATTTATATCTATATTATCCAAATTCATTTAAAAATTTTTAAAATTTTTTTGCACCTATGTTTAAAGTGTTCAATATGTTTTTACCACCCTTATCTGTCTAAATCAAGCTTTACAACCTGAAGTAGTGGGACCCCTTTTTGTGCAAAGGGTGTATGGGGGTTGCGATGCAACCTATACTTGAGTTGGATAGGGATCCAAGGTGCTTGGATCATGTGCCTTGGCCCGTTAGGGCCAAGGCAGAAAGGTTGGCTCTAGTCTAGTAGAACCATGTATGCCTCAGCATTGTATTGTCTGAAGTAGTCTAAGTCTGCTCGGACTTTGTCCCAAAGCTTTGAGTCGCCTGCTGATTTACCAGGCTCCTTGTCCTCTAGTGTTGCACCTAACTCGTTAATGAATATTCTATCATGCTTGATCGCCTCTTCTTTAGTTAGCATGTAAGACTCGCCATTAAATCTATTCTTACGTTCTTCTGTTTTATTGTCTGTGTTTGTTTTTGTCATATATACCTTTCTTTGTTAATAGGATAATCCTACTCTATAAGCTGACCATTGTCAACCCTTTCAATAGTATTATATGAACGATAACCTGTGCTATCAGTTACCTTGCGATAGCCTTGACTCTCTCGTCTGTGTCTAATAAACTCGATCGGTCGACCTTGTTCAACATTATCCATTTGAACATTTAACCACGAACTTTCGCAACTTAAACTACAAAAGTATTTGGCTCTTGCGTGATACTCAGTAGTATGATCTCTTTCCCACATTGCATATCGTCCACGAATTACACCTCTTGACTTTAAAAACCTATCTTGTGTTGTTCTCTCATGACAGGTTGGTCCTTGACAAAAATGTTTATTTGGCATTAGTGCCTCACTTTCCAAGATGTCGTGGCAGTTCTATAACCATGACTATCTAAGTCGTAATAAACATAATAAGGTACACCTTGTTTTGATGTACCATAACGAGATTTCTCGTCATGCTTGCCTTGTCTTGTAATGTGTTTCTTGTGCTTGCTAGCCCAATAAGTAATGTAAAATGTTTTTGTCATATTATACCTTTCTATTTGTTATAGGACTATCCTATTACAGATAGCCCTAGTTGTCAAACTTAATTTAGACTTTCTTCATATTGTTTTCTTGCCAATATTTTTGCCTCTCTTGTGTTAGCTGATTGTTTATTCTTCATGCCTTTA
>Ga0233427_10002939_pt1 | contig 15403 bp, 10 predicted proteins | sample SI_118_April2016_5_FD_179885 | JGI IMG/M metagenome (GOLD analysis project Ga0233427, IMG submission 179885) | Seawater microbial communities from Saanich Inlet, British Columbia, Canada - SI_118_April2016_100_MG | ecosystem: Environmental > Aquatic > Marine > Inlet | place: Canada: British...
GCCTCCTCAACTTTCTCATCTAATATTGAACGCTTCCTTATTCCCCTGACACGAAGACCATAAGCTACATTTTCGTAAATAGATTTAGGGAATGGATTAGGTTTCTGAAATACCATACTAATACGCATTCGTACTTCAATTGGATCCACGTCACGCGAAAGAATATTTACGTTATCTGGGTGCAAAATTATTTCACCAGCATATTGATTGCCAGGGTAAAGATCATGCATACGGTTGAAACATCGTAATAAAGTTGATTTGCCACATCCGGATGGACCAATTAGTGCGGTTACCCGTTTCTCATGTAGCAACATATTAACGTTCTTTAGTGCGTGAAATTCACCATAATGAAAGTTAAGGTTCCTAATTTCGGATTTCTGAGTCAGAATAGCGTTATCATCATCCTGTATGCCATACTGAGCCTCTACCTTAGTTTGAGGACTTTTATTTCCTTCGCCACTTTTGGCTTCCACAATTCTCTCCTTTACCATTTAATTTTTTTACGCATATGATAACGAATATAGATAGCTAATGCGTTCATGGTAAGAGTCATTACTACCAGTACCAACCCAGCTGCCGCTGCATTGATTTGAAACTCCTCTTGAGGTCGCGAGACCCAATTAAACATCTGAATTGGCATTACGGTAAAAGGTGCGGTCAACCACTCAAATGATAAGAAAGGAAATTCTTCTTTGACCGGAGATGGTGGCAAAAAAGCAATAAAAGTTAATGCGCCAATAGTAATGATAGGCGCAGTCTCACCAATTGCTCTGGCTAGTCCGATAATTACACCAGTCATTATTCCAGCTGCAGAATAGGGAAGAAGGTGGTCAGATACAGTCTGCCATTTACTAGCTCCAAGGGCATAAGCACCCTCACGAATACTTACAGGAATCGTACGTATTGCCTCACGAGTAGCAACAATTACGATCGGCAGGATAAGTAACGCTAATGCTAATCCTGCGGACAGAATGCTCTGACCAAACCCTAATAGATACACAAACATACCCAATGCCAGCAAGCCATAAACAATTGATGGCACTCCTGCCAAGTTGGTAATATTAATTTCTATTATCTCGGTAATAATATTTTTAGGTGCATACTCTTCCAAATAAATCCCTGCCCCGATTCCAATTGGCACAGCAGTAGCTGCTGTTACTAGCATCACTAATATTGTGCCAACCCAAGCCGAAAGTATGCCGGCAATTTCTGGATGACGCGAGGGAAATGATATAAAGAAGTCCCATGTTAAACGAGGCATTCCATCAATAAGCATGTGAGCAAATAGCGCAACAAAAGTAAGCACTGCAACCATCAATGCAAGTACACCAACAAACATAAATAGCTTATCAAAACGCTTGTGCCGCGCAATCATAAGGCGAATCTTTTGAAGGTTTTTGGTCTTATGCATCAGCGCTAGTCCCGTAAATTTGAGCTAAGTTAGCTACCAAAATATTAAAGTAGAAATAACACATAAATCCTTGTTTTTAATGAAATCAATTACAAATATATCTAATATTATGAGCGATACTAATACACTTCACGATATCGTTTTCGCAGAATATGACCAAGTACATTAAAAGTAAGCGTTAATAGCAATAAAGTTAGCCCGGCGGCAAAAATAGTCTGATAGCCAATGCTCCCATGTGGTAAGTCTCCTAAACTTACCTGAACAATATAGGCAGTAATGGTTGCGGCTGGCTCCATTGGATCCCAGGTAAAATTAGGTTGCATACCAGCTGCTATTGCCACCACCATGGTCTCCCCTACTGCACGAGAGATACCAAGAATATATGATGCCGCAATACCTGAAAAAGCTGCCGGTATCACAACCCTAGTAGCAGACTGAAACCGAGTTGCCCCCATTGCATAGGATCCTTCGCGCAGGTGCATTGGCACCGCACGCATTGCGTCCTCAGCCAAAGAACTAATATAAGGAATTATCATAATACCCATAACTAACCCAGCGGAAAGAAGACTAAAACCAGGAAGTTCTGGGAATATTTTTTGTAATAAAGGTGTAACAAACAATAATGCAAAATAACCATAAACGACAGTTGGTACACCACCAAGTAATTCTAGAAAGGGCTTAGCTACCTCTCTTACAGCAAAAGGTGCAAACTCTGAAAGATATATGGCAATTATAGTTCCAAGAGGAATCGCTACTGTCAGCGCAACTGCCGAACTAATAACTGTACCAGAAATTAATGGGAGTATTCCATAATGCGGGTCATCAAATAATGGGGTCCATTGTGTATCAGTAAGAAAATCCCAAAGAGAGACCTGCTCAAAAAAGACAAGAGATTCTTTAACTAACATTACCACAATTGAAAACGTAATAGCTACCGAGGTAAATGCCATTAAAAATAAAATTGTCTCAATAAAACGTTCACGTATATGACGACGATGACTATATCCAAGTTTTCCAGATTGACCTGTTTTGGAAAAGAATTGTAGTGGCATAAAAAGAAACCTTAGTTATAGATGGCATTTTGATATGTACTAGATATTACGTCGGGAACGTTACAATTTTGTGACATACAGAATATACCCACAAACTAATTTTTTAGAAGTTTGCAGCAATCATTTATGACACTAAAGTAAGTCAGCGCAGGATGCGCTACAGAAGTTATTCTCAGGAGCTTATTTTATGAAAAAAACTAGTGAGTCCTTGCAGGCCACATAAGACTAAAAATCAAATTTCAACCATAAACGTGCGGGAAAATTTATATCACAATTAAAAATTCCCGCATTCCACAGCTAAATATTCTTTCTTTATACAAAACACCGATTATAAATAAGAATATTACATTACAACCAAATCTTTCTATCATGATTCCCGAATAGAAAGAATTTATTACCCTGGGGACAATTAACTACCTATATCTAGACAGCTTCAATATTTTTCTCTTCCCCAGTATCCTCTTTACTAATAAAACTATTTTCTATGCCCTCTTTTACTCCCAATTTCTGTCTTTTGCGCAAATTATGAAAAGCCAAACCAGTCCCGGCTGGAATAAGACGCCCAACAATCACATTTTCTTTAAGCCCGCGTAAATTATCTTTCTTACCCATAATAGCCGCTTCAGTAAGCACGCGTGTGGTCTCTTGAAAGGATGCCGCTGAAATAAATGAGTCTGTAGAGAGCGATGCCTTAGTGATACCCAACAGAACAAACTGATATTCTGCCGGTTCTTTATCACCTGCTTCCATTGCCTCATTTTCGGTTAGCAGATCAGCCCGCTCTACTTGCTCACCTAATATAAATCTTGTGTCCCCGGCATTGACAATTTGGACTCGACGTAGCATTTGACGCACAATTACCTCAATATGTTTATCATTAATTTTTACACCTTGCAGACGATAAACATCTTGCACTTCATCAGTTATATATCGTGCTAACGCCTCCACTCCCAATAACCGCAAAATATCGTGTGGATCAGCAGGGCCGTCAACAATACTCTCCCCTTGAGTAACTACCTGGCCATCATGTGCTGTCACATGTTTGTCTTTTGGAATTAAGTATTCATGTGCAACGCCTTCAGGATCAGTAATTACCAATCGTTGCTTACCTTTAGTATCTTTCCCGAAAGATATTGCGCCAGTAACTTCTGCAAGAACACCAGCATCTTTTGGCGAGCGAGCCTCAAATAATTCCGCTACACGTGGCAAGCCACCTGTTATATCACGGGTCTTGGAGCTTTCTTGTGGGATTCTCGCTAGAACAGACCCAACCTCAACTTTCTGCCCATCACGAACAACTATAACCGATCCGGTTTGAAAAGTAATATTAACTGACAGGTCATCACCAGCTCGCTTTACTTCCTCTCCTTTTTCATCCAATAGCTTCACTAATGGGCGCAATCCTTTTGCTTGGGCCGCACCACGTCGCTTTGGATCAATTACCACCATTGACGACAATCCTGTAACATCGTCAATTTGTTTAGCAACAGTTACCCCTTCTTCAACATTTTCAAAGAGCACTTTACCAGCATATTCAGTAATTATTGGCCTGGTATGCGGATCCCATGTTGCCATTGCCTGGCCAGCCTTTACTACTTCTTGATCGCGCACTAATAATGTTGCACCGTATGGAGTTTTATGCCTTTCACGCTCACGTCCATTATCGTCATGCACCACCACTTCTCCACTACGAGAAATGGCTATTAATTCTTTACGAGAATTTGTTACATAACGCATTGCAGAAGAATAACTTACAGTACCATTAGACTTACTCTCTATTTGACTGGCTACTGCAGTTCTTGATGCAGCTCCCCCTATATGGAATGTACGCATGGTAAGCTGAGTGCCAGGTTCACCAATTGACTGTGCTGCAATCACGCCAACGGCTTCACCGAGATTAACCATTGTTCCTCTTCCCAAATCTCGTCCGTAGCATTTTGCACACAGCCCATGACGAGTTGCGCAGGTGAGCGGCGTACGTACCTTTACCTCATCTATACCAAGAGACTCAATATCAGCTACAATATTTTCATCCAAAAGAGTTCCAGAGGCATAAACTGTTGCTTGGGTTTCCGGATTTATAACATCGGTTGCCGCTACTCTACCAAGTATCCGTTCATATAACGCTTCAATAACCTCACCTCCCTCAACCAGCGCTTTCATTGCTACGCCGTCTTCTGTATTGCAATCATTTTCGATCACAACAAGATCCTGAGTCACATCTACCAAGCGCCGAGTAAGATATCCTGAATTAGCAGTCTTCAATGCGGTATCAGCTAGTCCCTTACGTGCCCCATGAGTAGAAATAAAGTATTGCAGTACATTAAGCCCCTCACGGAAATTTGCAGTAATAGGTGTCTCAATGATCGAACCATCAGGCTTCGCCATCAAACCTCGCATACCGGCTAATTGACGTATCTGAGCAGCAGAACCACGCGCACCAGAATCAGCCATCATATAAATAGAGTTAAATGATTCCTGCATTAATAGCTTGCCCTTCTTATCTTTCCTTATCTTCCCGCTTTGTTTGTCATATACTGGCTCCGTTCCAAGTTGGTCCATCATAGCCTTAGCAACCTTATCCCCAGCATGCCCCCAAATATCAACCACCTTGTTATAACGTTCCCCCTGTGTCACTAAACCAGAAGTGTACTGAGCTTCAATTTCTTTCACCTCTTTTTCAGAAGATGCAATAATTTTTTCCTTCTGATCCGGTACCAGCATGTCATCTAGACAAATAGAAATCCCGGCACGCGTCGAAAAAGTAAAGCCAAAATCTTTTAATTTATCTGCAAAAATTACGGTCGCACGTAACCCACAAAGGTGGAAACTAGCAGTTATAAGTTTAGAAATTTCTTTTTTCTTAAGCGCCTTGTTTATTAAAGGAAATGGCAGCCCATCTGGCAAGATTTCAGATAAAAGAGCTCTTCCTATAGTTGTATCGTAACGCGTTATTTTTGTACTCTGTCCGCCTTTAGCATCCGCTACATATTCCTCTATCCGAACCAGGATCCTAGCATTTAATTCCACCGAACGACTTTCGTAGGCACGTGATACTTCGGCTATGTTAGGAAAAATCATCCCCTCGCCACTTGCGCCCATTTTCTCACGAGTCATGTAATACAACCCCAATACAATATCCTGTGACGGCACTATAATTGGTTCTCCATTGGCCGGCGACAGTATATTATTGGAAGACATCATTAAAGTACGAACTTCCATTTGCGCTTCTAAGGATAATGGAACATGTACTGCCATCTGATCGCCATCGAAATCAGCGTTAAATGCCACGCACACCAATGGATGTAACTGAATAGCCTTTCCTTCAATCAGTACAGGTTCAAATCCTTGTATACCCAAACGATGTAGTGTCGGAGCCCGGTTCAACATTACCGGGTGCTCACGTATAACATCTTCCAAAATGTCCCATACTACTGGGGTTTCATTCTCCACTTCTCTTTTAGCTGCCTTAATAGTACTAGCTACGCCCATTATTTCTAGTTTGCTAAAAATAAATGGCTTAAATAGTTCCAAAGCCATCTTTTTTGGCAACCCGCACTGATGGAGTTTAAGCTGCGGCCCGACTACAATTACTGAACGCCCAGAATAATCAACTCTTTTACCTAGTAGGTTTTGACGGAAACGCCCCCCTTTTCCCTTTATCATATCTGCAAGTGACTTTAATGGACGCTTGTTAGCACCTGTCATTGCCTTGCCTCGACGCCCATTATCCAATAAGGAATCTACAGCTTCTTGAAGCATACGTTTTTCGTTACGTACAATTATTTCAGGTGCCTTTAACTCAAGCAATCGTTTCAAGCGATTGTTACGATTAATAACTCTACGATACAAATCATTAAGATCAGATGTAGCAAAACGTCCGCCATCAAGTGGCACTAGTGGCCGCAATTCAGGAGGCAAACATGGTAAGACTGTAAACACCATCCATTCTGGCTTGATACCTGATTTGTTAAATGCCTCTAATATCTTGAGGCGTTTTGAAAGTTTCTTTATCTTTGTTTCTGAGTTAGTTGCACCCATATCACGTCGTACATTCTCAACTTCATTATCGATATTCAAATTACTTAATAAATCACGAACACCTTCAGCTCCCATACTGGCATCAAAATCATCCGCATATTCCTCCCTCTTGGCGAGATAATCGTCGTCACTCAGTAACTGGCACCTTGTAAGTGGGGTCATCCCCGGGTCAGTTACTACATAGGCCTCAAAATAAAGAACACGCTCAATATCACGCAATGTCATATCCAAAACCATCCCTAATCGAGAAGGCAAAGACTTGAGAAACCAAATGTGTGCAACTGGTGAGGCTAATTGTATATGCCCCATACGCTCACGCCGGACCTTCGACAGAGTAACCTCAACACCACATTTCTCACAAATCACACCCCGGTGCTTCAGGCGTTTGTATTTCCCGCACAAACACTCGTAATCTTTTACTGGACCAAAAATTTTAGCGCAGAACAGACCATCCCGTTCTGGTTTAAAAGTACGATAATTTATAGTTTCTGGCTTTTTAACCTCACCATAAGACCAAGAACGTATTTTTTCAGGCGAAGCAAGTCCGACTTTGATTGAATCAAATTCTTCCTTATGAGTAACCTGCTTAAATAAATCGAGTAGCGCTTTCATTTGTCACTCCTGTTAATCAGGGGTCAATGCAAAAAAAATTCGGCAATAAATTACAAAGAACCAGAAATTAAAAAATTATCTCTGGTTAGCATTGTTAATGCCGGTCCAAGTCGATGTCCATCCCAAGTGAACGAATTTCTTTTACCAATACATTAAATGATTCTGGCATGCCGGCATCAATCTTGTGATCACCCTTGACGATACTTTCATATATTTTAGTACGTCCGTTCACATCATCAGACTTAACAGTTAGCATTTCCTGTAAAGTATAAGCAGCACCATATGCCTCTAATGCCCACACTTCCATTTCACCAAATCGTTGTCCACCAAACTGAGCTTTACCCCCCAGTGGCTGTTGAGTTACCAAGCTATAAGGACCTGTAGATCTCGCATGCATCTTGTCATCAACTAGATGATGTAGCTTAAGTATATGCATATAGCCTACTGTCACAAGACGATCAAATGCTTCACCTGTCCTACCATCATATAATGCAATCTGCCCTGATTTTGGCAAATCGGCGAGCTCAAGCATATCTTTAATCTCATCCTCTGTGGCGCCATCAAATACAGGAGTCGCAAAAGGTACGCCATTTTTTAGATTCTCTGCTAATTCCATGACTTCCGCATCAGTAAGAGAAGCAATATCTTCCTGCTTACCACTACTGTTATAAACCTTATCAACAAATTCTCTAACCTCAGCAGCCTTACTTTGTGCGCGAAGCATATTGTCAATTTTTAGGCCCAATCCTTTTGCCGCCCATCCAAGATGAATTTCTAGAATCTGTCCGACATTCATACGCGATGGCACACCAAGAGGATTAAGCACTACATCAACAGGAGTACCATCAGCCATATAAGGCATATCTTCAACAGGTACTATTTTTGAAATCACTCCTTTGTTTCCGTGGCGCCCAGCCATTTTATCTCCGGGCTGCAACCGCCTTCTCACAGCAATATAGACTTTCACCATTTTTTGAACACCAGGCGGCAGCTCATCTCCCTGAGTAAGTTTCTTCTTCTTTTCTTCAAAAGAAGCGTCAAAAGCCACTCTTTTCTGAGAAAGCCCCTCTTTTATTTGCTCTAGCTGTATGCTTGCCTCTTCATTAGACAAACGAATATCAAACCAAAAATGCGGCTCTATACCATCAAGATATTCTTTGGTAATACGTGCGCCCTTCGAAAGTTTATTAGGCCCACCATTAGCGACCTTGCCTTTGAGAAGGCGTTCAATACGCTTAAACCCATCAGCTTCAACTATCCGCATCTGATCAACAAGATCTTTTTTATAACGGCTTAGCTCATCATCAATAATTTGCTGAGCACGTACATCACGCTCTATCCCTTCACGAGTAAATACTTGAACATCAATTACTGTACCAGAGATTCCTGATGGCACACGTAAGGACGTATCCTTTACATCTGATGCCTTCTCACCAAAGATTGCACGCAAGAGTTTCTCTTCTGGTGTTAACTGAACCTCTCCCTTTGGAGTAACCTTACCTACCAATACATCCCCAGCCTCAATTTCAGCACCAATATAAATAATACCTGAATCATCTAAACGTCCAATCTGGACTTCTGAAAGATTTGATATGTCACCGGTAATTTCTTCTGTCCCTAATTTTGTATCACGACTTACTACTACTAACTCTTCAATGTGAATGGATGTGAATCTATCTTCAGAAACAATGCGCTCAGAGATCAGAATTGAATCTTCGAAGTTGTAGCCATTCCACGGCATGAATGCAACTAACATATTCTGACCCAAGGCCAATTCACCCAAATCAGTAGAAGCGCCATCAGCGATTACATCACCAGCAGCAATTACATCACCTTCCTTTACTAGAGGGCGCTGATTGATATTTGTATTCTGATTCGAGCGAGTATATTTTGTAAGATTATAAATATCGACACCCACTTCACCAGCACGTGTTTCAGCATCATGCACTCGCACTACAATACGTCCCGCATCAACATAATCTACTATACCAGATCGCCCTGCCATTACTGCAGTGCCAGAATCCATTGCCACTACCCGTTCTATCCCCGTACCAACAAGTGCTTTTTCAGCACGAAGACAAGGCACTGCCTGACGCTGCATATTTGATCCCATCAAAGCGCGATTCGCATCATCATGCTCTAGAAAAGGAATTAACGAAGCTGCAACTGAAACGATTTGTGCCGGAGCCACATCCATATATTCAATACGATCTGGCGCTGCCAATTCAAATTCATTTTTATGGCGACAAGAGACAATATCTTTTACAAATTTATTATGACCATCTAGCTCTGCATTTGCTTGAGCAATAACATATTGCCCTTCCTCAATAGCCGATAAATAATCGATTTCATCGGTAACTTTATTATTTTTTACTTTACGATATGGAGTTTCTAAAAAACCATATTTATTGGTACGAGCATATAGCGCAAGCGAGTTTATAAGCCCAATATTCGGCCCTTCTGGGGTTTCAATTGGACATACTCTGCCATAGTGAGTCGGATGAACATCTCGAACTTCAAACCCCGCCCTTTCACGTGTCAAACCTCCGGGTCCTAATGCAGACACTCGCCTTTTATGAGTAATCTCAGAAAGAGGATTGGTCTGATCCATGAATTGAGATAACTGGCTTGAACCAAAGAACTCACGTACTGCTGCAGATACGGGTTTTGCGTTAATTAAATCATGTGGCATCAGGTTATCTGATTCCGCTTGACTTAAGCGTTCCTTAACAGCCCGCTCAACCCTAATAAGACCAGAACGAAATTGATTTTCCGCTAATTCTCCGACATATCGAACCCGACGATTACCAAGATGGTCAATATCATCCACCTCTCCACGGCCATTCCGAAGCTCTACCAATATTTGTATTATTCTAATAATATCTTCATTCGATAAAGTAGTGGGACCAGTCAACTCAGTTTTACCAACACGACGGTTAAACTTCATTCGTCCGACTGCAGATAAATCATAGCGGTCAGATGAATAGAATAGTCCATTAAATAGGGCCTTTACAGCCTCCTCAGTAGGTGGCTCACCAGGACGCATCATCCGGTAAATTGCCACTTGAGCAGTCAATTGATCAGTAGTTTCGTCTATCCTCAAAGTCTGGGAAATATATGCCCCTTGATCAAGGTCATTTGTATATATAGTGTAAATTTTTTCAATATTGGCTTCACGGAATTTAGCAATAAGCTCTTCAGTAATCTCATCATTTGCCAGCGCTACAATCTCTCCCGTTTCTTGATCCAATACATTGTGCCCTAGCACCCGCCCCAGCAAAAAATCCTCTGACACTGAAAGTTTTTCTATTTTTGCTTGCTCCAATTCACGAATATGCTTAGCAGTTATACGTTTATCTTTTTTAACAATTACTTTTCCGCTTTTAGTAACAATATCAAGACGAGCTATATCACCACGTAATCGTTCTGGAACCAACTCAAAATCAATGCCTACTTTGGAGACATGAAATAAGTCAAATGCGAAGAAGCCAGCTAGAATTTGTTCGGACGTGTATCCTAAAGCTTTTAGAATAATCGTTACCGGCATTTTACGACGACGATCTACTCGAAAATAAAGATAGTCCTTTGGATCAAATTCGAAATCAAGCCAAGACCCTCTATATGGAATGATTCGAGCTGAAAACAATAGTTTTCCAGACGAATGCGTCTTACCCCGATCATGCTCAAAAAATACCCCGGGTGAACGGTGTAATTGAGACACAATTACACGCTCAGTACCATTAATAACAAACGAGCCAGTTTTAGTCATCAGAGGCATTTCTCCCATATAGACTATCTGCTCCCTTACTTCCTTGGGAACTGGCTTGGAAGACTCTTTGTCCATGATAGTTAATCGCGCCCTGGCGCGTAATGGCGAGGCATACGTGAGGCCACGTTGCTGACATTCCTTTACATCAAAAGGAGGCGCCCCTAGTATATAACTAACAAAGTCCAGGCGAGCATTTTTAGAATGACTTTCAATTGGGAAAATTGAAGTAAATGCTGCTTGTAACCCGCGATTTTCTCTTTCATCAACGGGAGTATGCTCCTGCAAGAAAGACCCATAAGATTCAAGCTGAGTCGCAAGTAAAAATGGGGTTGGTAGAACGCTCGCTCGCTTTGCAAAACTTTTGCGAATGCGTTTTTTCTCGGTAAATGAATAGCTCATAGAATTTCTCCGGGGGAGCAGAAAACAAAGTTTAAGCTTTAATTACTGTGTTAAAAACTTAGTGATACTTACTGCATCACAGAACTAAAAACACAACATTGACGACACATTTTGCGCCGCCAGTGCCGTTATTTTAGAACCATATTACTTAAGCTCACAAGTTGCACCAGCTTCAGCCAATTGCTTCTGCATAGCCTCTGCATCCTCTTTAGAAACTCCTTCTTTTACTGCTTTAGGCGCACCATCCACCAAATCTTTTGCCTCTTTTAAACCTAAACCAGTAATAGCACGAACAGCTTTAATTACACCAACCTTGCTCTCACCAACCGCGGTAAGCATTACTGTAAATTCAGATTGCTCTTTTGCTGTTTCAGCAGATGCGGCGGGTGCAGCGGCAGCAACTGCAGATGCAGCTGCTGAGACGCCAAATTTTTCTTCCATCTCTTTAATCAGCTCTGATAGTTCCAGCACGGTCATATTTGAAATTGAATCTAGAATATCTGCTTTGGCATCAGCCATAATTTTCTCCTAATGAATATTAATTTTTAATTTGATCTTTGTTTAGAATCAGTAAATTGAGTTTCCAAAAGTCTGGATAAACCACCTATTTTTGGTCACGTACAGCTGCAAGACCACGCACAAATTTTGTTGGTACCTCGTTAAGCGTTCTAACAAAATTAACAATAGGTGCCTGCATTGTGCCCAATAATTTCGCAAGGAGCTCTTCACGGCTCATCATAGTAGCAAGACTTGCGATATCCTTATGAGACAACAGTAAATTAGGCATAGCTCCAGCTTTAATCACGAGCTTATCATTCTCTTTTTCAAACTCATGCAGCACCTTTGCTGTGGCTACTGGATCGTCCCCAATACTATAAACAAGTGGACCCACCAAATGCTTTGAAAGCTCAGAAAATGTCGTGCCTTCAACTGCACGACGTGCAAGAGAATTTTTTAGAACCCGAAAATATACACCAGAATGGCGCGCCTTTGCTCGCAACCGGGTCATATCTCCAACCTCCAAACCTCTATATTCAGCAACAATAACAGCCTGAGCCTTTACTATTTGCTCACCAACTTCAGCTACTACTGCCTTTTTTTCTTCAAGGTTAAGACTCAAGTTACGTTCTCCATCAGTTATTTTCAGTGAAAAGTCTTGGCTACAGGTACAACCATGCAACTCAATCCCCACACAACAAATCGGCGACCTTAAATCAGGAGAAAACAAATTCCTGTTCTCGATTACGCCATCTACGTTGGGCCAAAAACAAAAGACGGTTAATTCTAGATTAAAGTAATCAATAATCTAGAATTTAGAATCCCTGTTTTCTAACAATTAAGCTCTTAAAAGTATGGTATTACATGACATAGACTGCCTGCCTCTACCCACTCAGAACCCCAACGGTCTTTGATAGCTAATTAGATTGACTAAAAACATCAAACCAATAGGCCCAAAGCCTTACTACAAATTCAAATAATATTATTAAAGCGTCAAGCTAGCCTGATCCACCCTCACTCCAATTCCCATAGTACTTGATACCGCCATTTTCCTTAGATACAAACCCTTAGAAGTAGCTGGTTTTGATTTATTAAGTGCTTCCACTAATGCCAATACATTCTGCTTCAAATCATCTACACCAAATGATGCCCGGCCTATCGTACACTGAATAATCCCCGCTTTATCGGCACGATATTGGACCTGGCCCGTCTTGGCATTTTTTACCGCACCAGCGACATCAGGAGTCACAGTACCTACTTTAGGATTAGGCATAAGACCTCGAGGACCAAGTATCTGCCCTAACTGACCAACAATACGCATTGCATCAGGACTAGCAATTACTACATCAAAATCCATTTTTCCAGCCTTTATTTGTTCGGCTAGATCCTCAAACCCTACAACATCAGCACCTGCAGCAAGAGCAATCTCAGCCTTTTCACCTTGTGCAAATACTGCTACACGTACGGTTTTACCTGTACCAGCTGGCAATACCACAGAACCACGAACCGTCTGATCTGATTTCTTTGCATCAATTCCTAGACTGACAGCAATATCAACAGATTCATCAAACTTTGCCGTAGCCGTTTCTTTAATTATTTCTAATGCTTCCAGCAAAGGATAAGTCTTTTGGCTATCTACTTTCCCAGAAATCTCTTTAAATCTTTTAGATACATGTCCCATGTTTATACTACCCCCTCGACCTCTACACCCATACTACGAGCGCTTCCAGCAATAGTACGAACTGCTGCATCAGTATCAGCAGCAGTTAAATCAGGCGTTTTTACCTTGGCGATTTCTTCTAATTGCACCCTTGTCAGCTTGCCAACTTTATCACTATGTGGCGTAGGACTTCCTTTTGCTATACCAGCTGCTTTCCTTATTAGAACAGCCGCCGGCGTTGTTTTCATGATGTACGTGAAGCTCTTATCAGCATAAGCAGTAATCACCACTGGCACCGGCAGCCCCGGTTCCATTTTCTGAGTAGCCGCATTAAATGCCTTACAAAACTCCATAATGTTTAATCCGCGCTGACCGAGGGCAGGACCAATAGGAGGACTTGGATTTGCCTTTCCTGCTGGTACTTGCAGCTTGATATAACCAACTATCTTTTTTGCCACAACAATTCTCCTGTTAAGTGCACATGAATCTTAATTGCACCCATATAATAAATAATTTATATGCGAACAAAAACAAACTTAATAAATCTAACTACAAATGATTACATCATTTATGTTTTTTCAACCTGGCTAAAATCTAACTCTACAGGGGTGGGACGGCCAAAAATTGATACGGAAACTCTAATTTTACTTTTGTCATAATTCACATCTTCCACATTGCCATGGAAATCTGTAAATGGGCCATCCTTAACCCGCACCGCCTCCCCATTCTCAAATAACACCTTAGGCCTTGGTTTTTCAACACCTTCCTGAATTTGTCTGAGAATATTCTGCACTTCTTTTGCACTGATCGGCGTTGGCTTCATGGCCGTACCACCTACAAAACCTGTAACTTTTGGCGTACTATTAACAAGATGCCACGTCTCGTCAGACATCTCCATTTCTACCAATATATAACCCGGAAAGAATTTTCTCTCACTGAGGTTCTTTTGGCCCGCCTTCATTTCAACCACCTCTTCCACTGGAACCAATATCTCCCCATACCTATCTTGCATGCCAGCTAAATTAATTCTCTCTTGCAAGGATCGCTGAATGCTTTTTTCATAGCCGGAATAGACGTGAACTACAAACCATCGTTTATCCATCACCCGCTCCATACGACATTAGGGACTTAATTGCCAACAATAATCCAGCATCAACCAACCATAAGAATATTGCCATTACTACAACGAAGGCAAATACAAGGCCGGTCATCTGCATTGTTTCCTTTCTTTTTGGCCATACTACTTTTTTTGTTTCTTCTGAAGATTCCTTGCCAAAATTATAAAATTGCTTACCTTGAACGGTAAACCAAGCTACCGTAGCAGCCAGAATAAAACCTAATAGTACCGAAACCACACGAATCACCATGGCACTATCGCTAAGGTAATAAAACCCAGCAATACCAGCTGCCAATAGCAGAAGCGCGAATCCGAGTTTAATCTTGTCCACTCTATCCCACTCCGCTCATAATACTCATAATTTAAAAAAATCACACAAAACCAGACTTATGAAAATCACAGCTTCTGCATGACAAACCATTGCAACAACTTATATCTGCTACCTAAAACGCTAAATTTCCACCAAGTTACACTGAAATACTTAACTAGCCTTTCACTATAATCCTTGTTTGGCAGGCCAGGAGGGCATCGAACCCCCAACCTTCGGTTTTGGAGACCGACGCTCTGCCAATTGAGCTACTGGCCTATAATTCTTCTCATGAACTAGGAGCCAATGAGAGCCAAAAGTCCGGTATCCTGACAAACTAAATTTATGAGCACACAAAACTTCAACCCCTAGACTTAATCCCCTACCCCAACTTATTTTATTACTCTATGATTTTTGCTACCACCCCTGCACCAACTGTCCTGCCGCCCTCACGAATAGCAAAACGCAAACCTTCTTCGCATGCAATCGGCGCTATTAAAGTAACTGTTACCGACACATTATCACCAGGCATTATCA
>Ga0233427_10002943_pt1 | contig 15394 bp, 17 predicted proteins | sample SI_118_April2016_5_FD_179885 | JGI IMG/M metagenome (GOLD analysis project Ga0233427, IMG submission 179885) | Seawater microbial communities from Saanich Inlet, British Columbia, Canada - SI_118_April2016_100_MG | ecosystem: Environmental > Aquatic > Marine > Inlet | place: Canada: British...
AAAATATTAAAGAGATTGATTGGGTTGATATAACAAACAATTCAAATGCAGAAATAGAGACTTCCAAAAGTGATAAAGAGCTTTTAAGAAGATTGCATGTAAAAGATGGAAATAAAATAATTGGAGGAGCTGAAGCTTTCTTATTAGTTTGGAAAAAAATTCCAAAATATAAACTTTTGTATTCTTTCTTTAAACTTCCAATAATTTTTACATTTTTTAAAATTGGTTACGAAATTATTGCTTATTTTTTATATTTTAAAAACAAAAAACAGCTAAAGAACTAACTTGTATAAAATATCAAAAATTTACTCAACAAAGACATTGAAGCAATAAACATAATCATTACTATTGAATACATTAAAGTAATTATTTTATTCTTTTTTCTTCTAAGCCTAACAAAAGCTTTATCATCTAAATCAGAAATATCTCTTTCGCCTACTACCTGATAATCATAACTCCAACGCCAAGTGGAATTTCCAAGTCTTGGATCTAAATTATTAAAATAAGTTATCCAAGCAAGGATATATCTCAAAATTAAATATAAAATAATCAATGTGATTGTTCCAAAAAACATTCTGAATATTACTTAATTATTTACGAAAAATTAATTGTTATTTTTTGCTCTTTTTCTTGCAATTAACTGTGTGAGTGAGTCAACCATTGTATCTGAAGCTTTGAAAATTTCGTTATTTTTAAACTCATGAGAAATATTTTTTTCAGGATTAGTTTTATCCTCAATAACTATTCCCTCATCTGGTGAATTGTTTTTTATGTAAATTAATAATAGCCACTCTTCATCAGTTGACTCATCCCATTTTACAAAAATTTCTCCAGTTTCAAATCTTCTATCAATACATCGAAATATAGACATATGTCGTGTAATGTGCCGTTTATTTAATTGAAATACTAAGCTGCTTGCACTTCTATAAAAACTTTCAAGTGCAAACTCTATTTTTTGTCTTGCTATAGTATATTCTTTTTCTTTAAGTAATAACGTTTCTCTATCTTCATCACCTTGAATTTTTACTCCTAGAGCTTCTACTCTTTCTCTAATCTTTTGATCTCTGATAATCCGATATTTTTCTTTTAATTTTTCTATTCTTTCTTGTAAGCCAGCATAATCATCTCTTTTTTCTTTAAGTGATATTCTCTCAAGTTTTTCTAATTCTTTTACTTCCCTAACTCTGAATTTATCAATTTGTTTTTCTAATCTTAATTGTTTTAAAAACTGTTTTTGTTTTTCAGCTTGTTCAATTCTTATTAAGGCTTGTTCTTTTCTCAAAAAAAGCTTGATATCTTTTGTTCTTTGTTTTTCTAATTTAATTTCTTCTTTTAAAGCTTGCTCTTTTAGTTTGATCTTTAGTTCTACTTCTTTTTGTTTTTCATTTTCAAGCTCAATTTTTTCTAATCTTTCCCTTTCTTGTTTTTCTAATTTTAACCTTCTTGCTTCATCTTTTTTTGTAGTTTTGTATTCAAAAATTGTATTTGCAATTTTATCAAAAAATGCCTGTATATGTTTTTCTAAACTAAAATTTATTTTAAAATTTATTTTAGGTTTTAAAGAATTTTGAAAATTAATTATTTTTAAAATAAAATTTATTTTTTTTGTTTTTTTAGATGTTTGTATTTTATTGGTCTTTTGTTTAAATCTAATTTTTTTAAATTTTTTTTTAGAGTTTTTGATTTTTTTAGTACTTTTCTTTTTTGCTGAGCTTTTCTTTTTAACTGGGCTTTTCTTTTTAACTGGGCTTTTCTTTTTAGCTGGGCTTTTCTTTTTAGCTGGGCTTTTCTTTTTAACTGGGCTTTTCTTTTTAACTGGGCTTTTCTTTTTAACTGGGCTTTTCTTTTTAACTGGGCTTTTCTTTTTAACTGGGCTTTTCTTTTTAGCTGGGCTTTTCTTTTTTTTTGATTTTTTCATGTTCAGGAAATCTATTTCTATCAATTATTTATTGATAAATATAGTCTCTTGTAACTGGAGTTGATGTATAATTTTTTGTTAATTGGAACTGATATACAACCTGATCTCCCCACTTAAATGCCATTTCACATCCAGCTAAATAGAACTCCCACATCCTAAAAAATTTTTCATCAAACATTTGAATAATTTTTTCTCTATTTTTAATACAATTTTCTTTCCAATGTCTTAACGTATGAGAATAATGAAGTTTCAATACCTCTATATCAGCAACGATTAACCCCGCTTTTTCAATGGGTGTAGTGACCTCACTTAAGCTTGGCGTGTACCCTCCTGGAAAAATATATTTAGTTATCCAGGGATGAGGATCTCTTGGTGGATTTACTGATCCAATTGTATGAACTAAGGATATTCCATCAATTTTAAGCAAATTATCTAATTGTTTAAAAAATTTTTTATAAAATTTTCTACCAACATGCTCAAACATTCCAATACTAACTATTCGATCAAATTTTTCATTTAGCTCCCTATAATCTATTAATTTAAAGGTCACTTTATTATCTAAATTAAGTTCTTTTGCTCTTTGAATACAATAATCAAACTGATTTTTTGACAATGTTATTCCTGTTACATTACAATCTATACTTTTGGCAATATCAATTGCTAGTGACCCCCATCCACAACCAATATCAAGTACTTTTTGATTTTGTTTAATATTAAGTTTTTTGATTATATGTTGAATTTTATTATTTTGAGCTACTTCTAATGTATCGTTTTCATTTTTAAAATATCCACAAGAGTACTGTCTTTTAGGATCTAAAAATAAATCGTATAGACCATCAGAAATATCATAATGATGAGATACATTCATTTTTGATTTTTTAATAAAATTAAAATTTGTTAAATACCTGTAAGAACCTCTTAATCTATTTATTAAATAGCTAAAAAAATTAAGTTCATTTCTACCAAAATTCATTAGCGCTAAATCCAAAAAATCAGAAAGACTTCCGTTTTCAATTAATATATCCCCATCTGTGTATGCTTCTCCGAAGTAAAGATCTGGATGAAATAACAATTTATAATAAAGTTTTTTATTTAAAATTTTGAGTTTAATTGGATTGTTTTTTTTAGGTGATCCAATAATATAACTTTTGGCGTCCGCATCAATTAAAATAAAACCATCTCTCTTAAAAACAGTATTTAAGAATCTTGCCAATTGCATTTTATGCAGCCATTAAAGATTTTATTGAAAAATTAAGTTTATCCAAATTATCAATTAACTCTTGTTCATCTTTTAAATTAAGAGTATTGAGAGGAGGTAAAACATTTTTGTAAGATTGGTCTTTTGTTGAATAAAATGCATGAAGTCCTGATATTAAATTATATTTTTCAAATATATTCCTTACATCACACAGTTTTTGATTAACTGTCTGATCTTTACCTGCAAGAAAGTCGTCATAAACTTTTCTTGCTAATTGTGAAGTAACGTTACAAGTAGCTGTAATAATCCCTGAGCATCCTAACTCAAGACCTGTAAATAATTTTGACTCTGATCCAGGCATCACAGAAAAATTATCTAATTTCAAATTTTCAAAAAGATTATACGAACTATCTTTAACACCCACAATTTGAACAGGAAACCTTTCAACTAATTTTTGAACACATTCAATGCTGAACTTATAACCACATAATTTTTCGAAATTATAAAGAACAATTTTACACTCAGGTATTAACTCTATAATTTTACTATAAAAATTAATTACTTCCTCATCACCATATTTATAATAAGCTGGAGGCATAATTAAAAAATTTTCAAATTTTAAAGAGCTAGCAACTTTCATCAAATTAATTGTTTCCCCTAGTGAATTTAACCCTGTGCCAATCATATACTTATCTTTATATTTGCTGATTGCTAACTGGTTTAATAAACTGATTTTTTCTGAAATTGGAATAAGTTGAGCTTGTCCAGTGCTGCCAAAAATTGCCGCTCCATGGCATCCATTATCAATAACCATTTCAGCATGTTCAATCGTCTTTGCTATATTTAATGTTAAATCATCATTTAAAATCGACATTGAAGCCGCATAAATGCCTTTAATTTTACTCATAATTAAAATTTATATAAAAATATCAAATAGTAAAGTTTATAAATTAAATATGAAAATATTGGCTATCCAAAATAGAATGGGCATTGGTGATACAGTAATTTTTTTACCATTTATCAAGGCAATATCAAAAAAATATAATACACCTGTAAGTATACTTGTAAAAAAAAGTTCAAAAGCAGAACAATTTCTTAATCAAACAAACTATATAGATCAAATTATTTTCTTGGAGAGAGATAATAAAAAAAACCAGAAACATAATGGTATATTTGGATCTTTAAGACTGGTGAATGATTTAAAAAAATATAATTTTGATAAAGTTTTTATTTTTAATTCATCTTTAAGATTTAATATTATTGCAAGACTCTCAGGTATAAAAAAAATTTATCAATACCCTCTTTTCGAAAAAAACAAACAGCACATAATTGATCCTGCGAAAGATTTAATTAAAAAAAATTTAAATACTGATATTGGTAATGTGCCTGAAATTCAAATAGATGATTATTTAATCGAAAAAGCTGTATCGAAATTTGATATTAATACTAATGATTTGAATATTCTTCTTGCTATTGGGGGGTCTGGACCCACCAAAAGAATTCCATCAAAAACTTTTTTATTAGTTATGGAAAAAATTAGTAATATTAAAAAATGTAAATTTTGTTTAGCTACAGGACAAAATAAGGAAGAACAAATTATATTAGATGAAATAATGAGTTCTAAATTTAAAAACAAATGTATTCCACTTGATAACTTAACAATTAGTGAAACTTTACCAATAATAAAAAGCTGTGATGTCTCGATTTGTAATGATACTGGATTTAGTCATTTATCATCAGCACTAGGAATTAAAACAATTACACTAATGGCTGATACACCATTAATTTATGGATCATATAGTTCAAACATGTATCCAATAATACCCGACGGAGAAACTACAGTAGGTCATAACACTTTAGGAAAAGATAGAATAAATCCTGAAAAAATTTTTAATCAATTAATGTCAATTATAAATTAAGAAATATCTTTAAGAATTATTTCTTTTGCTTCATTGACAATAGACGATAACCTCGAAGTTTCTGGTGAAACATCTGGGTGTATTTTTTTTTGGATTTTTATATAAGCTTTATTCACCATTTCTTTAGTTGGTTTATTGTTAATATCTAAATTTAAAATTTTATAAGACTCGGAAACAGAAAGTGAAGATGGGCTACTATTTCTTGATTGATTAAAAGAAAATCTTCCAGATTTTCTTAATGTTTGAATAAGTCTAAATAATGAAAAAATTTGAATTATAGAAAGTCCTTTTAGTTTAACTAAAACTAAACTAAGCAGTGTCAGTGGCAACGTAATTAAAATTTTTCCACCCATAGCAAATAAGATTGCAAGAATAAATAAGACCAAAATTGTTAATATCCTTAAATTTTTGGACCTTTTTTTAAGAGAAATATTTGCTAACCATTTCAATGAAAAATATAAAATAGTTAAAATTATCAGTGTATAAATTATTATATTCATATATTTCCTACATATAATGAAAATACCATATCTAAAAAAAAAATCAGAGATTAAATCTTGTCACAATGTGCAATGGGAAGACAATTATAGTTGGATACATCAAAAAAATATTTTGGAGGTTTTGCAAGATAAAACAAAACTAGATCCTGAGGTTAAGAGATATTTAGATGAAGAAAATTTATATGCAGAACATCATTTAAAAGATACTAAAAATCTACAAAAAAAACTATTTGATGAAATTAAAGGAAGAATAAAATTAGACGATGAATCTCTACCATATAAAGATCATACTTATGAATATTGGACTAAAACTACAGCTACTGGAAATTATTCAATTAAACTTCGAAAGAAAATAGACTCAAATGATATTGAGGAAATTTGGAACGGTGATGAAGAAAAGAAGAAACTTAAAACTGAATATTTTGGTGTTGGGGATTTAGAAATAAGTAATGATGATAAATACCTAGGTTATTCTCTTGATACAAAAGGATCAGAATATTACACGATTTTCATTAGAGACATTAAATCTAAAAAGATTATAACAAAAGAAATTACCGAAACTTCTGGAGGTATTACTTTTAGCTTAGATGATAAATATATTTTTTATTCAAAACTTGATGAAAATCACCGTGCAAGAAAAATCTATAGACATACAATCGGTAATTTAAACAAGGAAGATGAGTTAATCTTTGAAGAAAAAACTGAAGCATTTACTGTAGCTTTTGGCATAAGCTCTGATGAAAAATATTATTTCATTAATACTTCTGATCATAATACTTCAGAGCAATACTATTTTGGAATAGACGAAAAAAAACCAGTTCCTAAATTAATTATGAGTCGAGAAAAAGGAATACTTTATTCCGTAAACTCTTGGGATGGAAAGTTTTATAATCATACAAATAAAAATGCAGAAGATTTTAAAATTGATTTGTCTGATAGTTTGGTAAATCAAAATTGGAAAACTTTTATCTCTCCAAAAGATGAAGTTCTAATTGGGGGGCTGACTTTTTTAAATAATTGGATAATTCGTTCTGAAACCTCAAATGCACTAGATAAATTATTTATTAGAAATATTTTTACCAATGTTGAGGAAGAGTTAATATTCCCTGATGAAAAAATTTATGTTCCTGGGGTTTCTTTAACCCAAAGAGATAGAAATACAGACAATATATATCTTGGATATTCGTCTCCCAAAACACCCTCACGAGTTTATTTATATAACTTATCAAGCAAATCAAAAAAGCTAGTTAAAGAACAGGAGATACCATCTGGCCACAAAACAGATGACTATATTGTTGAAAGAATTGAATTTAGATCACATGATGGACGATTAGTTCCATTAACAATCACAAGACATAAAAAAACTAAAATTAATGGCTCTGCAAACTTATTGCTCTATGGATATGGTTCGTATGGTAATTCCATGAGTCCAAGTTTTTCCTCAACAAGATTAAGCTTGATAGATAGAGATATAATTTGGGCTACTGCACATATTAGAGGTGGTATGGAAAAAGGTATGAAATGGTGGAAGGAAGGAAAACTTACAAATAAAAAAAATACTTTTGAAGATTATATTTATGCAGCCAAATACTTAATAAATAATAATTATACATCAAGTGGTAAAATAATTGGTATGGGTGGCTCCGCTGGAGGCTTATTGATGGGAGCGGTAGTAAACCAGGCACCAAAATTATTTTTAGGAATTATTATGGCAGTACCTTTTGTGGACTCTTTAACAACAAATCTTGATCATTCTTTACCTTTAACTGTTGGTGAGTTTGATGAATTTGGAAATGCCAAAGATAATAAAGAACATTTTGATTATATCTATTCTTATGCACCTTATAACAATATTAAGAAGATGGATTATCCACATATGTTAATTACAACTAGCCTAAGTGATAATAGGGTATTGTTTGATGAACCAGCAAAGTTTGCTGCAAAATTAAGAGAATATAAAACTGATAACAATCTTCTTCTTTTAAAAACAGAAATGAATGCTGGTCATGGTGGTAAATCTGGAAGAGATGGCGCTATAGAAGAGATAGCAATTGACTATGCATTTGCTTTAAAAATATCTAAAAAAATTTGAATCTTTTATTCTTGAAATATTAAAATTAATAACAATATAACATTAGTTAGTCGCCTTATGGGGCTTACATAAAATAAACTTGCTTAACAAAGGAGAATATTATGACAGGTAAGGATCTATCTATATTTAACTCACTTAGACCTTTTTCAATTGGTTTTGATGATATGTTTGATCAATTTGAAAATATGTTGGGAAATGGTAATTTGACAATGCAATCAAATTATCCACCATACAACATCAGAAAAACAGGTAAAGACAACTATGCTATTGAAGTAGCATTAGCCGGCTTCAACAAGAATGATGTTGAAGTTGAGTTTGAAGATAATTTATTAACAGTAAGAACAAAGGAAGTTAATAAATCAGATGAAAATAATGTTGATGGAGAAATCATTCACAAAGGTATTTCTCAAAGACAATTTGCAAGATCATTCACTATTGCTGATGATATAAAAGTAAATGAGGCTATGTTGAAAGATGGTCTTTTAATAATATCGTGTGAAAGAATAATTCCGGAACATAAAAAGAAAAAACTTATTGAAATAAAATAGTTTTAACCTTACTTGCGGGGACTCATTTCTCGCAAGTAATTTTTTCTTAAAAGCACCCATTAGATACAAATCCAACCACCATAGAGTCAGAATTTATTTCAAATCTTCTCTCACATGAAATTCCATATTTTTTTGTATTATAAACAAATTCAAGGTTTCCTTTTTCATTTCTAAAATCTTCATCAGGCTTTCCTAAATCCATTTGCAAAATACTTGAGGACTTTCCGATATATTTGCTTAATTTTTCATTTTCTTTTTCAACAATTGCATCTGTTTTTTCTTTAATGGTCTGGCATCCCACAACCATCAAAAACATAGAAAATGTAATTAAAAACAATTTAAATTTTTGCATAATTAGATATTAACAAATCAATTATGGCATAAATATAAACTTCTTGGTTGAAATTTGTGAATAAACATCAGTTTTAATGAGTATTTATAAACAGAATCAAATATTTATCATTCATTAGGAGGACAAATGTTTGAAAATTATTTCAATTATAAAAAACACAAAACAGATTTTAAAACAGAAGTGATAGCTGGAACTACAACTTTCTTAACTATGGCTTATATTATGTTTTTAAATCCATTTATCTTATCGGGAGAATTTGCCGGACCCGAAAAAGGTTTCTTTGATTTCGGCGCAGTATATACCGCAACAATATTAGCAACAGCATTAGCTTGTTTTATAATGGCTTTTTATGGAAAAACTTGGCCAATTGGTCTTGCGCCAGGTATGGGAATTAATGCATTCGTTGCATTTGGTGTTTGTGCCGGTATGGGATACACACCACAAGAGGCTTTGGGTGCAGTCTTGGTTGCCGGAGTATTGTTTTTAATTATATCTCTTACACCTATTAGAGCGTGGTTGATTAACTCAATTCCAAAAAGTTTAAAATTAGGAATTGGTGCTGGTATTGGATTGTTCTTAGCAATTATTGGATTACAAATTATGGAAGTAGTAGTTGATGATCCAGTCACTCTTGTTAGGCTAGGTGATTTAAGTAATCCATTAGTGTTGTTAGGTTGTGCAACATTTATTGCAATTATTGTAATGGAAAAAATGAATATAAAAGGAAATATTATAATAGGAATTTTAGTATTTAGTATTATTGCCTGGGCTGCAGGACTTGCGAACTTTAACGGTATTGCAAGCTCTCCACCACCAATGACATATCTTTTTGAATTTGATCTATCTGCTGCAATGACTGCTGGAATGTCTACTGTAATATTTACTTTATTATTTATTGACTTCTTTGACACAGCAGGAACATTAACTTCTGTTGCAAACGTTGCGGGTAAAGTTGACAAGCAAGGCAAGGTTCAAGATATTAATAAAGCAATGCTATCTGATAGTGTTGGTACCGTTGCTGGTGCCATGATGGGAACTACAACTGTTACAAGTTACGTTGAATCTGGTGCTGGTGTAAAAGCTGGTGGAAAAACTGGAATGACATCCTTGGTAATAGGATTGCTATTTTTAGCATGTATATTTTTTGCTCCTTTAGCAACTAGTTTACCAAAACAAATAGATGGTGCTGCTCTACTTTTTGTTTCTGTTCTTTTCGTAAGAAACATTACGGATATAGAATGGGATGACATTGCTGAATCTGCTCCTGCTATACTGGCAATGATTGCAATGCCTTTAACATATAGCATTAGTAATGGTATTGCTTTGGCATTTGTATCTTATGCATTAATTAAAATATTTACTGGCAAGTTTTCAACTACTTCTCCAGCAATATTCGTTATTGCGATACTTAGTGTTATAAGTTTTGCAGTTGCTTAGTTAAAAATTTAATAGGGCTAGACTATTCTGGCCCTATTGATTTATTTCTTTTTATAATTTCTTCAATAGACAATTCTTCGTAATGTTCGGTTGGTTGAACAATCCATGGATCTGAATCTAATCTTACTGGACAAAAATCAGGTTCAAATGTTGATGATTTTTTTTTCCATAAACATGCTGTTTTGACTTCATTAATATAATTTTTTGTAGGAGCATAATTTCTTAGCCACTCTATACTTTTATTCAGTGTTAAACCTGTGTCTGAAAGATCGTCAACCAAAAGCACTTTATCATAATCCTTACTTTCAGCCAAAGAACTTATTTCTCTAGCAAACATTAATTGTCCCTGCTTATCTTCCATACCTTTTCCTGTGTAACTTTGAATGACAATATAAGCTATTGGTAATTTTAAAATTCTTGAAAGAATATCTAAAATTGGCGCCGCACCCCTCATAATTCCTATTAAAACAGTGGGTTTATAATGTTGATGAATTTGTACTGCTAATTTTTCAACAATTTTTATATACTCATCAAAAGTAATAATTAATTTATCTGCCATAAATTTATTTATCATATAAATAAAATATAAAATATAAAAAATATGAAAATTTTTGATTGCACAACATACTTTAACGAACCTATGTTATTTGAAATAAGATTGAATGTTTTAGATAAATATGTTGATGAGTTTATAGTTGCAGAAGCACTATACACACACAGTGGACAAAAGAAGAAAATAAATTTTAATAAAGAATTATATCCAAAATTTAAAGATAGAATTACACATATTGTAATTGAAAATGAACCAGAAAATATTGTATCAACCGACCCAAATAGTGAAGAAATTTCTAATCAATCAATTTATAGACTTAATGCGGCTAAAAGAATAGAGCTTCAAAGAAATTCTTTAGCTCAGGTCTTTGATAAAATTAATCATGAGGATTGGATAATTTATAGTGATAGCGATGAAATACCAAATTTAACAAATTTAAATTTTCGAGAGATAAATAAAAAGTTTTTATTATTTAAACAAAGTATGTTTTATTATAAATTCAACCTCAGCCTACCAATGCTAGATTGGTATGGCTCGAAAGCATGTCAGTATAAAAATTTAACTACAATTTCAGAACTCAGAAACATTAAACCAAAGAAATATGGTTGGTGGAGATTTGATACGATTTTTAAAAAAAATAAATTTATAGATATTAAAGTAATTAATAATGGTGGATGGCATTTTACAGAGATAAAAACACCTGAAGAAATATATATCAAACATAGCAATGATGAACATCATGATGAATTTGATCGAACTGGAATAAATGAGGAAAATATCAAAGATATGATTAAAAATAGATATATACCATATGACCATAGTATAGATCAAAAAGATTGGGAAAAAAAATGGAACAAAGATAATAGAATTAAATTATCTGTTGTTCCTAATTTAAAATTACCAGAATATTTGATTAATAATAAAATAAAATATAAAGATTGGTTTGATCAATATGAATAATAAAATACTTAAAGGTTATTGGATAGCACTATATACAAAAATTGAAAGTTTAGAAAATTTGAAAAAATATTCTGAAATAGTAACACCGATTATAAAAAGTTATGGTGGTGTACCCTTGGTAAGAGGTGGAAATTATAAGGTGTATTCAGGTGATGAGTTTACAAGGACTGTAATATGGGAATTTCCAAATTTTAAAAAAGCAGTTGAATGCCACGACTCTATTGAATATCAAAACGGATGGTCTCTTGCTAAAGATACCACAGAAAGAAATTTTCAAATAATTGAAGGATTTAGTACTGAATAGGCTCGGGATCTATACTTCTCCACAAATACCAAGTTGCAACAGAACAATACGGTGAAAATCTTTTATTCAATAATTTTACATAATTTTCAGGTGGTAAATATTCTTTTTTATAATTCTTGGAGATAGCTCTTAATAAGCCTATATCTTGAACTGGCCAAATATTTGAGCGATTATAAGTAAATAATAAGATCATTTCTGCAGACCACCTTCCTATTTGTCTTAATTGAGAAAGATACAAAATGGCATCTTCATCAGACATTTTAGATATCAATCTTGGATTAAAAGTTTTATTCAAAACTTGTTTTGCTAAACTTTGAATGCCTTTTACTTTTTGTTTACTAAGTCCACATGACTTTAATTGAGCAAAAGACAAAGTATTAACAACATTGGCATTAATTTTATTTTTACATTTTTTTTTAAATCTTAAAAAAACAGAATTGGCAGCAGCAACACTAATTTGTTGTCCAGTAATACTTTTGCATAATGAAAAGAAAATATCTTTTCTTGTTGTTAAAACAGCTTCTGATGGAGATTTATATTTTTTTATTAAAGAGGACATTACTTTATCTTTTTTTGATAAATATGTTTTAGCAGCATTCCAGTATTTGGGAGTTTTACTCATGCCTTGCAACTGACACACGTTTCTTAAGGGTTATTTCTCTTTTAAATATTATAAATGATGAAGAAACTACCAGTAAAGCTCCTAGTAAAGTTTTTGTAGTAGGTATTTCATTCCAGATTATATAGCCAAAAATTATAGCAGAAATTAAAGATAAATATTTTAGTGGCGATACTAAGCTTACTTCTGAATGCTTATAAGATTGAGACAGCCATAAATTTGCTAAACCCCCTAATATTCCTATCATTGATAGTAATAATAGATCTAAAAAATTTGGCATAATCCAAGTTTGATAAAATGTAAAAAAACTTAAAATCATTATAGAAAACGAAAAGAAAAAACTAATCAACCAAACTGGCTCTGTAGTTGCTAATTTCCTAATTGAAATAGCAACATAGGATAAGCCTAAACAAAAAATAATTGGATAAATATAATAAAAATTTAAAGAGCTAAAACCTGGTTCGGAAATAACTATTACTCCAACAAATCCCACTAAAACTGCCAACCATCTGTAAAATCCAACTTTTTCATTTAATAAAAATATTGAGAAAATAGTTGTAAATATTGGAGCAGCAAATGAAATACTAACGACAGTAGCAAGAGGTAAATTTCTTAAAGCTATAAATATAGAGATTAAAGCTATTAAACCAGCCAAGCATCTTTTCAGATGTAGAAATGGCCGATTAGTTTTATAAAAATCAAAGTACCTATTTTTTGGAATAAGAAATAAAAGTGGAATTATTCCAAAAAAACCCCTGAAAAATAGTACCTCACCAACTGGATATTCATCAGACCACTTAACTATCACATCCATTAATGAAAATGCACATACAGAAATGAACATGTAAAAAAAGCCCAATTGATTTTTAGACAACATATGATTAACTTTAAATTAATTAAGTTAATTATCAATGGAAATAGCAATTTTAGGTTTGGGATGTTTTTGGGGGCCGGAAATTAAGTTTAACAAACTTGATGGGGTTATTAAAACTGAAGTGGGTTATTGTGGAGGCAATAGTAGCGAAACAACTTACAAAGAAGTATGCTCAGGTACAACAAATCATGCAGAAGTGGTAAAGCTAGATTTTGATCCTGAAATTATTTCCTATGAAAAAATTCTCAAATTTTTTTTTGAAATCCATGATCCAACAACTTTAAATTCTCAAGGACCAGATTTTGGTACCCAATATAGAAGTGAAATATTTTATTTTAATGACCAGCAAAAAGAAATTTCCAAAAAAATAATTAAAGAAGAAAATATCAAATTTTCAGGAAAAGTAGTAACCAAAAATTCTTTAGTAAAAAATTATTGTCCCGCAGAAGAATATCATCAAAAATATTTAGAAAAAAGATAAGATGTCTTTAGTTGATACAAATTGGTTAGAAGAAAATATTAATAAGGTAAAAATTATTGATTGTTCTTGGCATATGCCTCAAGCGAAAAGAAGTGGACTTGAAGAATACACTGAAGAACACATACCGAATGCAATTTTTTTTGATTTAGATAAAAATTCTAAATTAGATACAGATTTGCCACACATGTTAACTGACATAATTTCATGGGAAAAGATTATGAGAAACATGGGAATAGAAAATAAAGATGAAATTGTAATTTATGATAATTCAGATGTAATAAGTTCATGTAGATGCTGGTATAACTTAATTTATTTTGGTCATGATCCTAAACTAGTTCATGTTCTTGATGGAGGACTTAAAAAATGGAAAAAAGAAAATAAAACTATAAACAATAAAAAAGTTACCAATGAAACTTCTGTATATTCATGTAAGGAGAATACAGAAATGGTTAAAAATAAAAAACAGATAGATGAAAATATTAATAAAAATGATTTTAATGTTGTTGATGCAAGAAGCAGAGAGAGATTTGAAGGTAAAGTTTCTGAGCCAAGAAAAGGTTTAAGAAGCGGGTCAATAAAAAATTCTTTCTGCTTACCTTTTGGAGAATTAATAAATGATGACCATACATTTGTTAGCAAAGATAAAATCTCAGAGAAATTTAAGTCATTTAATTTTGACCATGATAAAAATCTAGTATTTTCGTGTGGATCAGGAGTAACTGCGAGCGTATTGGCTCTAGCTTATTCATTAATAAATGATAAATATATGCCGACTATATACGATGGCTCATGGTCTGAGTATGGAAAGAATTAAAATATGAAAAGATCAACAAAAATTACATCAATAGTATTAATTTTCTTTTTTATCATTGCAGCAGTAATCATTGCTAGAACAATGATTGGTAATCATTTTAAAAAAAAATTTAGCAAAAGACCTCCTCCAGGAATAATTGTCCAAGTAGTTGAGCAAAAATTATTTCAAAACACGATCGAGACATTTGGTACTGCAGTTCCAGCACAAATTAAATCCTTCAATGTTGAAAAATATGAAATATTAGAACCAATTAAATTTAATACAAAAGTTAAAACAGGAGATATAATTGCAAAATTAAAGAATAGAAACATAACCACTCCTTTTGATGGAATTATTGGTAAACGAGATTTTTCTAATGATATAGATGTATCACAAAGCTCAATTGTATTAAATTTAGAAGATACTTCAGTTCTATTTGTTGATGTAGATATACCTGAAACGTTTGCGCCATATGTAAAAAAAGGTCAAAACGTAAATATAAAATTTTCTGGAAATGCTCTTAAAAAATACTCTGGAACTGTGGAATCTACTGCAAGCAGAATTGACACAAATAAAAGATCCCTGCCAGTTAGAATTAAACTTGATAACCCTGACAATGAACTTTTATCTGGATCGCTATTAGAGATCTCTATTAACTACAATGAGAGAAACTCGTTAAGCATTCTTGATACTAGTTTGTTAATGGAGGGTGATAATGTTTATGTATATAAAGTAGACAAAGAAAATACTGTAAAAAAAGTAGCAGTAGAAATTGGCTTAAGAAAAAAAGGAATTGTAGAAATCAAATCTGGTCTTGAAGATGGTGACACAGTTGTTGCTGAAGGT
>Ga0233427_10002944_pt1 | contig 15383 bp, 10 predicted proteins | sample SI_118_April2016_5_FD_179885 | JGI IMG/M metagenome (GOLD analysis project Ga0233427, IMG submission 179885) | Seawater microbial communities from Saanich Inlet, British Columbia, Canada - SI_118_April2016_100_MG | ecosystem: Environmental > Aquatic > Marine > Inlet | place: Canada: British...
TTTATTTTTTTCTTCCTTTTCATCCTTTTTGATCTTTTGATTAATATAGTTTGAAGGAAACAATGCGGCTAACGTTTTACGCAATTCTTTTGGATCCAAATCCGATTCGTTTTCGTAATCCACATCTTCTTCATCATCATCATCTTCATCTAAATCAACATATTTGCGATTTGCCTTGTTATTCCTCTTTGATTTACGTCTAGGTACATATTCAGATTCATCATCATCTTCTTCCGAATCGTCTTCTGAATCATCGTCGCTAAGTGTTTCATAATCATCGTCGTCGGACGATTCATATATTTCCCCTTCCTCTAAACTAATTACTTCGTCGTCATCGTCATCGCGGTTATTTTTACGCAATTTCTTTGACGTAGTTGACTTGTTTTTGTCGGTGTTTTTCAATGGCATGTTTTAGTATTCAATAACGAATTATTTAAATGGTGATTCTTATTATTTATATTTTCAGAATCAATTTTTCGCAAAGAAGAAAATCGGCGTTTTTGCTAAAATAAAGTTTAGGAGAAAATTGATTTGTATTGTTCATTATGAAACAATATAAAATTTAGACTTGTATATTATACTAAACAATGCCGCCATCATTAAAATTAAATGAATACAAGGCGCCTTCTAAAATCATTGGGGTTCAATTTAGTATGTTATCTCCTGAAGAGATTCGAAAGAACTCTGTTGTGGAAATCACCAGCCGGGATACATACAATAATAATAAACCTTTAGTCGGAGGCATGTTTGATCCGCGCATGGGTGTTTTAGAGCCAGGTATTATTTGTCCTACAGATGGATTGACGTATATTGATACGCCGGGATATTTTGGACATATTGAACTTGCTCGTCCTGTATTTGCGATTCAGCATATTAAGGATATTATGAAAATCGCCCGGTGTGTGTGTTTCAAATGTAGTAAATTATTAATTAATAAAAACACCCATAACCACATAACCAAATGGAAATCGGATACGAGATGGGATTATGTTTCTAAATTGGCTTCTGGTGTAAAACGCTGTGGCGAAGCAACAATGGACGGATGTGGATGCAAGCAACCCGATATTAAGTTGGAAGGCATGGCAACTATTTTAGCCATTTGGGAGAATATGGATACCGAAAAAGAAGATAAAACCATTACAATGAAATTGACACCCGAAATCATCTTGAAAATATTCAAGCGTATTTCCGATGACGATGTTACATTCATGGGTTTCCATCCTCTTTGGTCTCGTCCCAATTGGATGGTGTTGGAGGTGCTTCCTGTTCCTCCACCTGCAGTGCGTCCTTCTGTAAAACACGATGCACAACAGCGTAGTGAAGATGATCTGACACACATTTACATTAATATTATTAAAACAAACAATATTTTGAAGGAAAAGATGGCGAATCATGAGACCAATGCCAATGTAATCGACGGTTGGTTTAATATTTTGCAGCACTCGGTTGCAATGATCGTAAACAACAAGATTAAGGGCGTTGCTCCAATGGCACAGCGTTCAGGTCGTCCTCTAAACTGTATTATGGGACGATTGAACTCGAAGAATGGTCGTATTCGTGGTAACTTAATGGGTAAACGTGTTGATTTTAGTGCGCGTTCGGTGATTACGGGTGATCCCAATTTATCTGTTCGTGAATTGGGTGTTCCTCTCAAAATCGCCATGAATATTACAAAACCGGTTATGGTAAACGATTTGAATCGCGAGTATTTGATGAAATTGGTGCAAAATGGACCTGAAATTTATCCTGGAGCCAAAATTTTAGAGCGTAAAAACGGTGAAAACATTTCCTTGCGTTATGTAGATCGCGATTCGCTTTATTTGGACAATGGCGACGTGGTTCATCGTCATATGACAGACGGAGATGCGGTATTGTTTAATAGACAACCGAGTCTCCACAGAATGTCTATGATGTGTCATATTGTTCGTGTAATGAAGGTGGGTGATACATTTCGTATGAATGTAGGTGACACCAAGCCTTATAATGCGGATTTTGATGGTGATGAGATGAATATGCACATGCCTCAAAACGTATTGGCGGAAACAGAGTTACGTGAATTGGCTGCGATCCCTTATCAGGCCATTAGTCCTGCTTCCAATTCGCCGATTATTGGTATTTACCAGGATTCTTTGTTGGGATCGTATCGTTTGACCCGACCGAACATTGATTTTACCCCATTGGAAGCCATGAATTTGCTGATGATGTATCCTCATGTTCGTCCTGAGGAACTTCGTAAAGAAGATGGCAAGAAATTGTCGTCATTTGAAGTGTTATCGCAAATCATGCCACCTTTGAGCGCTACATACAAAACAAAGACCTTCAAAGAAGGAAAGGACGATTATGCAACTTCAAACAACGTGTTGGAGATCCGCAATGGTAAGTTTTACCGCGGTCAATTGGACAAATCGGTTATTGGTTCGACTACGAAGGGTTTATTGCATCGCATTTGTAATGATTTTGGTAATATGGCTTGTGTAAATTTCAATGACAACTTGCAAAACATTGTAACAGAATACTTGAAAACAAGTGCGTTTAGTGTAGGAATTAGTGATTTGATTGCAAATAAGTCCACACAAACACAGATTTTACAAGTCATTGCCAAACAAAAAGGCGAAGTGCAAGAGCTCATTGAAAAGGTCCATTTGGGTATTTTCGAAAACAATACGGCCAAGTCTAGTAATTTGGAATTCGAAACCAGTGTCAATAATATTTTGAATAAAGCGACGGAAGAAGCGGGTAAAATCGGTCGCGATAGTTTGGATCCCAATAATCGTTTTGTGATTATTGTAAATTCGGGTTCAAAGGGTTCGCCCATCAACATTTCCCAGATGATTTCTTGTTTGGGACAAACCAATGTTGAAGGCAAACGAATTCCGTATGGTTATGACAGTCGCACATTGCCTCATTACCACAAATTCGATGACAGTCCTGGAGCACGTGGTTTCATTGAAAATTCCTATATTTCAGGTTTAACCGCTCCTGAACTCTTCTTCCACGCTATGGGTGGTCGTATTGGTCTTATTGATACAGCAGTAAAGACATCGCAAACGGGTTATATTCAAAGACGTCTTATTAAGGGTCTAGAAGATCTCAAGGTCGAATACGATATGACCGTTCGTAACAACAAGGGTAAGATCATCCAATTCACATATGGCGACGATGGTTTTGACACAACCAAAGTAGAAAACCAAACCGTCCCTTTGGTTGGAATGAGTATCGAAGACATTTACATGCGCTACGATATTATGGGTGTGAATGACCAGGACAATGACTTGCTTGCAGTCTATACGCGCGGAACTATTTCCCGACTAAAGAAACAACGCAAAGAAACCCAAGGAATTTGTCAAAAATACATTATAAATATGATCGACGCACGTAACGATATTGTAAATAAGGTGTTTAAAGGGAAAAATGAAAACTCCATTTCCATGCCCATTTCCTTCCAAAATACCATTGCAAATATTCAAGGACAAATGGAATTGAACAAACACAATGCCATTGATATTACCCCTTTGGAAGCTTTCCAATTAATCGAAGAAAATTACAAGAAAATGAACTCCTTTACTCATGCTCCTTTGACAGAGCTCTTCAAAACCATGTATTATTATTATTTGACACCCAAGGAATTATTAGTAAACAAGCGATTTCATCGCAAAGCACTTGTAGCACTTTTAGACAAGATTTCCTTTAAACATAAGGCTTCGCTTGTTCATCCAGGTGAAATGGTCGGTGTGATTGCCGGTCAATCTATTGGTGAACCGACCACACAATTAACACTGAATACCTTTCATTTAGCAGGTGTTTCGAGTAAATCGAACGTTACGCGCGGTGTGCCGCGTATTGAGGAGATCTTGCGTTTGACGAAGAATCCGAAAAATCCTTCTTTAACGATCCATTTGAAACCGCAAGACGAGGAGGATCAGGACAAGGCTACGACATATGCCACAATGATGGAGCATACGAAATTGGTGGATGTAGTGAAATCGATTCAAGTGTGTTTTGATCCGAATCCAACTGCCACGAATATTGAGGATGATGTGGAGCTCATGGATCAATATTATGCATTTGAGCAAATGATCGACGAATGCATGGACGATGCAGATGCAGGACAAACAAACGAGCAGGCCAAATCGAAATGGATTATTCGTATGGAAATGGACCACGAGACGTTGTTGGACAAAAACATTACCATGGATGATATTCACTTTGCAGTAAGTAATAGTCAATTTGGATCGGATATTTCCTGTGTATTTTCCGATTACAATAGTGAGAAATTGGTATTCCGTGTGCGTGTAAACAGTTCGATATTTCAAAAGACGAAGAAAAAGGGTGTTCCAGAAACCCTTGATCAATCCGACGAGATTTATTTGTTAAAGAATTTTCAGGATGCGCTTTTGCATAAAATCGTATTGCGTGGTGTAAACAATATTGCAAATGTAAGTGCACGTAAAATCCAAAACTCGGTCAAAAGCGAGCACGCGCCTTTTGTGAAAAAGGCACAATTCGATTATGTAAGTGAAAACCAAATGAACATTAACAAAGAAGACGGTAAATTTGTAAAGAAAGACATTTGGGTATTGGATACAACCGGAACCAACTTACTCGATGTATTGGGATTGGATTATGTCGATGCCACGCGTTTATTTAGTAATGATATTCGTGAAATGTTCGATGTGTTTGGTATTGAAGCCGCGCGCCAAATGATTTACAATGAAATGGTGGAAGTAATGGAATTTAGCGGTGTATACATTAACTATCATCATCTTAGTTTATTGTGTGATCGTATGACGTGTAATATGAATATGGTGCCTATTTTCCGTTCCGGTTTATTGAACGACAATGTAGGACCTATTGCCAAAGCGACGTTTGAAGTCCATACAGAAGTCTTCTTACAAGCAGCACGTCACGGTGATTTCGATCATATGCGTGGTGTATCGGCCAATATAATGTGTGGCCAAACGGGTAATTATGGAACACATAGTTTCCAATTGGCACTCGACATGGAAGAAATGGAAAAACACGATGCTTTTGAAGTAAAGGAAGAAGAAGACGAAATCGAGAAAATGTTTAAGTTGCAAGATGGTAACGAAGATTGCTCCAAAGGTAAAATTACCATTCAAAATAATATTGCAAATATTCACGTGCAAGGGGATTCGGGAATATGTGACGATGACTACGACGCGGGATTTTAGGTGAAAATAAAAAAAATTGTGTATATTGTATATAATGGATTTTCTGTTATTTTTAATCACATTTGTGTTATTCTTTTTATTGACACCTGGCGTATTGGTAAACTTACCACCAAAAGCCGGTAAACTAGTAACCTCATTGGTTCACGCTCTCTTATTTGCCATTTTATGGTCTTTTTTCAATTGGCTACTGACCCCTTCCGCAGAACCCGCACCGAAAAAGAAAATCGAAATCGTTGTAAAGGAAAAACATGACGATGATGCTGTAGATGATAAAAAGGATTCAAAGAAAGAACCAAAGGAAGAACCAAAGGAAGAAGTCAAACATGAACTTGTTTTAGAGCATGTTGGTTCTAACATCAAAAATAATACGAGCACTTTCAGTCTAGAAAAGTAAATAACTAACGAAAATTTTGGCAAATTTTAATTTACCAAAATTTACTATTATGGGCAATGAAAACCGTTTTTCCGTTTATTTGTTAGAAAAGGACGTAATGGAATACGTAAACGCTAAAAACAATTACAACAAATACGATGAACAATATAGTATTTGTGAACCAACTGAAAAAGAGGAAAACAAAAGGAAAAAATCCTTTTGGTATAAAAAGTATTTGAGTAAAATGAAGTATTTGGAGGAAAATTACCGTAAAACCAATGTGTATACCGATTATCATAGACAATTGGAAGCGCCTCCTCAAAACGTTGTATTGCCGCTACCGGAGATTCCAATGGCAGTTGCAACCCCCATTCCAAGTGCACCTATATTGAATGATTAGCTTATTTTTTCCTCTTGGAAATAATATGATATTTCAACAAATAATTGTCTATACTTTGCCAATTGTTTTGGTATTCCGACTTTCCGTCGCGGGCTTCTACAAACATATTGTTTTTCATATTTTCCAAGGAAACACTGGGCATTAACAAGTGATACGAGGACCCTTCATTTAATCTTCGATCCACCGGACTGCGAATGAAATAATAGCGTTCATTTGTGTGTGATTGTCCACCTATATGGAGCCAATTTATTACATTACTCAAATATTTAAGCGTCGTTGATGAAAACAAAATCACCGGTATTTTATTGTAATTGCAAAACACCCAATAATCCATGTCGGTCAAGTAATAATCGTCGTTAAACACTGCTTCTTCCAATGTCAGGGTTTTCGATTTCACTTTAGTCATGAGCTCGGTTTTTCCCTGTTTGTTTAGAATATGGACGATTTTGCTGGCATTGTCGTTGTGTTTCATTAGTTTTGTATAACCTTTCCAGAGCGATGTTTTGACATTTTGTATGGATATACTCGCACCCTTGTGAATGTCTTGGAAAATGTAAATCAATGGCATGAATGTGCAGACCTTTGTTTTCTCGAAAATAAGTTCCTTCACCTCGGATGGAAACAATGGTTTCCAAGAGCCGGGTTTCTCATTTCCAATGACTTTTGCCCGGGTTTCTTTGATACAATCGAGCAAATAATCACTAATCACAGGATCAGCGTCTTTTTCTTCTTTTTCGTCTTGTCGAATGAGCTCAGCTTGTTCCTTTAAACTTACCTTATTACTGTATTTCTGACTCATAGAAGGCTGTGCATTGTCATAACTAATGTTTGTCACGTATTTGTTTTTACTATAAGGAACCAGATCGACAAAATAGTCTTTATTTAGCACACTTTCCAAGAGAAAGAGTTCGTCTTCGTTAATTTTGAATTCCGATGAACCTATATTTAGGAACTTTTTCGGTTCCAGCATAAACACACGGATTCTTTCATAGCGCAATAACTCGTCGGCCAATCGGGCAAAATAGACCCTGTCATTATCCCTTTGTCCAAGCAAATGATATTTAGGAAAAACATTCGCACAATTTCCTTGTTGCGTGATTAAACACGTTTTCCATTCGTTTCCTGTGGTCGATTCACATGTGTCCTTTCCTTTACACACCATTATCGAGCGAATACTATCCAAATCCTCTGTTTTGATCTCTTGGAAACTCACATAAGGTAACATCAAGTTGCGCAGTTCTTTTTCTAATGCCTGTAGTTGTTTCTTGTATAACAGATCATTATTATCAATAATGTCCAAGACCGCTCTTTTAGACTTGTAATGATTTTGTTCATGAAGCAACATTCGCGCAAGTGAACGGAATACATTGTAGAAATCGGTTTCCAATTTGATCTTCAATATGGTTTCCATGCGTTTTTTGTCTTGCTCGGTATCCGTGGTTAATACTTTATTCGCCTGTTTACCATCTGGCAATATATAGCTCGAATGCTTGACAATGGGAATACCGTCTTCGTCAATGACTTGGGAAGGGGGGTTGATTTGAACAAACTGGTTGGTATTTGTCAAAAACCCCACTACCATTTCGTCTTCGACGATTTTCACTTTCACATTGCACGGAATTTTGCCTTCGCTCGTGTTATAAATGTTTTCCAGACGATCGCGCGTCATGCGATAATCCAACCATAGATCCTCATCATCCATGAACTTCGATTCCATATTTTCTAATTTCGCCGATGGATAACACGGCACGTAAATCGTCGATTGATCTTCTTCCTTGTTTACTAAAAACGCAATTGTCTTATTACGATAATTCGTAATTTGCACATTCACGTTATAATGGTATGTTTTGAGGAGACGCAATAAGTCTTGTGCTGGAATTGCCTTTTTAAATGTATATTTCTTTGGCATACTCGGCATAGGCACACAATATTTTTGCGATGTTTTATGGATCAATTGCAACATATCTTTAATGGGTTCCATTGCGGTTTGTTCCAAGAATGCCTTTTTCATGAAAACGTTTTGATTACGCACATCGGTCGATTTCAATTTGTAAACCACATCGCGGTTTTTATTTACAACCACGTTTTTAATAATGGTTTCCCCTTTTTTCAATTCATACATAATGTCATTTGTTTTAGATGAAACAATGGCGTCTTTACTTTCGTAAAAATGAACGGGTTCGAAATAAATGTCTTGTTGCAATAAAATAATGGTTTCTTTACGACTGTCAAATTTCACACTTGAAAATACATTCGACGGACATACATATTGGACCTTTTCGTAAATGTCGCTTTCGCTGACTTTCAAAATGGCTAAATTGAATCCGTCTCTCATAATGGACGGATTTTCCATACAAACAATATCCCACAAAAACGAATAATCGAGTTCCGCATCTACGTCTTGGATATAGTCCAAAAAATTCTCGTAAGAAGCAATGGTATCTTCTAAATAATCCAATTGGTCCTCTATTTGTAAATCAATTGATCCGAAAAAACGCGTGTCCTTGTATTTATTAATATCAATCGTTCCTAAATCCACCGTTTTCGGCTTGAAAATAGAAGGCAAATTACCGTTTTGCACCTGCAAAAAGAGATCCAAATCAATTAAAGTAGCCAGTTTCTTCGACATTTCATCTATTGTTGGGATTTCCTCTAAACCTTGCTTATAAGCATAATAATAAGCAATCACACCCATAAAAGAACGCTTATCGTTTTGCTCTAAACCATAACGTAATAAACACGACGTATTGGACATGATGAAAGATGGATTTTGTGGATCAACAAAGCGAGAACTGTCTTCGTCGAAAAAGTGTTGCACGGAAATCGGCAAAAATCCCCAGCGCTTTTCGGGTAGTGGATATGTTACCGGACCAATTACATATGCCTGCGTTTTCATTGTGACTTGTTTTCCGTCTTTTTCACCATCATCTTCGTCCAAACATTTTTTACGGCGCGTTGTTTGGTCTTTCGAATCCCATGATTTTCCGAAACAACAAGGTGCACACAAACCGTCGGGATGTTTTTCTTTTTTGAGGAATCCCGGAACATGTTGCAAATACTTGCCGTCTTTCATATGGACTTTTGGATAATTGAATTCATATACATAAGCGCCCTTTGGAATACGATCAGCGCCCTTTGGAATAACGTTTCCGCATTTTCCCGCTTTTACGTCTTCTTCACTCATACTCATATTTGTTAATAAACACCAATAACGTGGACAAACATACCAGTTTTTCTTATTTGGATCGGAACCATAATATAGCGCGTGACCATAGGAACCTGGATTGGTTTGGTCGATTTTCTCTTTTTCTTCGTCTGTTAAAACGACAGGTTGTCTGCGATCTCCAGACGGACATGCTTTCGAATAAAGCGGATATTTACTGGTTTCTTCTGTGACAAATAGAGTGGGATCCAAGTCCATCATTCTCCTGAAAAATGGTGTGGGGTTTTTAATCGATTTTCCTTCGAGTTCTTTTTTCTTTTCTTCTAAATCTTCGGCACTGTTTTCACCGCCATAGCTCAATGATTCATTTTCTCCTTGTTCTCCTTCTTCCTCCTCTCCCTCGTCAAAATCGTAATCATAATCTTCTTCAAACATAATTCCCATTCCCTTGGCGGATTCTTCTTTCGACTCTTCTTCTTCACCAAAACGAACGGGCTGTGCTAAATAATTACCAACAGGGAGTTGTGTGCCGACCGCGTGAATAATGTTTTCCACTTCCGCTTCTTCTTGTTTACCTTTGAAGGGTTTTTTAAAGAAATCGACTTTGCTTTTCTCTAAACCAATGGTTTTCGGATATAAGGATACGCGAACAATGGTGTCCAAGTAAATGAAAATATTGGGTATATATTTGTGGGACGTGATATCATGAATCGTGACAACGAGTTCATTTTTGAGCGGCTTCATTTTCAATGTAATTGGAAACCCGGGATTTTCTACGATTCTTTCTTTAAACAATTGGTATTGAGAACGGAATTCGCCATAGTCCAAGATGGCTTCTTCGTGGGTCATGTTGTATTCATCGACGAGCATTTGCAAGATCTCCTCGTTGCTGTTTCCTTTGCCCACTAATTCCACGATTTTCGCGTTTTTGGCGTCCATTTCCTTGTAATTTTCCACGCGTTTTAAGGTGATCTGAGCACTTTTATGGATCTTGTCTTCATGGACATCGAAAATGGGATACAAAAAAGGTTTCTTTTGCAAATCCAGTTTTTTATCCAATATCATGGAAAATCCGTATTGAATATTGACGTTTTTCATATTGTTGTCTTGGAAATTCGTAAAAGAAGTCGTGCTATAGCCGAGAGGTTGCAACAACGTTTTTATGTTTTGAAACAACGGATCGAGATGTGTAAATAAGTATTTTTCCAAGACATCCATTTCCACGGGATCCTTTAAAGCACAATGTATTAAGAATTTGCCGTGATGGTCTACGTATACATGAATCGGATCGCTTTCTTGTATGTAAATCGAAATGTGGTTTCCTTTGCGGAGTTCCTTGTTTAGGCGAAAAATAAGTGCGTCTTCCAAGAAGGGAATTTTCTTACCATTGTTCGAAATTTCATTGGAATACAGGCGATACATGTTTTCCCTGCGAATACCGGGATTGTATTTAATAAAGGGGATTTTCTCCGAACTGTGGATTTGTTTAAAAAGGAAATCGAGCGGGAAAATTTTTTGCGCATAATCCGAATACAACGTAAACGATATTTCACGGACGCCTTTTTCGCTATATTGCAAATCGGATTTTTTCGACAAATAGATTTCATAATACAAATCCACGATTTCGTTGCGGTATTTTAGCCATGAGCTATATTCCTCCTTGTATTTTTCGTATAAGACCTCTTTTTCCGCAATCAACGCTTCCTGGTTATCCACATTTAATTGCGGATAATACAACAGTGTCATGTATTTTTCACTAATACCATGTTTCAAGGAGAAGTCCAAAACGTTTTTTCCAAGACAAACCATAATATCCGTTTGCCCTTCATCCAAATAATTTAGCAACAATGAATTTTCCATGGAATAAAGAGCATTTTTCTCGCGAAATTGATAGCGAATCGGACTCGTAGAGATCTGTGTAAAATAGGGGTTTGAAGGAAATAAGAAGTCGAATTTCGATTGAAAATCCATACCAATCGGAACAAAGATCTTACCGCCATATGTTTGTGCACATTGATTCCAATCGGACCATGAATAATTGGTTTTATCGGGTGAAAACGACATCTTTCCTTCAAACGTACGTTGCGCCCCAACGTCTAGACTCAATAAACTGGAATAATAGTAAAATTCCTCCTTGGTCATTGTTTCGCGCTTGTTTTGCGTGATTTGTAAAAAGACTTCGTCAAAATCAATATTCATATGTTTAGAGGAATACAAATAGAGTTCTTCTGGACTGCAAGTAAAATGCTCCTTTTGTTTTGCATAATACGATTCGAGCTCTTGGATTATTTTGTATTTGGCAACGCGAATCGTATCGTCACTATGCATAAACAACTCGGAAAATACGAATTCGACGTTTTCTTTTTCAAAATAAGCCAATTCCAAATCGCTAAATAAAGAATGAATCGATGACTTGTCTTTTGTGTTGGCACAGAAAATATGAACCCTATTTACTTTTCCCTCATCGTCTAAAATAAATGCTTTATATATTTGATTCGATGGAATTTGCATTTTTGTTTCTAAATTGGGTGATGATTCCATTATATATATACCGGTGAATATATAAAACACTATGGTTTAGCGTGTTTGTTTCAATAAAGACATGCGAGGCTATACACAATTTTCTTGGAAAAGTGTGTACAATGACCGACTTATTCGTGGTCGTAATAAGGATTGTCATGAATATCCATTCCACAATATTCAACTGGATCGTTTTTATAATCACGCGGTATATGAACACCACATTCTTTTGCGTTTTCCAAGAGGAACTTAAAATTGTCCCAAAATTCTTGTTTATGACCAATTGATTTTGTAGCTACATGTGCCATTTCATGGATCGCAACAAACGTAAGGGTGTGTTCGTCAATCAGATTGTTTTCGTTTTCCTTCTTTTTGTTTAAACAAAAGGCAATTTTTTCGCCCTTGTTTTCACTATAAGCGGTGTAAGTACTTGTAGGTAATGTTTCGCATATTTTTTGGGGATTGTAACCATTGACTAAACGTTCTACATTGTCTTCATTGGGATATTTTTCTTTTACGTATTCAACCACTTCTTTACATTTACTCGTTACAATGGCTAAAATATCCGCGGCTTCCTGTAATTTATCGCGCTCTCTTACACAATATTTATTACCATCTACCGTCGACACAATACATTTTAGTTGAAAACTATCGGAGTGATAATAAATATACGCGCATATTGCTAAAATAAATAAAATCAATACACAAGTAAACCAATCCGTTTTATCCATATAAAATAACAAGAGAACTTTGCTTTTTCGTTAAATTTCATTGAAAAAATGAAATTTAAATTATATTTTTTGTTTACTTACCAACTGTGCATCCAAGTTCTAATGGAACACGAGCAAGGTCAGCTTCGTATGTGCTGTTGTTCCATGGACCTACATTTTGCTTTTCAATAACAGGATCAGAACGAAGTTGCAAGTTAGCGTTCTTAAGTGTTTGTCCAATGGTATCCAAACCAATCAAGTTACCTGCTTGCAATAAGTCAGGTGTAATTGGTTCAGAATTATTTACAGGGTTCAAAGCAGCCCATTGACTATTTTGGTCCTTAGGTAACAATTCCTTAGGATTTGCAACAGGTTGAAGTTGATATCCGGAAGCTCCGGCTGTAGCAGGAACTTCTTTTGTCATAGGCTTCTTGTAGTCATCTACAGAAGCAGCCTCTTCTTGACCGTCTAAATCGGTTTGTGCGTATGGTTTTACACTAGCAGCATTTTGCATTTGCATTGCATCTTTTACTAAATTTTTGGTATTGGAATATGACATTAGAGCCCAAATGATTAAAAGAACAACAACTACAACAAATACCCATTTTGCATTGTCGCTTTTGAAGAACTTAACAAAGTCTTTAAACATTTCTTATATAAACGGTGGATATAATTTTTATGAGGAAAAGAGGTTTTTTCTAAATATTTTATTCACCGGCGATTGCCATTTCTTCCATCCATTCATCTTCACTTTCACTATCGCTATCCAATTCATAGGTTTTCTTAATATTATTTGCCTCTAAATATGCGTCGAGTGCCATTTTCTTTGCTATTTTTGCCTTTTTGCGAGCCTCGCGATATAATTCATAAAAAACATCTTTCCTTTCCTTAATTTGAATCGTGTCTTCTTCCGGTAAAATAGCAGCGTCTAAATCTATTTCAAAATCCTCTAAATCCTTCTCTTTTCCTAAAGATGTTTCTTCTAAGAATTCTTCTAAATTCCCCGTGCTATCTTCCAATACTATGTTTTCATCGGGTTTTTCTTCTTCCACATCCGAACCATCTTCCACGATTACTTGTTCTTCTTCTTCTTGGTTATCTATATTCACTTGATCCGATTCATCAAAAGTCGTAACCATGTTTTCCATTTGATTGTTTTCGAAAGAATCAGTTTTTTCTAAAGTTTCTGGTTTCTCAATACTGACCGGTTCTTCTAAATGACCACTCGACATAGAGGGAATGATACATTGTTCAAACAGATTTTTTTGTTCGATTTTCATCATTTGCTTCACTTCCATTTCAATTTGGAAACTACGTGCAGAACATTTGATACCCTGTATTTCGATTACGGACAGCACTTCACTTTGTTCATTTAATTGCTCAATCGGAACCAATTGCTTGTTTTCGTCGTAAATATTTAAATGAATTTTGCCTAAACGTTGTGGTATGTTTACACGTGCTAAATAAAACCGCCCCGAGCGGTATGTTTTAAGGGGAGATGCAAAATAGTTTTCAATGTCGGTCAATTCCATTTCTGTTTCAAACCACTTTTCACGATTTTCGAAAATATACTTGCATGCGAAATTTTCTAAATCTTCCATCCAAGTAATCAACTCCTCGTTTTCATTGGTAAATTGTAAATCACAATAACACTTTTTATTTGATGTAATGATTCCGGATTTGGTAGTTGATTTAGGCATTTGCAAGTAAAGAGGGGATTGATCGACTAAAAACCGCAAAAAATAGTTGCCTCCTGGCGTGGCTACAGGTGAATGGATCGTCAGCTTATCAAACGAGAATTTGGATGTGGGTTCATAAATACCTTCCATTATTATACTCTTAATGATATTTTTGTTATATTGACGATACGCAATGCACGTTTAAAAAAGAAAAGCCAAATCTATCAATATAGTAAGTTATTATGAAATCATTTATGGATACATGTATTGATTTTTTTCAAAGTGAGGATATGAAAAAAAACATGAAAGGCATTATTCAACCCATCGGCAGTATGGTTTATAATGAAATCTATCCTTATATTTGGTTTTTATGCATTTATTTAGTATTATTGACGTTTCTCGTATTAGCCATTTTAATTCTATTGTTGCGCGTTTTGAATCAACTAGGTGGATTCTATTTAGCCACTTCCTTGGACATTTAGACAATGAAAAATATATTTGACTAATATATAATGGTCAAAACTACAAAAGGAGGTGCTGCATTCATCGATGGTGCTGGTTACGAAACAAGAGTAGTTGGTTCAGGTGCACAACAACTTGATTATTTAAACAAACAAGCTTTTGGTCCTGCCAACACCAGTTCTAGTTTATTGCCTGCAAATCCTAGCGTTTGCATGACAGGTGGTAAGTCCCACAAAAAGAAGAAGGCAAAGAAGTCACACAAGAAGGCTAAGAAGTCACACAAGAAGCGCAAGCAAAGAGCTACAAAGAGAGTTCGTCGTTAAGTTTCCTCTAAACCTATCATTTGTATTTATAATACAAATGAGCGCATTGGTAATATCCAAGGAACAATTTATCGAAAAAATTCGCCGTTGGGTTTTATTAGACAATCAATTGAAAATCATTCACGAAAAGACGAAAACGTTACGTGAAGAAAAACAGGCTTTAAACAAGGAAATTTGCCACTTTTTAGAAACAAATGAAATGAAATACAAGAAAATCGGTATTCACGATGGCGAATTGAAAATGCATGAAAAGAAAGAATATAGTCCACTGTCTTTCACTTTCTTGGAAACACATTTAGGAAAAATCGTACACAATGAAAATCAACTACGTGCAATAATGGAATATTTAAAGGAAAACCGGGAAATCAAGGTGTTTAATGAACTTAAACGGACATACAAATAATATATTTGTAGGAACAAATATATATACTAGAGTTGATGAATATTATAATGCAAGATTTCGATAACAATAACATTTTTCCTTTGCATCATGTTTTAAAAAAAACGAATGAACATAAAATACACGAAGACAAAATGCATCAAACCATTGAAATAGAACGT
>Ga0233427_10002947_pt1 | contig 15373 bp, 14 predicted proteins | sample SI_118_April2016_5_FD_179885 | JGI IMG/M metagenome (GOLD analysis project Ga0233427, IMG submission 179885) | Seawater microbial communities from Saanich Inlet, British Columbia, Canada - SI_118_April2016_100_MG | ecosystem: Environmental > Aquatic > Marine > Inlet | place: Canada: British...
AAAATCATAATATTAATTTTGATGAACAGAGAATATTTCATGCTAGCAACGTGGATACAAAAAAAGATATTATTAGAAGATTCTTAAGTGATAATTCAATTGAGCCAAATAACTTTTTTTTTATTGACGATCAAATAAGTACACTTAAGGATGTAAAAAGTCTTGCTATCAATTGTTTTCTAGCAGAATGGGGATACAATACGAAAATAGAGGCCGTTGATGCTGTTAAGAATCATATTCCAGTTATTACCATTTCTGATTTTCACAATAGTGATGAATTTGTCACATGAATAAAATATCTTTGCTAATCAGAAGGGGTTCCTAGGTAATGTCGTTTCAATAAAAAGTACTATCTGAAGTTCAAATAATATTTAGACTTAATGTAGTTTCTATTTGTGTTTTTTCATAGTGTCGTAGCCTTAAACAAATGTTTTTTTGCTGATAGGCAATTAATATATAAAAAATTCTATAACATTTAGAGTTTAGCAAATTTAACATTAATGGTTTAATGCCTTGAACACACTTACCAAATTTAGATTTCCAGAATTACTCATAAAGGAATATGAAAGTTGGTATTTATTGCTTCGATTTGAACAGCCAACATTGGGTTCTTTAATATTGATTACCAAACATGAAGAAACTCAATACTCTGAAATAAATAAGGTTTCATTTATTGAATTTTCAAAAATAGTTAAAGAGATTGAACCGATACTAAAATCACTATTTAATTATAAAAAAATTAATTATTTAATGCTTATGATGTCTGATCCAGAGGTTCACTATCATATAATACCAAGATACTCTGAAAATAAAATCTTTCAAGGTTCCGAGTTCAAAGATTTCGGCTGGCCTTCTTTGCCTTTGCTAAACAAAATTAATATTACAAGTCCTTCACTAGAGAGGCAACTTCTTAAAGAGCTAATTATTTGTTTTAATAATAATTAATGTATTTATCATTGCAGAAAAAATATATACCTTTCAAGATTAATTTATATTGAATTACTAATATTTATCTATTTATATAATGCTAAGAGAGCTTTTAAAAAAAATACCATACTCTGCTATTTTGGTTAATAAGGCCAGACAAAACTTTTCGTATTTTCAGAATATTGCTAATTTTTTTAAAATGAAAATTATCCAAAAAAGATATACAAAAGTACTGACCTCTAAAAAAAGAAAAGTACTTGAAGGTAAGAGATTAAAGGTTGCATTTTTTGTGACTCAAAAGCAATTATGGGCCGCACAGTCATTGCATGATGAATTCATAAAAAATGAATATTTTGAACCCATAATTGTTGTTTTTCCAAATATTGAAGATAAAGTAAATACTAAGGCTTACACATTTGATGAAAATTATCAATTTTTTAAAAAACAAGGTATGAAAGTAATTAGAGGTTATGATCCTAATGTTAATGTTTATACTTCCTCAAAAAATATTTGTGCAGATATTGTTTTTTATGATCAGCCTTCGCCTCAAATTCATAAATCACTCTTATGGAATAAGATAAGTAAAGAATCCTTAATCTGCTACATTCCTTATGGTTACAAAATTGGAGCTTTTGCACAAGCGCATTTTAATATGCACCTTCAAAATAGCTGCTGGAAAGTTTTTGCTGAAAGTGAGTGGCATAAATTACAATTTATTAAATATGGCGCTCTAAATGGAAGAAATGTTGTTGTTTCTGGTTATCCAAAATTGGATGAATATAATATAACTCTTACATCTCAAAAAAGGAATTTTAAAAAAATTATTTGGGCTCCTCATTGGTCTATTGGTGAATTGAGTATTGGGTTTTCAACTTTTGAAACAAATTATAAATTTTTTCTTCAATATGCAATCGATAATCCAAATATTCATTGGGTTTTTAAACCTCATCAAAGGTTAAAAAACTATATAGTTGAAAGTAGTTTTTTAACTCAAGAGGAAGTGGATGATTATTTCAAACAATGGGAAAAATTACCTAATGCTATTTTTTATAATGATTCTAATTATTTTGATATTTTTAAAGATTCAGATGCTTTAATTACTGATTGTGGTTCATTTTTAGCTGAGTATTTACCTACAAAAAAACCAATATTACATCTTTTTAGCTCTAATAATAGCGGGTATAATGAGATTGGCAAAAAACTAATAAAGAGTTACTATAAATCAACCGACAATAAATCAATAAAAAAATTTATTAATGACGTAGTTGTTAATGAAAATGATAGCTTAAGAGATGAGAGATTGTCATGCCTTCCTTTAGTTCTTCAAAATTCAGAGGGCGCAGGTAAATTTATAGTTAACTATATTATTACTGAACTACAAAAGGATCATGCAAGTGCCTGAAGAAGTCATAAATAATGGAAAAGTACTAGCAATTATTATTAGAGCAAATTTTCACTCAAATGGCATCAATTTTTTTACGCCCAATGATTTTTCGCAACAACTTGCATACATGAATAGAGAGGAAGGATATGTTATACCTCCTCATCTCCACAATAATGTTCAACATGAAGTTAAAGTTACACAAGAAGTTTTGTATATAAAAAGCGGCAAATTGAGAGTCGACTTTTATGACAATAGTAAAGCTTATCTTGAAAGTAGGATTTTAAACGCTGGAGATGTTATTCTTTTGGCATACGGAGGTCATGGCTTTCAAATGGTTGAACCAACTGAAATTATCGAGATTAAACAAGGGCCTTACGCTGGTGATAATGATAAGACTCGTTTTGAGCCAGTTGATTTTTCAGATTTAATTATTAACTAATTGTATGATTAACACTCCTTTTATTCCAGTTAATGAGCCTCATTTAGGAGAATTAGAAAAAAAATATCTTATTGAGTGTATTGATACAGGATGGATATCTTCAGAGGGGCCATTTGTTAAAAGGTTCGAAAATGAGTTGGCGAAATACACGCATAGAAAACATGCTATTGCTGTAAGTAGTGGAACTGCTGCTATTGATGTTGCAATTGAAGCATTAGGAATTTCTAAAGGTGATGAGGTTATTTTGCCTTCATTTACGATTATTTCATGTATCAATCAAATTATTCGCATTGGTGCAAAACCAGTTCTAGTTGATAGCGACCCCATAACTTGGAATATGGATACGAACCAAGTAGAAAACAAAATTACTTCGAATACAAAGGCAATTATGGTTGTTCATATTTATGGTCTTCCTGTTGATTTGGATCCAGTCTTTAATCTTGCAAAAAAATATAATCTTAAAGTTATTGAAGACGCAGCAGAGATGCTTGGCCAAACTTATAATGAGAAACCGTGTGGAAGCTTTGGTGATATTAGCATTTTAAGTTTTTATCCTAATAAACATACTACAACTGGTGAGGGTGGTATGCTTCTAACAAATGATTTTAAACTTGCTGAAAAATGTCAAAGCCTTCGTAATCTTGGTTTTCAACCAAAAAAAAGATTTGTGCATGAAATGCTTGGGTGGAATTATCGAATGACAAATATGCAAGCAGCGATTGGAGTTGCTCAGATCTCTAAACTTGATAAATTTCTCGAACGAAAAAAACGAATGGGAGCTCTCTATACTGAAAAATTAAAAGGTTTATCAGGACTCCAATTGCCATTGACAAAAACTAACTATGCAAACAACATTTATTGGGTTTTTGGTTTGGTTTTAGGTGAAGAAGTTGATTTTGATGCTAAGGAAGCAATTTTTAGGATGGAAAACGATGGGGTAGGATGCCGTCCTTTTTTTTATCCAATGCATCAACAACCTGTTCTGAAGAGTATGGGCTTATTTAAAGGTGAATCTTACCCAGTTTCTGAAAAACTTTACCAACGTGGATTTTATATCCCAAGTGGGATAGCATTAAGTGATGATCAAATCTATAGAGTAGTTGAAACTTTAATAAAAATTCTAAAATGACTAAAGTTTTTAATTCTTATGCCGCATACTATGACCTTCTTTATAGAGACAAAGACTACAAAGGCGAATCTGAATATATTTTAAAGTTTTTTGAAAAATATAATTTATTTGAAGGAAGTATTCTAGAGCTAGGGTCGGGGACTGGCAAACATGCTTTTCATATGGCACATCGTGGTTTTGATATTCAAGGAATTGACTATAGTGAATCTATGGTTGAAATTGCAAATTCAAAAAATAAACAAGAAAATATTAGTTTTGAAGTTGGGGATGTTCGAACCTACCGCGCAGGTAAAGTATTTGATGCCGTAATATCTTTATTTCATGTTGCCAGTTATCAGTCTTCAAACCTTGATCTACAAAATATGTTTTTAACTGCAGCGGAGCATTTGAATCCAGGCGGATTGTTTATGTTTGATTTTTGGTATGGGCCAGCTGTGTTAACTGATACACCAACTTCTCGAACAAAAAAAATGTCTGATAACAAGATTAATGTATTGAGGACAGCGGAACCTAAAATTAAATACAATGAAAATTTAGTTGATGTCAATTACACTATTGAAGTTATTGAGAAAACTAGTGGGCTTAAAAGTATTTTTTCTGAAAAACATTCTTTAAGGTTTCTCTTTTTACCTGAATTAAAAAACTTGTTAGAATTTGCCAAAATTGAAATATTAGAGTCTCACGCTTGGATGAGTGAAAATGGGTTGAGCAAAGATAGCTGGCAGGGATTGGTTATTGCTAAAAAAGTCAGATAAATTAATTTATTTTTGAAACTCAATAAAATACATACAATTAATTAACTTAAATATCATTTTTCATACAAACTGGAAATTTATCAGGTTAATTAAAAATTCTAACTCAGCTTATTTTCAATAAAAACTTAAGATAAGCTGTAACGAATCCATCTAATCAATATCACTTCGAATGAATACAAAATTCGAAAACATATAGATATTTGAATAAGGGTGTCTTGAATCAACTCTCTTCATGCCTTTGTAAGTAAGTTGATAAACATTATAGCCAGTCAATTGTTCTGCAAAAAAGTTAAGTGATGTATTTCTAAATAGTTGATGCCAGTTAAATTCGATTTGAATAAACTTAGGCCTAATTATTCCAAATACATTTTTTGCGCCTTCAAAAACCTCTTTTTCATAACCTTCAGTATCTATTTTAATAAAATCAACTTTGTTGATGTTGTTTGAATGGCAAAATTCGTCTAGAGAAATAACCTCAATTTCTAATGAATTTGCATTATTTAGGTAGTCAATTTTATCAACCTCTTTGCTAAATGAAGCATGAGAGCTTGCATCTTTGTTGAAATTAATTTTCAGTTGTTCACTTCTAGAAGCCACTCCTTTATTAACGAACTCACACCTATCAGAAAAACTAGATAAATTTTCTTTTAATTTATCGAAAACAAAGGGCAATGGCTCGAAAGAGATTACGTTTGCAGATGTCTTTTCACATAATAGCTTGGTGTAATCGCCTTTATTTGCACCAATGTCAAAACATAATGTGATGTCTTTATTAGATAAATACTTTTCAACAAAGTATCTTTCCCCACTTTCAGACATATTTTTGAAGTTGTTGAATCCTTTTGCAGCTAATGCTAAATCTAAAAAACGGTTATTAATCTTTTCAAATAATTTGCTACTTGAAAATAACATTGCATAGAAACGTCTAAAAAGTTGATACATTTAACACTCCAAATATTATTTTTCTAATTACTCAAAAGCTACATACATGCATATGGTTTATTACTGCAATTAGAGATCAGTAATACTACGAAACTATTTTATAGTAACATTATTTTAAGCATATTTAACTTATAAACATTAAATCCTTTCTATAGAGTAACATTTTATTATGAAAAATTCTAAAAAGTTTAGGCGAATACAAAAAGCTTTAATTATTCTTTTAGTTTTAATAGTTTTAATAGTTTTTCCTAGTTTTATTATTCCATTCTTGCCTGAAAAAATTTCGACTTTCTATTATAGAGAATTAATCTATAAGAATATTGCTGAGAGTCTTAGAGGAAATAGTCGATCTAAAACATTAGAAAATTCTTTCAAGTATGTATCTGAGAACCTTCACACATTCAAAAGATCTAAAGTTGTAGATGTTAATAGTTATATTGATCTTGTCAGAGGAATCGGGTGGTGCGACCAACAGGCTTTTCTATTGATGCACCTATTAAACAAGTTAGGTCTTCATGAAACTAGGCTTAGAGATGTTCAAGCACATACATATTCGGAAGTAAGATTTGGCAATAAATGGATAATAGTAGATCCATATTCAAGTCTTCTATTCTTTGACAAAGATAAGCAATACCTTTCCCTTGAGGACCTTAAGCTAGACAGAGAGATTAGTGATCGTATGGGCGTTATTAGGTCAGCAAATTATTATTCTATGCCGCGAAATTTTGGAGCCAATTATCAATCTATTTATATTAAAAATAACGTGAGATGGAATGATGGAATTGGTCCAATATATCAAGATTATCGCTCTTATAATCTTATTCGAAATTTATTAGAACTATATGCAAATTATTCTTACTCTGTTTTTGGAGATTATTATTTTAATTGGGTTCAGGAAAAATATTTATCATCGAAATTTGTTACAAAGATGAATGATCAAGGCGAGCTATGGATAAGAGATTATAAGAATAGTAATGACGAAGCATTCAGAATCTACTTTAAAGCAAGGAATTATGATGTTGTTGATCGAAAAGAAAAAGCCCAAATTCTATACTCTCAAGCTATTGAAAGTTTTAATCATAGTTTTTGGGGTTATAAATCCAAATATTTTCTTGGAGTTCTTGAATTTAATAACCAAAACTATACTGTAGCTGAATCATTATTTAAAGACTTGCTTTCGAACTCAGATGAATTTAAAAGTAAATTTGATTATTTGACAGATAGAAATGACCTTGAAGATCTTATTGAATACTACTTAGGTAAAATATATCTTATAGAGGGAGATTTTGGCAAAGCTGCATCATATTTTAGATCTTCAGATTACAAGCATTCAGCTATAGAGCTGTATAAAATAGTCAATAATGAAACTTAACTAATTTATAAGTAAAATTTCTTTAATCATGATTCCTCCAATTAAATTAGCCGTAATTTTTGATCAAGTACTTAGTGTTGGTGGAGGATATCAACAAGCCATTAATGCAGCTATGTTGGTCAATAGAGTTGGTAAGGAGCTCTGTATTCCTATTTACTTTACTATCTTCCCAGAAAATGTAAATATTTTGCGATCTCATGGAATTGAGGCTAATTTGCTTCATATTTCAAGATTGAATCGCCTCATGTTAAAACTGAGAAGCCTAGTTCGCTCGAGGAGGCTCTTAATAATAATCAATAAATTGTTTGGCCTAAATAGTTTTGAAAAGCCTTTGATAAACAAAAATATTGATCTTGTTTATTTTTTATCCCCATCACTTTGGGCACATTATCTAGAAAAGCTTAATTTCATTTTTACAGTTTGGGATCTTTGTCACAGAGATCATCCAGAATTTCCAGAAGTAAGAGAAATGGGTACTTTTGAAGAAAGAGAACATACTTTTAATACCACTCTAGTAAAGGCTACTGCAGTTTTGGCTGAGTCTAAATTAGGTAAGGAAAATCTAGTACGAAGATATGGAGTTGATGATAGCCGTGTTTATGTAATGCCTTTTAATGAGGCTTCTCATATTAAAGATTTTGATGAAATAGATCAAAACAAAGCAATTTTGATTAAGGAGAAATATGGAATTTCAGGCGAATATATATTTTATCCAGCACAATTTTGGAGTCATAAAAATCATGCATATATTCTTCAAGGTCTGAATGTTTTAAATAAAAAATACGATATTACTATTAATGCAGTTTTCTCGGGAGGTGATAATGGAAATCTTCAATACATTAAGCAGCTAGTAGAAGAACTGAACTTATCAGAGCAGGTTGACTTTATTGGGTTTATAGAAAATGAAGAAATGCCATATGTTTATGCATCTTCAATTGCCTTGGTCATGCCATCATATTTTGGTCCTACAAATATACCCCCTTTGGAAGCATTTAGTCTAGGTGTACCAGTTCTCTACTCAGATTTACCAGGCCTTAGAGAGCAAGTTAAGGGTGCAGCATTAATGTTAGATTTAAATAATCCAGAGTCAATGGCGATAAATTTAAAAAAACTTATGAGTGATGAAGTTTTAAGAAAAGATTTAATTACTGCTGGAAAAAATAAAATGGCATTATTAAAGGATGATACTAGATTAGATATAATTGAAGAAATTTGCAAAAACTTTAAATCTAAAAATTATTCATGGGATGACTAAATAGAATGAGAAAGATATTATGAAAGCAGTAATTTTAGCAGGAGGCTTAGGAACACGATTAAGTGAGGAGACTACTATCAAGCCAAAACCAATGGTTGAAATTGGTGGGAAGCCTATTTTGTGGCACATCATGAAAATGTATTCAGCCCATGGTATTAATGATTTTATAATCTGCTGTGGCTATAAAGGGTATCTGATTAAAGAATATTTTGCAAATTACTTTCTTCATGAGTCTGATGTTACTTTTGATATGCAAAAGAATAGCATGGAGGTCCATCATGAGCGAGCTGAGCCCTGGATTGTTACTCTTGTAGATACAGGTGAACAGTCAATGACTGGCGGGAGATTAGCGCGAGTATCTGAATATTTAAAAGATGAAGATGCTTTTTGCTTTACTTATGGTGATGGAGTTTCAGATATTGATATTACTAAGCTGGTCAAGTTCCATAATGAGCATGGTAAAGATGCAACACTAACTGCAGCATTCTCACCTGCAAGATTTGGCGCCCTAAATATAGAAAATAATCAAATACTGAGCTTTACAGAAAAACCTCAAGGTGATGGCGCTCTAATTAATGGCGGCTTCTTTGTTCTTTCGCCAAATGTCTTGAAAAGAATTACTGGCGATGATTGTGTCTGGGAGCAAGAACCTCTTAATGGCTTGGCTTTTGATGGTAATCTAATGGCATATTCACATAAAGGCTTTTGGCAGCCTATGGACACTGTGAGAGAAATGATTTTTCTTCAAGATTTATGGGAAAAAGGGAAGGCTCCATGGAAAGTATGGTAGTCAAGAATGATTGAATTTTTTTTTGGAATGGTAAAAGAGTTTTTTTACTGGATTTATTTTTTTTAAAGAAATTTGAGTATTCATTAACTCCTTGAACAATATTGATTTATAACTGGAGCTCCTTTTTCAGTGGCTTAAACTGGCAAAAGTTTATAGGTTTATTGCAAATCAGTAAAATGGTAATAAACATAAAGGTCTTTTAATTGGAATTTTTATAGAAAAAAATGAAAAATTTATGGAATAAGCCTAATGACTTTTTTTTTGAGGACGATCTAGATGCAAGAGTCTATACTTCAAAGTTGCTTGGACAAGATTCGTCTCTAGTTTTGCATGGTGGAGGAAATACATCGGTAAAAATTCTTGAGGTAAATATATTAGGTGAAGAAGAGGAAATTTTATATGTTAAAGGGAGTGGCTGGGATTTAGTCTCGATTGAAAGAGCTGGATTCTCCCCTGTTCGTATGGCTCATATGGTAAGACTTGCAAAGCTTGAGTTACTTTCTGACCCAGAAATGGTAAATGAATTAAAAACTCAACTAACTCATGCTAAGGCACCAGCACCATCAGTTGAAACAATTCTTCATGCAATATTGCCCTATAAATTTGTAGACCATACTCATGCTGATTCTGTTGTTACAATTACAAATACATCAAATGGTAAAGAAAGAATTAAAGAAATATATGGAAATAAGGTTTTAATTGTTCCGTACGTTATGCCTGGTTTTGATCTTGCAAAATCTGTAGATAAAATATTTTCAGAACAGGCCTCTTCTTCAACTGAAGGGATAGTTTTGATGAATCATGGTATTTTTTCTTTTGGAGAATCAGCTAAAGAGTCTTATGATCGGATGATTCACTTAGTAAATATTGCCGAGAACTACATTAAAAAAAATAGTGCATGGGACATTAAAATATCAACATCAATTTCTAATAATGCAAATTTAGGTAAAGAAATATCTCAGTTAAGGAAATTAATTTCAAGAAATGCTAAAAAGCCCCTATTGATGAATCTCACTAATACTGAACTTGGCACTGCTTTTTCAAAGCTTCCCAGTTTAAAAAAAATTGCAAATCGAGGCCCTCTTACTCCTGATCATGTAATTCGAACAAAAAGAATCCCAATGATTGGGCGAGACGTAAAGTCTTATATGGAAGAATATACTTCTTACTTTAATAACAATGTGTTAAATGCAAAAGATTCAAAAACAATGCTTGACTCTACTCCTCGTGTTGTCATTGATAATGAGTTTGGAGTTTGTTCAATTGGAAAAAGCATGAATGAAATAGGTATAGTTTCTGATATTTATGAGCACACAATGCTAAGTATTCTTCGATCTGAAATATTAGGTGGATTTGAAGCCCTTCCTGCCTCAGATATTTTTGACCTTGAGTATTGGGATCTTGAGCAAGCTAAATTAAAAAATAATGACAGTTCATTGGTTTTTGAAGGCGAGGTGGTTTTAATTACTGGTGCAGCTTCTGGCATTGGGAATGCATGTGTTGAATCTTTTTTAAATCGTGGTTCTGCAGTAATTGGGCTAGATATTGACACATCTATAAAAGGAGTTTCCAATGACAAAAATTATTTGGGGTTAGTTTGCGATTTAACTAATGAAATTATGTTGAAAGAATCAATAGAGTGCGCAGTTCGTTATTTTGGTGGGATAGACATGGTAATTCTAAATGCTGGAATTTTCCCTAAAGCTCAAAAAGTTTCAGAGTTGACTTCGAAGCAATTGAATCAAGTTTTTTCAATCAATCTAGATGCAAATTTTAATTTGTTGCGTGAAATTTATCCAATTTTAAAACACGCACCAAATAAAGGACGAGTTGTTTTTATTGGCTCAAAAAATGTTCTAGCTCCTGGTCCTGGCGCAGCTGCATATTCTACTTCCAAGGCGGCACTAAATCAATTAATGCGAGTACTATCAATAGAATGGGGAAATGATGGTATTCGTTTAAATACAATTCATCCAAATGCTGTATTTGATACAGGAATTTGGACAGATGATGTATTGAAATCTAGAGCAGAGAATTATGGACTATCAATCGATGAATATAAATCAAATAATTTGCTTAAAACTGAAATAAGTAGCTACGATGTGTCAGAATTAGCAGCAGAAATGTGTGGTCCTTTATTTTCTAAAACCACATCAGCTCAAGTCCCTGTTGATGGTGGTAATGAAAGAGTAATATAATATTAGGAACATAATGAACAATCAAAAAACGATTTTAGGGGTAATTGGAGGAAGTGGAGTTTATGAAATTGATGGACTGACAAATACTCGATGGAAAAAAATTAACTCTTCTTTTGGTGAACCGTCTGATGAATTATTGTTTGGTGAACTTGGTGAACAAAAAATGGTTTTTCTTCCTAGGCATGGAAGAGGGCATATTCTTCCTCCTTCTGAAATTAACTATAGAGCAAATATTGATGCTTTGAAAAGAGCAGGTGTCACAGATATCATATCAGTTAGCGCTGTTGGATCTTTAAGGGAAGACTTAAAGCCTGGTATGTTCATAATTATTGATCAATTTATTGACAGAACTTTTGAAAGAAAAAAAAGTTTTTTTGGAGATGGCTTGGTCGCGCATGTTTCTATGGCTCATCCCGTTTGTAATCGACTGGGTGATCACCTAGAACTGATTGCAAAGGCTGCTTCTATTAAGACAGTTCGGGGTGGTACATACATTGCAATGGAAGGACCTCAATTCTCCTCAATTGCAGAATCTGAACTTTATCGAAACTGGGGGTGTGATGTTGTTGGAATGACAAACATGCCGGAAGCTAAATTAGCAAGAGAGGCCGAATTATGTTATGTGTCAGTTGCCATGGTTACAGATTATGACTGTTGGCATCCAAATCATGATAATGTTAGTGTTAAGGCAATGATAAAAGTACTTCGTGACAACGCTGATAATGCTAGATCGTTAGTGAAAAAAGTTGCTCCATTAATCCTATCCGACTTAAAAAGTTCAGCATGTAGTTGTAAAGAAAGTCTTAATAATGCAATTATTACTCAGCCAAATTCTCGAGATGAAAAATTAGTAAAAAAATTGGAAGCCGTCGCAGGAAGAGTCTTGAACACTAGTTGAGAATAATATTATGACTATAAAATCTAAAATTAGAACGATAAAAAATTACCCAATTGAGGGTGTTATGTTTAGAGATATCACTACATTATTAAATAATCCAAGTGGATTTAAAGAGGTTATAGATGAGTTTTACAATCGATATAAAGATTTAAAAATTGATAAAATTGTTGCTGTTGAGGCAAGAGGTTTTATTGTTGGCGCCCCCCTAGCTTACTTGCTAAATATTGGTTTAGTTTTAATTAGAAAGCCTGGTAAATTGCCCTATAAAACTATTGATATAGAATATGATTTGGAGTATGGATCAGATAAGATCGAAATTCATATAGACTCTATTGAAAAAGGAGAGCGTGTTTTAATTGTTGACGACTTAATTGCTACTGGAGGAACAGTTGCAGCAGCAGTTAGATTAGTTGAAAAAATGGGGGCAGAAATTATTGAATGTTGCTTTGTTATTGATTTACCTGATATTGGTGGAAGGGAGCGACTTCAAAACATGGGACAAAAGGTGTTTACTTTGTGCGAGTTTGAAGGGGAATAAATAATTGTGAAAAATATTGAGACTTTAAGATGGAATGAAAATCATCTTCAAATGATAGATCAGAGAATTTTGCCAGAAAATTTTGAGTATATATCTTACTTCACGGCTTCAGAAGTGGCAGATGGAATTCGAACTATGGTTGTACGTGGAGCTCCAGCGATTGGCTGTGCCGCAGCATACGGAGTTGCTCTAGAAGCGTTGAGATTAAATTGTTCTAACCATAAAGATTTTTTAGCTGGAATGGATGTTGCTTTTAAGGTTTTATTAGAAAGTAGGCCTACAGCTATAAATCTTTTTTGGGCTATTGATAGGATGAAGAATTTATTAGATCAACTTATAAAAGATTCTAATGATATAGGTACAGAGCTTTTGAATGAAGCCCACAAAATTTTAAAAGAAGATATTGTGATTAATAGAGCAATGGGTAGCTTTGGTGCAGAAATACTTCCAAATAATTCAAATGTTTTAACTCATTGTAATGCTGGAGCTCTTGCTACTGCTGGTCATGGAACGGCACTTGGCGTAGTGAGATCTGCAGTTGAATCAGGAAAATCTATTTCAGTGATAGCTGACGAAACTAGACCTTTTCTTCAAGGTGCTCGTCTTACTGCTTGGGAAATGGTTCAGGAAGAGATTCCTGTTACATTAATTTCTGATAATATGTCTGGTCATTTGATGAAAACAGGAATGGTTGATGTTATTATTGTTGGGACAGATAGAGTTGCAAGTAATGGTGATGTTGCTAATAAAATTGGCACTTATATGGTTGCTGTTTTAGCTAAAAGACATAACATTCCTTTCTATGTTGCCTGCCCTTTGTCAACGATTGATCTTTCAATAACCTCAGGTCAAGATATACCTATTGAGGAAAGACCAAAAGAAGAGGTTAAGGGCTATAGAGATTATCAATGGGCTGCTGATGGAGTAAATGTTAGGAATCCTGCATTTGACGTAACACCAGCAGATTTAGTTACAGGCTTGATCACTGAAAAAGGTATTATTTATAATCCTAATTTAGAAAAGATTTCTAAATTATTTAAGGATTAATTATTTGAAAACAGAATTTTATTACTGATGGATGTTTGGCTATAGTGATTGAAGAAATCAATTTTATTCCAAAACCTTAAAGAGATGACGAGTATGGAAGTGAGTCCTAATTTTTGGTATAAAAAGAAAGTACTGATTACTGGTCATACAGGTTTTAAAGGAAGCTGGCTTTCACTTTGGCTTCAAAGTCTTGATGCAGAAGTATTTGGTGTTGCCCTTGACCCTCCTTCAAGCCCAAGTCTATTCGAGAAAGCAAAAATTTCTGATGGAATGGTAAGTATAAGAGAAGATATATGTAACCTCGAGGCTGTAAAGAAGATTTTTATAAAATATAAACCTGAAATTGTATTTCATTTAGCAGCCCAATCTTTAGTTAAATATTCATACTCTAATCCTGTTCAAACTTATAAAACTAATGTTTTAGGAACACTTAATGTTCTTGAAGGTGTGAGAAGTATTAGCACTGTAAAAGCTGCAATCATGGTCACTTCGGATAAGTGTTATGAAAATACTGAAAGAGATTATGGGTATATTGAAGACGACCCAATGGGTGGATATGATCCATATAGTAGCAGTAAAGGTGCGGCGGAATTATTAATTTCATCTTATAGAAATAGTTTTTTTTCGAATGCTAGCTCTGACAAATGTAGTGCTGGAATTGCATCTGTGCGAGCTGGTAATGTTATAGGAGGAGGGGACTGGGCTAAGGATAGGCTGATTCCTGATATTATTCATTCTTTTCAAAAAAAAGAAAAAGTTAAGATTAGAAATCCAAATGCTATAAGACCTTGGCAGCATGTATTAGAGCCATTGTCTGGTTATATGCAATTAGCGGAATTACTTTACCTCAATAACTCTAAATATGCAGAGGCCTGGAACTTTGGGCCAAGTGATAATGATGCCAGATCAGTAGAATGGGTTGTTGAAAAAATAGCAGATTTGTGGGGTACAAATCCTGAGTGGTCAGCAGACGATAGAATTCACGAATATGAAGCTAACTTTCTTAAACTGGATTGTAGCAAAGCCCTTAATAATCTAAATTGGCAACCTAAATGGACTTTAGATCAAGCGTTATTAAAAATTGTTGAATGGCACAAAGATGAGTCTTTATTGAATTCAAAACCTAAAGAATTATGCTTAAAACAGATTGAAGAATATCAAAATATATAGGAACATTAATGAGCAGGAAAGATTTAAGAGAAAAAATATTAAAATTAGTTGAGCAATACGGCGAGGAATATTTGGGTAATGAATCCTTCAAAGAGGGTGACATAATACCTCCATCAGGAAAAGTTATTGGCGGAAACGAACTTAAAATGATGACTGATGCCGTTCTAGATGGTTGGTTGACTAGTGGCCGATTTAATGCTGAGTTTGAGAAGCAGCTTGGTAATTATTTAGGTGCTAAATTTGTACTTACAACTAATTCAGGTTCTTCAGCAAATTTATGTGCATTTACAGCTTTAACTTCTCCAAAGTTAGGCGATAGGAGATTAAAGCCTGGGGATGAAGTTATTTCTGTTGCAGCAGGATTTCCAACAACAGTTAATCCGATTATTCAAAACAACTGCACTCCAGTTTTTGTTGATGTTGATATACCAACATACAACATAAATATAGACCTTCTTGAGGAAGCCTATTCAGACAAAACAAAAGCAGTAATGTTAGCGCATACTTTAGGCAACCCTTATAATTTGAG
>Ga0233427_10002951_pt1 | contig 15362 bp, 10 predicted proteins | sample SI_118_April2016_5_FD_179885 | JGI IMG/M metagenome (GOLD analysis project Ga0233427, IMG submission 179885) | Seawater microbial communities from Saanich Inlet, British Columbia, Canada - SI_118_April2016_100_MG | ecosystem: Environmental > Aquatic > Marine > Inlet | place: Canada: British...
CATGATTCTAGCAGTCGCAATTATCTCAATAGTTGCAATTTCTGCAAAATCAAGACTTAGCATCGTTCCAAGATACTAAAATTACAACTTTTTTTCATTTTTTATTTTTAATAGTAAAAGAGATATACAAATTTCTCTTTCGAATAATATGCATATTCAAATATTTTTTACTTTAATGATTTTAACAATTATTGTTAGTGGAACTGCTTTTGCAGAAGATTCTCTAATTTCAGTCCAAACAGACGATAATGATTATGATGAAGGTGATACTATTCTAATTTCAGGAGAGATATCCACAATTATTGGTGACACACAAATTACCATGCAATTATTTGAAGGAGATTGTTCAGAATTTACCAATGCATGTAATTTAATAGATATAGCACAAATTGAAGTGTCTCGAGATGGAAATTATTTCCATACACTAATTGCACAAGGACCTCTATGGAAAACTTCTGGAGATTATACAATAAAAGTAGTATATGGTTCAGCAAATGCTGCTGAAACACAATTTACATTCATACCAAAATCACAAGTGTTAGAAACAATTGATAATTTTGAAGTGAATGCTGGTGATAGTGGAACATTTGATGTGAAATATGTTATAAAAGGTGGAATAATAAAGGATTTAGTAATTGATCCTGATATTTTTGGATTAGTAATAACTATTGAATCCCAACATGATGGGAAACTTGTTTTAGATTTACCGCGAAAATACATAGATGCTGAAAAACAAGATGGTAAGGATGACATATTCATTGTTCTTATAGATAATGTGCAGACAACATATCAAGAACCAACATTGTATTCTGATATTAGAACCATAACCATAGAATTCGAAGAAGGTGATTCAGAAATTCAAATTATTGGAACGTATGTAATTCCGGAATTTGGTACAATTGCAATGATAGTTTTAACAATAGGAATAATTACATCAATTTTATTTACAAGAAATAAATTTCAAATTAAAATTTAATTTTTAGATCCAAAAGAATATTTTTCTTTAAATGGAGAAACTGCACGAAGTTCTTTTACTGTCTTCTTGAGAATATTTACAGTTTCATTAATTTCATTTTCAGTATTAAAAATTCCTACAGTTAGACGTAGGGAACCTGTAATTTGTTCAAGAGAAAAACCCATTGCTTCTAAAACATGAGAAGCTTTTTGAGTATTAACTGAACATGCTGATCCTGTAGATGCAGCAATTCCATATTCATCAAGTTTGATAATGAGATCTTCTCCATTTACTCCAAGAAAAGTAAAATGGGCATTATTGGATAAACGTGATTCCAAGTGGCCATTGAAAGAAACTTCTGGAATTTCATCTAAAATTTTTTTGACTAACAATGTCTGAAGTTTTTTTATTGATGACATATTTTCAATTAAATGATTTTGAGCAATTTCACATGCTTGACCAAATCCTACAATACTGGCAACATTTTCAGTACCTGATCTTAATCTAAATTCTTGACCGCCTCCTAAAATAATAGGATCTATTTTTACCCCATCTCTAATGTATAGTGCACCAATTCCTTTTGGCCCGTGAAGTTTATGAGATGAAATTGATAGTAAATCTATGCCTAATTTTTTTACATCAATAGGAATTTTGCCTACCGCTTGAACTGCATCCGTATGAAAAACAACTTTTTTTTCATGGCATGCTTTAGCAATTTCTGAAATTGGTTGAATTGTACCAACTTCATTATTTCCAAACATTACTGAAACAAGACTAGTTTTTTTAGAAAGAGTATTATCCAAATCTGATATATCAATCATTCCAAACTTGTTTACTGGTAGATAATCTACTTGGAATCCTTTTGAATTTAGTTTTTTACATGGCTCTAAAATTGCATCATGTTCAATAGAAGATGTAATAATTTGGCTATCTGGAAATTGTGATGAAATTCCAATTAGTGCTGTATTATTAGATTCAGTTCCTCCAGAAGTTATCAAAATTTCTGCAGGATCTGCATTAATTAAAGAAGCAATTTGTTTTCGTGCCTTATGAATTGCTTTTCGAGTTAATCTTCCATAGCGATGTATGGATGATGGATTCCCATATTGTTCTTTTAGATATGGTAACATTGAATTTAACACATCATCATGAATTTGTGTTGATGCTGCATTATCAAGATAAATCAATTTGGAATCACGTTAATTTTTCCAGGCTTGTATCCGTCTTTATCAATTTCCACAGAAGTGAATCCAATTATTTTTAATTTTTGATTTAGTTGATTCATAATATTGTCATCAAATATTGAGATCATTTTTTTATCTACTTCTATTTTGGCAGAGCCATCATAATCTCTAACTCTAACTTGTTTTAGATTGGTGAGTTGTTTGACAAGAGTTTCTCCAAATTCAATCCGAGTTAATTTTTCAGCAGTTACCCTTTGACCCCAAGGAATTCTAGATGCTAGGCAAGAGTTAGAAGGTCTATCATATACTGATAATCCCACAGATTTTGCAATATCTCTAATTTGAGATTTCAAAAATTTAGTTTCTACAAGAGGACTTCTTATACCATTTTCCCTGAGAGCTTGAATTCCAGGTCTATAATCCCCTAAATCGTCAAGATTGGTGCCATCAACTATTACTTTTACATCCTGTTTTTTAGCTAATTCCATAAGATGTTCGCCTAATTCCATTCTACAATGAAAGCATCTATCTGAATCGTTTTTCACAAATTCTTCATTTTCAAGTTCACTGTAATCTAAAAAAATCTGTTCAATACCTATCTCTGAACATACCTGTTTTGCTGAAAAAAGTTCTTCTTTTGATAGTGTTTTGTAATCTGCAGTAACTGCAATAGCAGAACTTCCTAATGCTTGAAACGCAGCATATGCCACAACTGCACTATCTACTCCCCCCGATAATGCAATAATTACTTTATTTTTATCTGCAAACCAATTTACTAACTCATTTAATTTATTCATTATATCCTATCCCTTTTTTCAATCTCTTTTCTCAAAAATGCTTCTACATCTATTATTGATTTATCCAATGAATTTGAAATATTTTTTAAATCATCAAATTCTATTTTAAAATGAGTTTTTCCTTTATACAATGATTTTTTATAATTCACTTCAAAGGATTTATCATCAAAAGTTAATGAAAAACTATGATTTGTTCTAGGAACAATTATGCGATTAGAATCTGAAATTCGAATACCCAAAGTACCCGTTTCTAATACTAGAGTATCAATAATTGTTTCAACTATACTCTCATCACAAATAACACAAACAAGATTTGTTGGTCTTCCTTTCTTAGTAATTCCTGGATAAATTGATACATCTTTTGCACCTTTATCCATAATTTTTTCAATTAAGTGACCTAAGATTTCACCAGAAACATCATCAATGTTTGTTTCAAGAATCTTTACCAAATCTTTTCTAGAGTTATTTTCAATGCCTTGAATAATTTTTAATACATTTGAAAAGGTGTCAAAATTCTTTTGACCTGCTCCATAACCAATTGAGGTGATATTCATTGAAGGATAATATTTAATTGAATTATTTGTTAAATTTGTTAAAATACAGGCTCCTGTAGGTGTTGTTAATTCTTCTTTTGAATCATTACCCTGAATATTCAAATTAGAATTTTTAAAAATCTGAAGAATCGCACTTGCTGGATTGGACATGGTTCCATGTGAAAAACTTACAGTCCCACCTCCAACGGAAACAGGTAAACAAACAATTTTTTCTTCAAATAATTTCAAATTTTCACAAGCGATTGTGACGCCTACAATATCTATTAGTGTATCAATACTGGAAGCTTCATGAAAATGAACCGAATCTTCATCGATTCCGTGAATTTTGGATTCTGATGAAATTAGAGAATTAATACATGATTCTGCAAATGTTTTTGCTTTAATTGAAAGATTAAGTTCATTTACTGAATCTAAAATAGCTTTCTTGATTTCAATACCTTTTCTTTTAGATACGTTTTCATCAATTTCTAAAACCAATTCAGTTGATTCAATTCCATATTTTTGAATTTTTTGGAAATCTATTTTTTTAATAGTAGAATTTGAAAGAAATTTTTCAGATTTTTTAATTCCTTCAATGATTTCATTTTTATCTGCACCCAAGTCAATTAAAGAAGATAATAGCATGTCTCCTGACACCCCTGCAATTTGTGGATCAATAACAATAACCATGATTAAAAATTAGTAAAAATGCTTATAAATTCGCCTAATATTTGGTTCATTTCATTAGATTTATAATTTCAAATTTAACACTGATTTCTATGATTACCATTATTGGATCTGGTAAAGTTGGTGGAGATGCAGCCTTATTTTCTGCATTAAAGAAATTAGATGATCAAATTTTGTTACTTGATGTTGCTAAAGGATTACCACAAGGTGAAGCCATGGATATCAACCATATGTTATCTGAACAAGGTATTGATGTGGAAGTTAAGGGTTCAAATGATTATGAGGATATTAGAGGATCAAACATTGTTGTGGTAGTGGCAGGTTCTGCCAGAAAACCTGGTATGACAAGAATGGATTTACTAAAAATTAATGCTTCAATTGTAAAAAGTGTAACAGAAAATATAAAAAAATATGCAGATGATTCCATGATTATTCCAGTTTCAAATCCATTAGACCCAATGGCATACATTACTCAAAAAGTATCGGGATTTGATAGAAGTAGAGTATTTGGAATGGGTGGAATGTTAGATTTATCCAGATTTAGACAATTCATTCATGAATCCACTGGTTATTCTAGAGATTCTATTAGAGGATTAGTTATTGGAGAACATGGAGAAAATATGCTTCCATTACCAAGATTCTCTTCTGTATCAGGAGTTCCATTGTCGTCATTTTTACCAAAAGAAAAGCTAGATGAAATTGTTCAAAATACAAAACAAGTTGCAGCTAAAGTGATTGAACTAAAGGGTGCTACAGTACATGCACCAGGAAATGCAATATCTGCAATTGTTGAAACTGTAGTGAGAGATAGAAAACAAGTTATTCCAGTTGCAACTTATCTTGATGGTGAATATGGTCATTCTGATGTTACAATTGGTGTACCTGCTGTAATTGGTAAAAATGGTGTAGAGAAAATTATTGAATTGGATCTTAATGATGAAGAAAGAACTATGTTTGACAAAGGTGTCGCTAATGTCAAAGATGCAATTTCTGGTATTGAAATCTAAGCATTTTAGTATAGATATCAATTATAGTATTTGTTGAAAATCAATGAAATTTTAGAATCTGTTAAGTCTGGAAAAATTTCTACAAAAGTTGCAAAAAAACTTTTAACACTATATTCTATTGAAGAGGTAGAAAATTTTGCAAAAATTGATGTTAATAGAAGTAAAAGAAGAGGGGTACCCGAAGTAATTTTTGCAGAAACAAAAGAATTAGATGATATTAAAAAAATTATTAAAAAAACTTTAGAAAAAACAAATTTAGTCGTTGTTTCAAGAATCAAAAAAGATGATTATAAGAAATTGATTTTGTTTGTAAAAAAATTAAATGTAAAAATTGAAACTGGGAGAAACTCTTCAACTATACTGATATTTAAAAAACCAATTAAATTTCAAGATGGAAAAGTTGGCATTTTAACAGCAGGAACTTCTGATATTGGGGTAGCTGAAGAAGCAAGGATCATGTGTCAGGCAATGAATTGTAAGTGTATTACAAGTTATGATGTGGGTGTTGCTGGAATTCAAAGAATATTCCCAATTTTGAAAAAAATGATTGAAGAGGATGTTGATTGTATTATAGTTGCAGCCGGAATGGAAGGTGCTTTGGCAACCCTGGTCTCAACTATGGTGGATATCCCAATTATAGGAATCCCCACATCTGTTGGGTATGGATATGGTGAGAAAGGAATTGCAGCTTTGGCATCCATGTTACAAAGTTGTTCATTAGGATTATCGGTAGTAAATATTGATAATGGAATTGCTGCAGGTGGAATTGCTGCAAATATTGCAAATAGAGTTAATAAGAAAAACTGATCTCTTGATTTGAAGTTTCAGATTAGATATATATTAACCCGAACGTGATTTTTTTCAGTTTGTGTGTATTATTTACTATTACATTTAATGTTCGATCTGGAGGTTTCTTGAATGGCAATTAAGAAAAATCAAATCTTAGTACCTGATCATGTGTATGTTCCAAAGCATGAGATTATTTCAAAATCTGAAGCAGAGGAAGTTTTAAAAAAATATAATTGTAAACCAACTGAATTACCATTAATTTTTGTTAATGATCCTGCAATTATGGGATTAGGTATTAAACCTGGAGACATGATAAAAATTACCAGAACAAGTTCAACTGCTGGTGAAAGTCTTTACTATAGATACGTGGTGGAGATTTAGAATTGACTCATCCTTCTAACAAACGTTGGCCAGTTATTCAAGATATTTTAAAACGAGAGGGTATTGCAAAACAACACTTAAACTCATTTGATGAATTTTTAGAAAGAGGATTACAAAGTATTATCAATGAAGTTGGGCAAATTGATATTGAAAATGCTGAATATCCATATAAAATCCAATTAGGTAAAGTTAAACTTCAACAACCACGAATGATGGAACTTGATGGTTCAATTACTCATATTACTCCAGCTGAAGCCCGATTGAGAAATGTTTCTTACTCTGCCCCTGTAATGATGGAAGCTAGTGTTATTGAAGATGGAAAAATTTTAGAATCTAGATTTGTCCATATTGGTGATGTACCAGTAATGGCAAAATCTAATGCATGTATTTTAAATAATTTCTCTAATCAAAAATTAATAGAGCATGGCGAAGATCCAAATGATCCTGGTGGTTATTTCATAATTAATGGATCTGAAAGAGTTATTGTTGGATTAGAGGATCTTTCTTACAATAAAATTATTGTTGATAGAGAACTTGTTGGTGGAAATACTGTTTTCAAAGCTAAAGTTTATTCATCCATTGTTGGATATCGTGCAAAATTAGAACTTGTTATGAAAAATGATGGATTAATTGTAGCTAGAATTCCTGGTTCACCTGTTGATATTCCAGTTGTCACTTTAATGAGAGCTTTAGGATTAGAATCTGATAAAGAAATTGCAGCAGTAGTTTCTTTAGTAGATGATCTTCAAGATGAATTAGAAGGATCATTTGAAAAAGCAGGTGATGTTCCTACATCAAAAGATGCAATTGTTTACATCAGTAAAAGAATTGCACCTGGAATGTTAGAAGAATTCCAAATTAAACGTGCTGAAACTTTACTTGATTGGGGTCTATTGCCACACTTGGGTAAACATCCAGAAAATAGAAAAGAAAAAGCACAATTTTTAGGCGAAGCTGCTTGTAAATTATTAGAATTAAAACTTGGTTGGATTACTCCAGATGATAAAGATCATTATGGAAATAAAGTAATCAAATTTGCAGGACAAATGCTTGCAGATTTGTTTAGAACTGCATTTAGAAATCTAGTTAGGGATATGAAATATCAATTAGAACGTTCAGGTCAAAAACGTGGAATTAATGCAGTTGCTGCAGCTATTCGTCCTGGAATTATTACTGATAAATTAAACAATGCCATTGCAACAGGAAACTGGGGTCGTGGACGTGTTGGAGTTACACAATTGCTTGATAGAACAAATTATCTTTCAACAATTAGTCACCTCCGAAGAATTCAATCACCTCTAAGTAGAACTCAACCAAACTTTGAGGCAAGAGACTTGCATGCCACCCACTTTGGAAGAATTTGTCCTAGTGAAACACCTGAAGGTTCAAACTGTGGTTTAGTAAAGAATCTTGCACTATCAGGAATTATTTCAGTAAACGTTCCTTCTGAAGAAATTGTTGAAAAACTATATGATCTTGGAACTGTACATTTCTTTGATGCAAAAGATGATTTGAAAAAGGATGGAACTAGAATATTTGTAGATGGTCGTTTAATTGGTTATTATAAAGATGGACTTGAGTTAACTGAATCTCTTAGAGATCTTAGAAGAAATTCAAAAATTCATCCTCATGTTGGTGTTTCATTCCATAAATCTGATGAACATGATGAAGCAACAAGAAGATTATACGTAAATTGTAATGCTGGAAGAGTTTTGAGACCATTAATAATTATCAAAGATAACAAACCATTGTTAACTCAAGATCTTTTAGATAAAATTACAAAGAAACTACTTTCTTGGACTGATCTTTTAAGAATGGGTGTTTTAGAAATGATTGATGCAAATGAAGAAGAAAATTGTTATGTTACATTAGATGAAAAAGAAACTAAAAAGTACACTCATCTTGAAGTATTCCCACCTTCCATTCTAGGTGCAGGTGCATCCATAATTCCATATCCTGAACATAATCAATCTCCAAGAAATACATATGAATCTGCAATGGCAAAACAAAGTTTAGGCTTTTCAACACCAATGATGAACACTAGTACATATGTTAGACAACATCTTATGCTTTATCCTCAAGTTCCAGCTGTTAATACTAAAGCAATGAAACTTTTGGGATTAGAAGATAGGCCAGCAGGTCAGAATTGTGTAGTTGCAGTATTGCCATTTGATGGTTATAATATTGAGGATGCAATTGTTCTCAGTAAAGCTTCTGTTGATAGGGGATTAGGTAGAACTTTCTTCTTTAGAATTTATGATGCTGAAGCAAAACAATATCCTGGTGGAATGCGTGATAGTTTTGAAATTCCAAATGCTGAAGATAATATTAGAGGTTACAAAGGTGAACGAGCATATAGATTATTAGAAGAGGATGGTGTTGTAGCATCTGAGTCTCCAGTTAAAGGTGGAGATATTTTAATTGGTAAAACTAGTCCTCCAAGATTCATGGAAGAATATAGAGAATTTGAATCATCTGGCCCATACAGAAGAGATACATCAATCGGTGTAAGACCATCTGAAACTGGTGTAATTGATACTGTTGTAATGACTCAATCTAATGAAGGTGGAAAAATGTATAAAATTAGAGCAAGAGACATGCGTATTCCTGAAATTGGTGATAAATTTGCATCAAGACATGGACAAAAGGGTGTACTTGGAATTTTAGCAAAAGCTGAAGATTTACCATATACTGCTGAAGGTATGTCTCCTGACGTTTTGATTAATCCTCATGCATTCCCATCAAGAATGACTGTTGGAATGATGATGGAATCTGTTTGTGGTAAAGCTGCATCATTTCGTGGAAAGAGATTTGACGGTTCTGCATTTGTTGGAGAAAAAATGGATGAAGTTAAAGAAGTAATGGATGCACATAATTTCAAATATTCTGGTAAAGAAATAATGTATGATGGGCGAACTGGTAAGGCATTTCCAGTTGATGTATTTATTGGTGTAGTATACTATCAAAAACTTCATCACATGGTTGCAGATAAAATACATGCAAGAGCACGTGGACAAGTTCAAATGTTAACTAAACAACCAACTGAAGGACGAGCTAGAGGTGGAGGTTTAAGATTTGGTGAGATGGAGAGAGATTGTTTAATTGCATATGGTGCTTCTATGATTCTAAAAGATAGATTGTTAGATGAATCTGATAAATCTGATATTTTTGTATGTGAAAGATGTGGTCTTGTAGCATATCATGATGTTAAACAAAGAAAGTATGTTTGCAGAGTTTGTGGGGATAAAGCAAAAGTATCTTCTGTATCTGTAGCATATGCATTCAAATTACTATTACAAGAAATGCAAAGTCTAAATGTTGCACCAAGATTGCTCATAAAGGAGAAACTCTAAGATGTCTATTCAAGCAATCAAAGCAATCGATGGAATTCGTTTTTCTGTTTGGTCTCCAACTGAAATTAGAAAATATTCTGTTGCTGAAATTACAGCTCCTGAAACATATGATGAAGATGGAATGCCAGTTCAAGGTGGTCTAATGGATGGAAGATTAGGTACTCTCGAACCTGGTCAAAAATGTCTAACTTGTGGAAATACTGCAGCTAGATGTCCTGGACATTTTGGACATATTGAACTTGCTGAACCAATATTACATATTGCATTTATTGATAACATATACAAATTATTGCAATCTACTTGTCGTTCATGTGCACGATTAAAAGTTCCACAAGAAGATTTGAATGCATTCCAAAAAATTAAAGATAAACACGCTGCTTACACTGTAATTTCTCAAAAACGTATTCCTGAACAAATTATTGAAAAAGCAAAGAAAGCAAAAGAATGTCCTCATTGTGGAAAAACACAATACGAATTAGTATTTACAAAACCAACAATTTTTGTCGAAAAAACAGAAATTGGTGAACATAGATTATTACCAATTACCATAAGAGAAAGATTTTCACAGATACTTGATGATGATTTATCACTTTTATCTTATGATCCAATAACTGCAAGACCAGAATGGTTTATTCTCCAAGCATTACCTGTTCCACCTGTTACTGTTAGACCTTCAATTATTCTTGAAACTGGAATTAGATCTGAGGATGACTTGACTCATAAAATGGTAGATATCATTAGAGTTAATCAAAGACTAAAAGAAAGTAAAGAAGCTGGAACTCCTCCATTAATTGTTCAAGATTTAGTAGATTTGTTACAATATCATTCTACTACATATTTTGATAATGAAGTTTCTGGAATTCCACAAGCTCATCATCGTTCAGGACGTCCTCTAAAAACATTAACTCAAAGATTAAAAGGAAAAGAAGGTAGATTCAGAGGTTCGTTATCTGGAAAAAGAGTTGACTTTTCTAGTAGAACTGTAATTTCACCTGATCCTAACTTGGATTTATCTGAAGTTGGTGTTCCGGAACAAGTTGCAATGAAATTAACAATTCCTGAAATTGTAACTGAATGGAATATTGAACGAATGCGAACTTTAGTGATTAATGGGCCTGAAAAATTCCCAGGTGTTAACTATATTGTAAGACCAGATGGTGTAAAAATTAGATTAGACTTTGTTGAAGATCGTTCAACAATTGCTGAAACACTTGAAATTGGTTATTTGATTGAAAGACACCTTGCTGATAGAGATATTGTAATGTTTAACAGACAACCATCACTTCATCAGATGTCAATTATGGCTCACTATGTGAGAGTACTTCCTGGTAAAACTTTCAGATTACACCCATCTGTTTGTCCACCATACAATGCTGACTTTGACGGTGATGAAATGAATCTTCACGTACCTCAAAGTGAGGAAGCAAGAGCAGAAGCAATTCTTTTGATGAGAGTTCAAGACCAATTAATTTCACCAAGATATGGTGGGCCAATTATTGGAGCACTAAGAGACTTTGTCACTGGTGCATATCTATTAACAAAAGATGATACTGTTTTATCAATTCAAGAATTTTCAAACTATGCAATGCTAGGTGGTTATGCTGATGCACTTCCAAAACCTGGTACTAAAACAAAGGATGGTCCAGCATATACTGGAAAACAATTATTCTCATTATTCTTACCAAGTGATTTCAACTATACTCTAACATCAAAATGGTCAAAAGGTACTGGTGGAAAAGCAAATGATGTTGTAATTAAAAACGGTGAATTAATCAGTGGTGTAATTGACAAGACATCAATTGGTGCAGAAGAACCAGAGAGTGTCTTACACAGAATCACTAAAGACTATGGTAACGCTGTTGGAAAGAACTTCCTAAACTCTATCTTAATTATGGTAAAACAATTCATCACTCACTATGGTTTCAGTTATGGTTATGGTGATCTTGTAGTCCCAGAAAAGAATGAAAAACAAATTCTAGATGATATTAGTGATACATATGATGTTGTAGCTGATTTAACTGATCAATACGAAAAAGGAACATTGAAACTTACAAGAGGTATGAAAGCTGAAGAAGCATTAGAGGCTTACATTGTTAATGAATTAGGTAAAGCCAGAGTAAAAGCCGGTGATACTGCTAACGATTCACTTGATGACGGTAATGCTGGAAAAATTATGGCTACCACTGGTGCCAGAGGTTCAGCACTTAACGTAGGTCAGATGGCTGGTGCATTAGGTCAGCAGTCTAGAAGAGGTAACAGAATGAATGATGGATATGCAAACCGTGCATTAACTCATTACAAGGAACACGATAGTAATCCTGATGCACATGGATTTGTGAAATCTAATTATAGAACTGGATTATCTGCATTAGAATTCTTTTTCCACGCAATGGGTGGTCGTGAAGGACTTGTAGATACTGCAGTCAGAACCCAACAAAGTGGTTACATGCAACGTAGATTGATTAACGCATTAGAACACATTAGATTAGAATATGATGGAACTGTTAGAGATCCACACGGTCACATTGTACAATTCCTTTATGGTGAAGACGGAATTGATGTACAAAAAAGTGATCACGGTGAAGCCTTTAACCCAAGTCGATTAGCTGCATCCCAAGCTATGGTTGATTCCGGAGCAAAAGCAACAAAAGATGAAATTGAAACACTAACAAAAAAATACACTAAAACATTTAGTCCGAGATTAACCAAACTTGTAACTGATGCATTAAACAAATCTGGTCTTAGCAAGTCTGGGGTTGAAACAGTATGTAAGAAAGGTCTTTCACTTTATGATAAAGCTAGAGTAGAACCTGGACAAGCAGTAGGAATTGTAACTGCACAATCCATTGGTGAGCCTGGTACCCAGATGACTTTGAGAACATTCCACTTTGCAGGAATTAAAGAAAGAAACGTTACATTGGGTCTTCCAAGATTAATTGAACTTGTTGATGCTAGAAAGAAACCTGTTACTCCAACTATGGATGTATACTTGAATAAAGATATTAAAACTAATAGAGAAAAAGCAATTGAAGTTGCAAGAAACGTTTTGCAAACTAAAGTTAGTGCATTAATTGCAGATACTGAAACTGATTATTCTACCAACATTAAATTAATTTTAAGTGAAAATAGACTTAGAGAAAGAGGTTGTTCTGTTGCAGAAGTTGAAGCCGCACTTTCATCAAATAAAAAATTCAAAATTGAGGTAACTGGAGAATTAATTACTTTGAATCTAGTGGATGAAGCAGATACTGCAATTGCTATTGCAATTAGAAATAAAGTTCTTAATACTACTGTTAAAGGTGTTCCAGATATTGAACGAGTAACATTGGTTCAAAAAGATGATGAATGGGTAATTCAAACTACTGGTTCAAACATTGCTAAAGTTTTAGAGGTTCAAGGAATTGATAAAAGAAATGTCAGAACTAACAATGTATTTGAAATTGCAGGAACTTTGGGAATTGAAGCTGCAAGATTTGCATTAATTGATGAACTCAATCATACATTGGGAGATCAAGGTTTAGAAGTTGACAATAGATACATTATGTTGGTATCTGATTTAATGTGCTCTAGAGGTTATATGCAACAAATTGGTAGACATGGAATTGCTGGTACTAAAGATAGTGTACTTGCAAGAGCTGCATTTGAAATTACTGTACCTACAATTGCACATGCAGCACTTGGTGGAGAAATTGAACAACTTAGAGGTATTACTGAAAATGTAATTGTTGGTAGTCAAATTCCAATTGGAAGTGGTACTGTTGATTTGTACATGCAAGTGAGCAAGAAAAAATAAATTAAGTGATAATTATGGCTGATGAAATTTCTACATTGATGAGTAGTTGTCAAGGTAAACGTGTTTTACTTCGTTTAAGAAATACAAAAACTGTTGAAGGAACTTTAATTGATTTTGATATTCACATGAATCTAACCTTAGAAAATGCTGAAGATATCACTGAAGAAAAACATCTCAGTCTTGGAAAAGTTTTATTGCGTGGAGATAATATTTTAGCTATCTCTTTACCTACTGATAAATCCTAAAATTTATCATCAAACATTAAATCTGATTTTAACCAATTCATACTGTGTACGAATTTTTACTTGGATTTTTTTTGATTCTAGCTCCTATTTATGCGGAATCTCTTCCTGATTATGACAAACCTTTTGCACCAATTTATACAGACAAACCTGCATATTCATGGACTGATAAAATAATAATTTCTATTAATGCACCAAGTTGGAATAGTAATTCAAATAAAATCGATTCAATTGGTGAAAGCGATTCTCACCCAATTAAAATTTCATCAGGTGAAAATTTTTTAAAACCATATAGATTAACTGAAACTTCGTCTGGCTCTGGAATTTTTTCAGGTGAAATAATTCTTTCAGGTTTTTTACATGATGTTGATGGTGACGGAAATTTTGATACAAATCCTAATACTTCTGGCAATGGACCAACAAATGGATTTTTAGAAGTTGAAAATGATGATTCAATTACAATATCTTTTGAATTTGCAGATGGTGTTGTGTTAACAGAATCTGTTCCAATTACATGGAATATGGGTGTAATACAATTTTCAAAAGATATTTTTCTTACAAGTGATTCAGTTGAAATTCGTGTAATTGATAATGATATGAATTTGAATCCTGAAGCAATTGATACAATTACAATAGAAGTTTTTTCAGATTCTGATAGTGGTGGCATACAAGTTATTGCAACAGAAACATCTGAACGCTCTGGTGACTTTATAGCAAATATTAATTTATCAACAAATACTTCTAGTGGAAATCGACTTTATGCAGTTCCTGGAGATAGTATTTTTGCAAAATACGATGATCATACATTGCCAAAACCTTTTTCAAAATATGATGATATATCTGTTGAAACATCTGCTACTGTAGATTATTCACTTTCATCAATTAATCGAATACAGACTTCATCAATTTCTTTTTCTGATAGTTTTGGTAATCCCTTAGACTCCATTATTTCAGAAACACAAATGCAAATAGTTGGAACAATTGAAAATCAATTAAATTATGATCAAGAATTTATTTATTTTTTCCAAATTAAAAATTCTGATAATTCTGTACTTTCTTTATCTTGGATTCAGGGAAAACTTTCTCCTAATCAAATTTTAGATATTTCCCAATCATGGATTCCTGAAAAATCTGATCATTTTATTTTAGAAACCTATGTGTGGAATTCGTTAAATAATTTAATACCCTTGAGTCCTACAATTTCATCATCAATAATTGTTGATTGATTTTATAAAAATTAAAAATAATTTTTAAATGATTTATAATACTTAGAAATATTTTTTCAATAAACCTATAAAGCCCTGTCAAGACGATCGTGATAAGGAAAATACATGAGTAAAATACTTGAAAAATCACTAAAGGATGCCCGTAAGGAGAATAAATTAACTATGGGTAGTAAAGAAGTTTTGAACTCTGTAAATAATTCCAAGTTAATTGTATTATCTCAATCAGTAGACAAAGAAATGCTTGAGAAAATTGAATCTGATGCAAAAAAACAAAAAGTACCTCTAGTAAACTTTCAAGGAACTTCAGTTGCACTAGGTAGATTGTGTGGCTTACAATTTAGAATTTCAACAATTTCATTTACAGCAATAGATGAGGGAAACATCAAATCAATTTTAAAAGATACAGAAACTGAGG
>Ga0233427_10002953_pt1 | contig 15361 bp, 12 predicted proteins | sample SI_118_April2016_5_FD_179885 | JGI IMG/M metagenome (GOLD analysis project Ga0233427, IMG submission 179885) | Seawater microbial communities from Saanich Inlet, British Columbia, Canada - SI_118_April2016_100_MG | ecosystem: Environmental > Aquatic > Marine > Inlet | place: Canada: British...
CGCATAAAGTGCTATTGCCCTGCTGCGTTCGTCACCTGAGAGATAGGCGTTCCGCGACGACATCGCCAGGCCATCCTCCTCGCGCATGGTCGGGGCCGCGACGATCTCGGTGCGGATATCAAGATCGGCGACCATGCGACGCACCACGACGAGCTGCTGGTAATCCTTTTCGCCGAAGATGGCGTGGTCGCAGCCGCTCTGGAGCAGGAGCTTGGCAACGATCGTTGCCACCCCTGCAAAGAACCCTTCGCGATGGTCGCCCTCCATGCCCAGCGTCGGCCCGGCGAGTGATATCGTGGTCGCGGCATCGGGCGGATACATCACGCCGGGTTCGGGCGCGAAAAGCAGGTCGACCCCGGCCTTCTGCAACAGGCCGGCATCGCGGGCTTCGTCGCGCGGGTAACGCGAGAGATCATCGTTGGGGCCGAACTGGCGCGGGTTGACGAACAGCGAGGCGATGACGCGCTGTGCCCTGCCTTTGGCCAGATCGACCAGCGAAAGGTGACCGGCATGCAACGCACCCATGGTCGGCACCAGAGCGATGCTCTGGCCCTCGGCACGCCAGGCGTCGAGCGTCCGGCGAAGGTCGATGATGGTGCGTACCGTGCGCATCGGGGCGGCGGTTCCTTCTAGTCTGTTGTGCAATGCAGCATAGCTTGTTCGCAACTGCAACACGCCGGTTGATCTGGATTTCGTTTCCCACCCTCTCTAACGTTCCCTGACCGTTTGGGAGAACACCGGACCATGCGTTTCGACAGCACACTTTTTTACCATGTCGGCGATCCCTTTCCCTGGGAGACGCTGTTTGACGAAATGCACGAAACCGTCGAGATGGTCGACGGCTACGGCTTCACCGGGCTGTGGCTGGCCGAACATCACTTTGCCTGGGACGGCTGGTATCGCTCCGGCTCGAACCCGCTGCTTCTGGGCGCCGATTGCGCGCGCTACAGCGACCGTCTGCGTTTTGGCCAATGCGGCCTGATCGTGCCCGACTGGCACCCTATCCGGATGGCAGAGGATATCGCGACCTTCGATCAGATGACCAAGGGCCGCGTTGATATCGGCATTGCGCCGGGCATCAACAGCCGCGCCTGCAAGAACTTCCACGAGGCCGGCGACCGGCGCGACCGCGAACTCAACCGCGCACTCTATGCAGAGAATGTCGATATCCTGCTCACCGCGTTGACCCAGGAAGCCTGGAACCACAAGGGCCGTTTCCACACTTTCCCGGCGCCGGGCTGGCAGGAAGCCAACCCCATGGCCCATGACGAACGTTTCCACGATGCCAGCGGCGAGGTTGTCAAGATCTCGATCCAGCCCGGGCCCTACCAGAAACCACGCCCGCCGATCACCGCCATGTCGGAATCCGTGCCCTCGGTTGAATGGCATGCCTCAAAGGGCATCGGCACGATGTGCCAGCATCTCTCCGTTGGCCGTATCCGCGAGAACTGGGAAGCTTATGCCCGTGTCGCCAGCCAAACCCATGGCTGTGAATTCGCCGTGGGCGAGGATGTCTCGATCATGCGCACGATCTATCTGGCCGAAACTGACGAGGAGGCCATCGCCACCGCCAAACCCGGCATCGAGCGCCTGACCAAATGGGCCAGCGGCAACATCTACCGCATGCGCCAGGGCCTAGTGACCCCCGACGAGCTGGAAGACGGCGACATGGAACTCGACGGCTTCGACTTCAACATGAAACACGACCTCATCATCGTCGGCTCACCCGAAACGGCCGTGAAAAAGATCGAACGCCTGCGCGACGAACTGAACTGCCAGCACCTCGCGCTGTTCCTGAATGTGCCCGGCCTCAACTTCGATCAGGTCAAGAACTGCCTGCGCCTGTTTGCGGAACAGGTGATGCCGCGGTTTGTGAATTGAAGGGGCAACATTCTAAGCCGAGCTTGGTCGGAGACTGCTCGAAGCGGAGTGAGCTGTCGTTGTGTGTGACTTCTCCGTTGCCTTCTCGACTAAAGGGCTTCAACCTGTCGCTATGCCAACCGTAAACCCTGAAATCCTTAGCTGGGCGCGAGAGACAGCTGGCTTCTCTGAGGAGGGCGCTGTTCAAAAGCTTGGGTTGTCGAGCGTTGATCGACTGCGGGCCCTCGAATCAGGTGTTAGAGCTCCAAGTCGCCGCCAGTTGGTGAACATGTCGGAAGCATACCGGGACCATTGGTAACCTTCTATTTGTCAGCACCTCCAAGAGAGCGTTCCAGGGAACATGATTTTCGCACGCTGACTAGAGAAGTCGTTCCCGAAGACGAAGCGTTGCTGAGTGCGCTGCTCCGAAACGTCCATGGAAGGCAGGAACTTGTTCGCGCTGCTCTGGAAGAGGCTGAGGAGGGTGTGTCTACTAATTTTGTAGGGTCGATGGAACGCTCGGTCGGAATAGAAGCTGCCGCACAACGAGTCCGCGAGACTATAAATTTCGGTGCCGATGACTTTCGGCGAGAGAGGGGATTGGACCAGGCATTTTCTGCGCTGAGAGGCGCAGTTGAATGAACCGGTGTTTTTGTTCTGCTGATGGGCAATTTCGGCACTTATCACACTGACATAGATGCTCAAACATTTCGTGGGCTCGCCATCTCTGATCCCGTGGCACCGTTCATTGTAATCAATGAGAATGACTCGAGGTCAGCGTGGTCTTTCACGATGCTTCATGAGTTCACTCATATTCTCCTCGGTCAAACTGCGATCAGTGGCTACGACAGTGAGGTCGAAGAAGAGAGGTTTTGTGATTCTGTTGCAGCACGCTTCCTTCTTGATCCTGCCGAACTGCATGAGATTGAAGGTGCGGCTCAAGTCGATGATCTAGTTTTGCAGATTGCCAATTTTGCTGCTGCGAGAAATGTCAGTCGAAAAATGGTGGCTTACAACCTTCTTCAATCGGGCCGTATCAATGGAATTGCTTACCGTAACCTCAATCAGCAATTTGATGCCGAGCGACAACGTAATGAGCGAGAAAGGAAGAGTAATTCAGATAGGAAAGCTGGAGGACCAAATTACTACATGGTCCGTCGACACCGTCTTGGAAACAGTCTGATTAGTCTGGCCGGTCGAATGTTGTCCGGTGGCTCTCTAACCACAACGAAAGCAGGACAGGTTCTTGGTGTCAAGCCGACGGCGGTTGGACGTCTAATTGGATCGAGAAGCGTGGGTTAGGGCAGATCATGTTGTATTTGCTTGACGCTGACACCCTGATCCGTGCCGATAGCACATATTACCCGCTCAGTCGGTTTCCTATCTTCTGGGTTTGGCTTGGGCACCACGGCCAACTACACAACATAAAGATACCTGTTGAGCAATACGAAGAGATCGTCGCTGGCAATGGCGAGCTAGTCGATTGGCTTCAGGATGCCGATACAGCCAGTGCTATGATTCTGAATTGAGCTACTCCCCGGATATCGGACAGTGACGTAAGCTACAAATTGGGTATCTGCTGGTCTTTGATGAGAGGAGATCAGCGATGACGAAACGCAAGCAGCACAAGCCTGAGTTCAAAGCACGGGTTGCGCTTGAGGCCCTGAAGGGTGAGCAAACGGTTGCCGAGCTGGCGAGCCGGTTTGGTGTACACCCAACGATGATACATCAGTGGAAGAAGGCGCTGCTCGAAGGGGCGTCGGACATCTTCCAGCGTGGTCGCAACCACGCGGAGCCGGAGGTGGACGCCGGCCGTATCAAGGATCTCCACGCCAAGATCGGCGAGTTAACGGTGGAACGGGATTTTTTGGAACAAGGGTTGCGTCTGCTCCCCGGCAGGAGCGCAAGGCGATGATCCAGCCCGACCATCCCAAGCTGTCGATTGTCCGGCAGTGTCGGCTGGCGTCGCTCGGCCGTTCGACGTTCTATCATGTGCCCCGGGGCGAGAGCCCGGAGAACCTCGCCCTGATGGGCGAGATCGACCGTCAGTTCCTGGAGACGCCGTTCTACGGTGCGCGGCAGATGACGTGGCACCTGCGGGCGCAAGGGCATCTGGTGAACATCAAGCGGGTGCGCCGCCTGATGTGGCTTATGGGTCTGATGCCGATCTACCGGCAGCCACGGACCAGCGTTCCCGCCAAGGGGCACAAGATTTACCCGTATCTGCTGCGCGGTATGCGCATCGACCGGCCCAACCAGGTGTGGTGCGCAGACATCACCTACATCCCACTTGCGAAGGGCTTCCTCTATCTGGTCGCGATCATGGACTGGTCAAGCCGCAAGGTCCTGGCGTGGCGTCTGTCGAACACCATGGACGTGCAGTTCTGCGTTGATGCGCTCGATGATGCGTTGGCCCGGCATGGTGCGCCGGAGATCTTCAACACCGACCAGGGCAGCCAGTTCACCTCGTGGGCGTGGACGCAGCGCCTGAAGGAGGCCGGTGTCCGCATCTCGATGGATGGGCGCGGCCGGTTCCTCGACAACATCTTCATCGAACGGCTGTGGCGATCATTGAAGTACGAATGCGTCTACCTGCATGCCTTCTCGGGCGGGCACGCTACGCGCATGGGCATCGGCCACTGGTTCGACTTCTACAACAACCGGCGCCCTCACACCGCGCATGGTGGTGCGAACCCGGCCGATGTATATCTGGATCAACTGTCGGTCTCCGGCCCGGGCTTACGCCCGGCCCTCCAACCGACAGTCCTGGCGGCGTAACGAAAGTGATGAGGAACCCGATCAGCAGGACCGGACAGTAGCTTAAATTACCGCCAGACCTGTCCAACCAATGGGGAGTAGCTCAATCGATGCCACGTTCGTCGAGCAGATCTTCAACCTGTCGCAACGACAGGGGGAAGCGGACATACATCATGACCGCGAGGCGGATGATCTCGGGGGAGGTCTTGAAATAGCGGAACGGGTTTTCCATCCCGAGACGCTACGAAACTCGCCCCGCCGGCTCAAGCCAGTTTCCTCTGACACCGCCGACGAAACTACTAGAACAGACTAGGTGGCAACGATTTCTATGTCACCGGCGCCCGGCTGGCCCATTTCTGCAACGGCTTTATAGCCGGCGGTCACCCCGTTGGTATCATAGAATAGGATGCCATTGGACTTGGAATAGATGAAGCTGTCGAGACCCGCGGCGTGGTTCTGGTTTGTGCCAGGATTCGTTCCGTCATAACTATCAGCAATGACTGAAAAGTTTGTGCCCTCAGTCAGTGAGCCCGCGGTGAAATTGTCAAAAACAGAAGAAAGTAGCTTTAGTGTATCGGTTCCGCTTTTAAAATCAGTGATATCTTCGACGCTGCTGGCGTTAGTTTCGTTCGAAAATGCGCCGTTTGCCGATGCAGAGAACAAAGCGTTCCCGTTGTTGATAAAGAAGATATCCGCGCCGCTGCCACCAGTGAACGCGTCAAGGCCATCACCGCCGACGAGCTCGTCATCCCCATCTCCACCTAAAAGAATATCGCCGTTCGAATTACCGGTGCTGAAAGCAACCAGTGTGTCGTCACCAGTACCGCCATCCAGCGTCTCGCTGGTATTTGCCTGGGTGGCCCAGAGACGGTCGTTGCCGGCGTCGCCATTGAGCTGCGTTTGCCCCGCCGTTGCGGCCATAACATCGTTGCCAATGCTGGTGGCATTGATCGAGGTTACCCACGAGATCGTAATCGATGCGCCTGCTGCCAGCGACAGCGCCTCGAAGGTCAGGTTGATGCCTATATCAGCCAAAGCTCCACCAGGGTCGGCAGGCGAATTAAAGGCTTTAGCGTCGAAAGGATCGAGGTTTGAGAAACCAAAGGCCGAAGCCCTGACTTTAACCGTGTCCTGCGCCAGGTCATTGTCGTCGTTGATCGCGGTCTGATCGGCCAACATCAGGATGTTGTGGCCAAAAGCGGCACCCTTCGCGTTGACTGCAGCGATGCCCAGAGAACTAGGGTTTAGTAGTACGTCGTTAAAAGTGGTGAAGACAGATGTAGAATCTGCTTCCGGATCGGGATCGTTGTTGCGCATGTAGCGTACGTTCGTCATGGCGGCGCTACCGTTATTCGTAAGCTTAACAGTGGTCGTGTAGAACGTGTCGTCCAATCCCATCGTGACGGTCTGTTCGACACCCATGCGTCCGGTAATGCCACCAGTGTTAATCGCAGTCGCGGTGGTATTGGTTGCAGTCGCGGAGCTCGACGCTAAGTTGAGGCTGTTCTCGACACCGGCATTACGGTTTGAGGCGAGGAACGTGCCGCTACTATCGGTGAAGCCCAAGGTCATCGTCTCGATAGGGGTGCCCGGCATGAAAGAGTCGCTGAACCCCGTGCCACCGCTGGAAATGCCGTCCGGATTGGCGAAGAACGATATACCATTGCGCCCGGATACAGTCGCAGTGAAATTATCGGGCGCTGGGTGCGTCGTGCCTATGGTACCATTGACTGCAACGCCCAATTCGGCGAAAGCACTGCGCATAAATACGTCGTCGTTGTCCGCAATTGTTACTTCTAAGGTAGGGGCGTCGAATTCAGGCGCATTACTGTCAAGCAAGAGATTTAGGTCGAGGACTCGGCGTTCTCCGCCGAAGCCGAAGCTGAAGCCGCCCGAATCAAAAACCGGACCTGCAAAAATCTTACCGATAAAAACCGGACCGGCAAACGGACCGGCAAACGGACCGGCAAACGGACCGGCAAACGGACCGGCAAACGGACCGGCAAACAACGAACCTGAAAACGCGGCAGGCTCTGGAGCGGACGGCGTGAAGTCCTCTTTAAGAGTCGGCGCGAATGAAACGTCATAGAAGTCCATTTTAAATGTAGCATCTGGTGCGATTGAAGAGGAGTAAATATCCTCTTTGAAATCTGTGTAATCGGATGACGTTTCAAATCCAGAGAAGTCCCCTTCAATTTCTGGTGCAGATCCAGAGAAGTCCCCTTCAAATTCTGGTGCAAATCCAGGGAAGGCCCCTTCAAATTCTGGCGGCAGTTCAGCGAATTCCCCTTCAAATTCTGGTGCAAATCCAGGGAAGGCCCCTTCAAATTCTGGCGGCAGTTCAGCGAATTCCACTTCAAATTCTGGTGCACCGGGCGAGAAGTATTCTTCTTCAAATTCTGGTGAAAATTCAGCGAATTCCCCTTCGAATTCTGCTGCAAATTCAGCGAACTCCTCTTTAAGTTCTGGCGGGAGTTCAGCGAATTCCTCTTCGAATTCTGGCGGGAGTTCAGAGAGTTCCTCTTCGAATTCTGGCGGGAGTTCAGAGAGTTCCTCTTCCAATTCTGGTGGCAGTTCAGAAAGCTCCTCTTCGGACGCCTCCGGTGAATTGGCGTCTTTTTCTGCCTCACCACTGTCATCTTCTCTGTCATCACCCTTGTCACCGTCAGTCGTGGTGGCGTCGCCGTCCCCCCCTGTACCAACAGCGCGGCTATCCGATCCACTCGTCCGCATAGTGGCAAGCGTCGCGCTGTAGAGCGTCTCGATCTGCTGGGAACTTAGGATTTCGACTGCACTGGGGGGCTGGTTGAAGGCGGTCACCGATGTGCTTGCGCCAAGCGTGTCAAGAATGACGCTGGAAACACCGGTCGAGACTTCAATGACGCCAACATTGCCGTTGGGATCTTGAAGAAGGGTTATCTGATTTTGCTCGCCTTCGGCCGCGGCCTCGATGACCACCGACGTGCCACGAATGCCGATAGTCGAAACCGGTGTTTCAATCACCATCTCGCCGGTTTTGGCAACATCGCCAGAGACCATGACAAATAGCCCCTGCACCAAAGAGAAGGATGCCGTATTGACGGACGAAGCTGGATCATAGACCAGTTCATCAATCACCATGCGGGCACGCTCGGAAAGCGAGAAGGTGGTTTCGTCAACAAAGGAAATGAGGAGCCCACCGCCCGAAGCGGTTTCCAGAACATCGCCCATGAAGATATTGCTGCCCTCTTCGAGCGCAACCCGCGTACCATCCGTCCGGGTCGCCCAGGCTTCGCCATCGACAACCTCGACGCTTCCGATAGTAGTGCTTATCGAGGCATCAAGCTGGGCATATTGGCCATCGGCGGCGGGGCCTGCGAGCCGCTCAACAATGGCGCCGCGAAGAACACCTTCACCGCCATCTAGGCTGAGATCGGCCGGTTCGGCCTGCGCGAAGTAATCACGGATAAGAAGCTGCTGACCGTCTTTGCCTTCGATCTTCAGGTCAAATCCCTGGCGGTCGAAGGTGGCGCCCGGAACCCAGCCAGCATCGGCGATGTCCACAACATCACCATGAGCCGTGACATGATCGATTACGGTTTCACCGGCCGACATGTCCTGGGCACCATCGTGACCAATGACGGTTTCGAAAGGTTCAGCGCTGCGTAACGACATGGCCTTACTCCCTTGCATACCAGTTCAAGGTCGGCCCCCAATTGGGAACATAGTACAGGCAGGGGAGCCTTCCAAGCGCTGAGATGCTTAACCGGGATCCCCCATGTGAGTTCCTCCGACACGGTTTTCGCTCTCGAGCATGGTCATTCCCCAAGAATGATGGGCATGATCGCCCGGTGCTGTGTGAGATGTGGGGACCCGGGGATGCCAACAAGGTAGGAATGGCGCCAGTTGTGCGGGCCATCACAGTTCGGCCGCCTGTGGTGGCGCCGGGTGTGAGCCCCGTCACAGGAACAGGGCCTTGAAACGCTCGATTGCGGGGCTTGCCCGTGCCGCAACGATCCGCGACGATGCCGCGGCAAGGGGAGGAAAGCACCATGATGAGCCTTGATGCGCTGCTCGACGATCTCGCTGGTTACATCGGCAAGCCCGAAACGTCGTGTTTTTCCCTGCCGCCCGACGCCTATTTGTCCCCCGATCTACACGATGCAGAGATTAGTGGGATCTTCGAGAAATCCTGGCTTTGTGTCGGGCGTGACGAATATATCCCCGAGGCGGGTGACTATTACTGTATCGACCTGCTCGATGAACCCATGGTCATCGTGCGCGGCACCGACGGAACGGTCCGCGCGCTCAACGCCTCGTGCCGCCACCGTTTCATGCCGGTGGTCGAGGGCAGGGGCAACGCCAAACGTTTCGTCTGCCCCTACCACACCTGGACCTATGCGACCGATGGCCGCCTGATTGGCGCACCGCACATGGAAGGCAGTGACGTCTTCGACAAAAGTGAGTGCAGCCTGCCGGAATACCGCCTGGAAATCTGGAAGGGTTTCATCTTCGTCAATCTGGATGACGATGCGGCGGCCCTGGAGGTCATGATCGCATCGACCGACGCGGCGACGAAAAACTATCGCATTGAGGAGCAGACGGAGGTTTTCCACTACGAGAGAGAGTGGGAGGGGAACTGGAAGCTCTCGGCGGAAAACTCCATGGAGTACTACCATCATATCGGGCTGCACGCGGCCACTGTGGGCGGCCCGATGCCGGCCAAGGGAACCTACTTCCCTGAAACGCCGCCGGTCGATGACAGCTTCACCCATGAGCGCTGCATGATCGCCGAGGAACTTCTTGCCGGGGGTGATCATCCGCTCAATCCGCGCGGCGACCTCACCGGCCTGACAAGGGAGGAGTTGCAGTCCGGTTATCTCATTTATGTTTATCCCGCCTTCACGATGGCGATGCGCGCGGGCAGCAACAACTGGCTCGCCTTCCGGCCTGACGGACCCGAAAAAACGAAGGTTCTGGGTGGTTATCTGATGTGGCGCGATCTGGTCGATGAGGACCCCGAGGTCACCGAGGCTCGCTCCGTGTTGATCGAGCAGGTCAACAACGAGGATGCGCTGGCCACCACCGAACTGGCGCGCATGATGCGTTCGCGCAAGGCCGCACGCGGCCCGCTCTCGCCCTTCGAGAAGACCATTGCGCAGTTCTACAAGTATCTCGGTCGCACGCTTGCGGGCGACCGTGTCACGACGCGCCAGGCTGCGGAGTAAGGCCATGACCCTCAGTGCCGTCACCGATCGTTTGCTCGACACGCTCGCGGCCTATCCCGGTACGGAAGATGCCGCGAGCCTGACCCTGCCACCCGAGGCTTACACCGATCCCGGCCTTTACGAGATCGAGAAGGAAACGATCTTCAAGCACGAGTGGCTGCTGATCGGGCGCGCCAACGACATTCCCGACCCCGGCGACTGGTTCACCTTCCAGGTGCTCGACGAGCCCCTGCTGATCGTGCGCGGCACCGATGGCGAGATCCGGGCGCTGTCGAACATCTGCCGCCACCGTTACATGCCGATCGCGCTCGACGAGAAGGGATCGGCCAAACGTTTCGTCTGCGCCTATCACGGCTGGGTCTATGGCACCGACGGCCGGCTGGTCGCGGCACCTCTGATGGAAGGTTCGCTCGCCTTTGAAAAGGAGAGCTGCAAGCTGCCGGAACACCGGCTGGAGGTCTGGCAGGGGTTCATCTTCGTCAATCTCGACGACAACACGCCGCCGCTCGCGCCGCAGCTCCACGAGGCCGACGCCATGCTGGAGAACTACAGGACGGACGAGCTTATTACCGGTTTCGCCTACGACACGATCTGGGAAGGCAACTGGAAACTGGCGACCGAAAACGGCATGGAGTTCTACCACCACATGGGTCTTCACGCCGCGACGCTGGAGGCCGACTTGCCGGCCCGCCAGGCGCGGATGGACGAAGCGCCGGCCAGCGGCCGCTTCACCCACTCGCGTTGCTTCTATTCCGAAGTGGCGCGCAACCAGTCGGAAGGCTTCGGCAATGCAGCCCGGCCCGGCTGCAGCTTTGCAGAACACGAGCGGAATTCCGCCTATGCCATCGGGCTCTTCCCCAACATCTCGCTCGCCATGTCCACCGCGACCAACAACTGGCTGTCGTTCATCCCGATCGGGCCGGAACGTACCCGGGTGATTGGTGGCTTTGTGGTGGCGCCTGAGATGGCCGCCGATACCAAGGTGATGGAAGGCAGCAACGAGCTCGTCTATGCGGTGAACGAGGAAGACGGCCAGGCGACCTGGCGCCTGCAGCAGGTGATGCGCTCGGCCAAAGCCGCTCCCGGTCCGCTCAACGTGCGCGAAGGAACCTGCGCCCAGTTCTACAAATATCTCGGCCGTACGCTGGCCGCTGATCGCGCCCCCGGCCTTCAGGCCGCGGAATAGCCTCAGATTGGAACTCCATCCATGAACTTCGATGAGTACGCCGCCCATGACGCCCTGGGCCTTGCCGAGCTTGTGCGCAAGGGCGAGGTCAGTGTGGCAGAGCTGGAAGAAACCGCGCGCCGGGGCATTGAAGCGGTCAACGGCACGATCAATGCCGTGGTTGGCGATGTGCCGTTGGCCGAGGGCCGCCAGGAGACATCGAGCGACGCCGTCTTTCACGGCGTACCGTTCCTGCTGAAGGATCTCGCCCACGGCTACGCGGGCGTTCCCTGCGAGATGGGCAGTCGCATGGGCGTGGGTTACATCAACAGCGCCGAGAGCGTTTACGGGACACGCTGCAAAGCTAGTGGTCTGGTCGCTGTGGGCCGGACCAACACACCGGAGTTCGGTCAGTCAGGCACCACCGAACCCGTTGCCAACGGATCCACGCTCAATCCTTATGACCTCGCTGTTTCGGCGGGTGGTTCCAGTGGAGGTGCAGCGGCTGCGGTGGCCGCGGGTGTTGTGCCCATCGCGCATGCCAGCGATGCCGGAGGGTCGATCCGCATTCCCGCAGGCTGGACTGGTCTGGTCGGCCACAAGCCGACCCGCGGGCTGGTCTCCAAGGGGCCGCAGGCGAGCGATGCGACGGTGCCGCTCTCGGTCAACCTGGTGGTCACCCGCACCGTGCGTGATACGGCAGCTTTCATGGATGCGATCACCGGGCCCGGCCCGGGTGATTATGTCGCCGTGCCCAAACCCGAACGCGGTTACCTCGAAAGTCTCCATGATCCCGTTGCGCCGCTGAAGATCGCTGTGTGCGATGCGTTTCCGGGCGGTATGCCGTCAGACCCTGAGCTTGTTGCCAATGCCCGCGCCGTGGCCACCGGGCTGGAAGCCATGGGCCATTCGGTGGAAGAGGCCACGCCCGATGTCGACATGCTTGAAAGCCACCGCATCGGCTATGACCTTTTCCTGTCGCGGGTACAGAACTTCGTCACAGGCCTTGCGACAAGCATGGGCCGCGAGCTCGGCCCCGACATGCTGGAAGCCATGACGCTCGCGGCACTCGAGGAGGCTCGGGCCATGACTGTCGAGCGCCTGTATGACGGCCTTGCAAGCCTCGAGCGGCTCTCGCTTGGGATGGATCTGTTCATGGCCGACTACGACCTTCTGGTTATGCCCGGCGTATCGAAAGCACCATTCCAGATCGGCTTTGCCGATCCCCAGAGAGCGGCACCTTCGGGCCCCAGCTACCTGGCCGACGAAATGCCCTATTGCGCGATGAGCCCCATGTTCAACGTCTCGGGCCAGCCCGCGCTGGTGATCCCGCCGCTGGAACAGACCACCAAGGTTCCGCTCGGTGTCCAGCTCTCCGGCAAGAAGGGCTCTGACGCCCTGTTGTTCCAGGTTGCCACACAACTGGAAGCCGAGGCCGGGTGGCAACACCGCCGTCCTCCGGCACACGTGGCTGCCTGACTAGGCGATGACGGTCAGTTCGTTGGGAAAATGCGTCAGGAAGTCGACGCTGTTTTCGCCGAACTCCATGGTGTTGATGGTCAGCGACGCGCCCGCCTTCTGCGGCAGGTAAACGTCGCTCTCAAGGTTGATGACCATGCCGGGATCGAGTGTGGCGTCACCGTTGTCCATGTCGGTGTCATAGACGAAGGGCCCGTCCCAGTCGGGTGGGATAGCGATGCCCAGTTCGTATCCCCCGACCCAGCCGCGATCCTCCCAAAGGCCTTGATCCTCGTAGTAGGCCCGTGCCGGGTCGACGAGGTCGGCCACGCGCATGCCCGGCTGCAGGAAGTCTGTGATGTGCTTGAACAGACCCGATGACTTCCTGACCTGTTCTGCGACTTCAGGATGGGGTTCGCCCATCGAGAAGGTGCGCGCCAGGTTCGTGTGGTAGCAGCGATAGACACCGCAGATATCGACCAGCACATTTTCGCCCGCCTGGATTTTCTTGTGAGATGGCGCGGCGTGGGGTGAGGCGGTCTTGATGCCCGATGTCACGGGAAGCAGAATCGCGGCAGGTTCGCCGCCCGCCATGATCATGGCGTGGGTCATCGCGCCGTGAATCTCGAACTCGGTCGCACCGACTTTCAGGGCATCGCGCGCAGCGGCCATGCCGATGTCGGCGATCCGCCCGGCCTCGCGCATGTATTCGCGCTCTTGCGGTGACTTGATGTGGCGTACGTCGCGCAGGATGTCGGTGGCATCGACCACCGTTGCACCCGCAGCGACCAGCGCTGCTTCGAACAGCTGCGAATGGCCCCGGTTGGGCCGGTAGCTGTAGATCTCCAGCCCTGTCGTTCCCTTGAGCCAGCCTTCGGCGGACAGTTCAGCAGTAATGAAGTCGATCATGCTGACTTCCGCCTCGCGCGGCACACGCAGATCGTCCGAAACACTGGTGAAGCGCACCAGGGTTTCCTCGGCTTCGGATTCGAAGTGGATCGTGCGCCCGCTCTCGCGATGGATCGCGATGCCGCTGGTCGGCGGCCAGATCATCGGACTCTGGGCCTGGTACCAGTTGCTCAGGAACCCGCTGACATAATAAAGCCCCTCAGGCGCGGAGACGAACAGCATATCGACGCCCGCGCGTTCCATCGCTGCCCTGATCCGTTCCAGCCGTTCGGCGTATTCTTCTGTGCTGAACGGGATTTCCGGTTCGGGCAGGCAATGGCGGGTCATCATCTCGGCATTGCTGATCTCGACCATGGCCCGGTTCACCAGGCCGGGTCGATCGGGGTCATGATGCCGGTTGCGTTCTCGACCGCCTGGGCGGCATCAAGCGCCATGTCCTCGCGGTAACGCGGCGCGATGATCTGGACGCCCATCGGCACGCTGTCGTTCACACCGGTCGGCACCGCGACCGAAGGCAGGCCCAGCAGGTTCATGGCATAGGTCAGACGGTTGGCCAGGAAGATCTCGGTCGTGCGTGCGCCAGAGATTTCATCGTCGTTCTGGCGGAACGGTGGCTCGGCCGAGACCGGGCCCACGACGACGCCATGTTCTTCCATCAGCATCGACCAGATACGCAGGTCGCCGGCACGTGCGGCAATGCCCTTCATGTAGGCGGCACGGTCCTCGCCGGGTTTCTCGTTGCCGTAGAAGGCATCGAGCCCGTCCTGATAGTTGTCGAGCACCCGGTTGATCTTGTGGCTGCCGTATTTGCGGATAGCCGGTTCCATCAGCTCTTCGACCTCGGCCATCAACAGCGCCATCCAGTTGCGTGCGGCTTCCATGATGTGGGGCAGTTCGATCTCGCTCACCTGATAGCCGGCGTTGGAAAGCGCATCGCCTGCCTTCATCACCGCCTCGCGCACCTTGGGATCGACACCCATGCCGCCGGGGTCGGGGCAGATCGCCGCCCGGGGCGTCGCGTGCATGGCGGGGCCTTCAAGCGGTGCCGGCACCCACCAGGGGTCGCGCGGGTCACGCGCCGCCATGACGCCAAGCGCCAGGCGGCAATCGGCGACGGTGCGGGTATGCGGCCCCTGCACACTCATCAGCTGGATTGTCGGCGGGCGCTCTTCGGTCTGGGTCGGGTTGAAGGCCGGGACACGTCCGATCGTCGGTCGAATGCCGACCAGGCCACAGGCATAGGCGGGATAACGGATCGAACCGCCCAGATCGTTGCCGTGGGCAATCGCGCCCATGCCCGAGGCGCAGGCCGATGAGGCGCCGCCGGACGAGCCGCCGGGCGTGATATCCCGGTTCCAGGGGTTGAGCGTCTGGCCGCGCAGGGTGTTGTCGGTGAAATAACGCAGCGAGAATTCGGGCGTGTTGGTCCGGCCCATCGGGATCGCCCCGCCCTTCCTCAGATTGGCGACAACCGGGGAATCGTCATCGGCGATCATCTCGACAAAGGCCTCGACCCCGTTGGTCGTGGCATGACCCTTCTGGTCGACGTTTTCCTTGATCGTGACAGGCACACCATGGAGCGGGCCCAGCGTCTCACCGGCGGCCTGGGCTGCATCGGCGGCGCGCGCACCGGCCATCGCCTCATCATCGATCCGTACCGTGATGGCGTTGAGCTTGCTGTTGACCTGATCGACCCGGGCGAGGTGGCTCGTCATGACTTCTTCGGCTGACGTTTCCTTCGCAGCGATCGCTGCTGCCATCTCCACCGCCGTCTTGCGCCACCACTCGGTCATATCTGTCTCCCCTGCGTTGGGCCGGATCATGGCCCGATTAATGCGCCAGACCAACCGCAGCAGGAAGGTTACGTCAAGACTTGCTCTTTCACTGAACATATGCAGGCTTTCCCCATCACGCTTGAGGGAGCCCATCATGAACAAACCACGCGTCTCCGGGACGTTCGACCGTATCAATGCCGAGCCGGTCGAACTGGCTTTTCCGAAGTCCG
>Ga0233427_10002956_pt1 | contig 15356 bp, 13 predicted proteins | sample SI_118_April2016_5_FD_179885 | JGI IMG/M metagenome (GOLD analysis project Ga0233427, IMG submission 179885) | Seawater microbial communities from Saanich Inlet, British Columbia, Canada - SI_118_April2016_100_MG | ecosystem: Environmental > Aquatic > Marine > Inlet | place: Canada: British...
AAAGAATACCATGCGGACGTCGTCCTCGGCGGAAAGTTACTCGCTACACTAAGCGATGAATGAAACGTCGCTACCTTTTTCTATATCAGAGTAAGCGTGCATCGGCGTAAACGCTTCTTTGGCAAGTTGCTCTGTACATTGCGCCATTTGCTTACGATCGCCATGGGAGACTCGCTCATCAAGAAAACGAACATGGGCAACCTTGCTGTCGAAAGTCAGCAATTTATAAAAATGTGATACAAAGCTCATGTCTCCCCACCAAGCCAAGTCTTTTTCAGCGCGATAACTTTTGTTGTTGGTCGTGTAATGAATAACGGCAACATTGACTTCAAGGTTTGAGTGAGCGGCGACTTGAAATAAATTTGATTTGAACTGCCGTATTTCGCCGCCAGAAGACGACGAGCCCTCTGGGAAAAAAATAACTCCGTTGCCAAGTAGTATTTTGTCGGTCACGCCTTCAATCGCTTCCACCACTCCGCTGCGCTTGCTACGGTTAATAAAAACTGTGCCGGCAGCGGTTATCAGTGGTCCCAAGGCGGGCCATTTAGCCAACTCTGATTTACCAAGAAAGAAGCCGTCAACCTTGGACCAAAGCACAAAGACGTCTAAATAGCTTAAATGGTTACTTGCTAGTAAATAAGGCGCTTGAGGCACGGGCCCTTCGCTAACCACTTTAATCCCCATTATTTTGAGGGTGAGGCGTGACCAAACACCCAACTGGCGCAGCAATAACTTGTCGGCTTGATACGCCGAAAATGGGCGGACAAGCAATGGGAAAAACCAACTTAGAACCAAAAGCCCAAGCACCGTCAGCCCAATAACTAGGCGAAGAATAGCTCGAAAATGGGCAAAAAGTAATCGAAGCATTAAGTTCGTGCTGAAGAACGCTCTGCCGAAAGGTCTTCGAGGTGCTCGGTGGCATCAGGTGTTGGGTAACACCCCGTAAAACACCCTGTGCAAAACTCGGTAATTTTATTATTACCCTCGCGACCGCCGTCAATCATCCGTTGAATATCAAGGTAGCAAAGCTCGTCTGCGCCAATTTCATCGCGGACCTCGTCTAAGCTGCGATTTATGGCAACAAAATCATTTTTGGTGGCCATGTCAATACCGTAAGGGCAAGGAGCAACGAGTGGCGGCGATGTTGAAGCAAAGTAAACGGCTTTCGCTCCAGAAGCTCGAACTATCTCAATGATTTTGCGCGAGGTGTTGCCGCGCACGATTGAATCGTCTACCAGAAGAACCACTTTATCTTTAAATTCTAATTTGATTGGGTTTAACTTGCGACGAATAGATTTCTGCCGCTCTTCTTGGTTCGGCATAATAAAGGTGCGCCCAATATATCTGTTTTTGGTAAATCCCTCGCGGTATGGCAAATCAAGCTCTTCGGCGCAAGACAACGCGGCGTCGCGAGCGCTATCAGGAATTGGGATTACGACATCGGGCGTTGGGCGTCCTTCAGCAACCCATTGCTTAGCAAGTGCCGCGCCAAAGCGACGGCGAGATTTGTACACGCTTATCTCGTCCAAAAAAGAATCGGGGCGAGCAAAATATACCAACTCAAAAACACAAGGCGTGTGTGCTTGCTCTGTAATTTGAATGAACTGCGGTTCTTCTCCTGGCGCAATCACAACAGCTTCGCCATTGCGCAAATCGCGAACACGCTCAAAGCCAATTACGTCAAAAGCTACTGACTCTGAGGCAATAGCCCACTCAGTCCCTTCGGCTGACTCGCGACGACCAAGAACGCATGGTTTAATCCCACTCGGATCTCTAAAACCGAACATAACCCCTTCGGATAAAATTCCACCGACCGAGTAAGCGCCTTTTGCACAATCAAATGCTGCTTTAACAGCGATTGCCACACGATCAGCAATTGGGTCTGAGCGCAAGGTGCGCTGCATGCCTTGAGCAAAAGCATAAAGTATCGCCTCTACGTCACATGATGATTCAAGAACGATGTCGTCACCAGGAAATTTACTCTTTCGTAAATCAACCCAGTTAGTGAGATTGCCATTATGCGCCATCGCAATTCCGAATGGGAAATTAATATAAAATGGCTGGGCGTCTTCTTCTGCTCCCATACCCACTGTTGGGTAGCGCACATGGCCGATTGATAGATTGCCTTTTAGGCGCTGCATATCGCTGTTGCGAAAAATGTCACGGACCATGCCATTGTTTTTACGCAGATGAAACATGCCATCAAAAGACAAAATGCCGGCAGCGTCTTGCCCGCGGTGTTGAAGTGCAATCAAGCCTTCGTAAAGTTCAGGAGCGACATCGCGCCCAGGTAAACCAGCTATTCCGAGGAAGCCACACATGAAGAAGGCATTTATTAAGGTGTTATGCGGTGATTCGCGAATATATTGTAATTAATTCGTTTGCGATTTGTGAGTTATCACGGTGTAATTCGCCAGACCATTGATACTTGCTGTCTTCTTGGTCATAAAGTGGGTCATAATGCCGGTCGAGCAAAATATCGACTAAGGCGTCGTAATTATTTTGCTCAAGCAACCGTTGTAGCTCTCCCGTCCACTTTGCCCCAATTCTCTTCTCGAGAAACGGAAGGGCTTGGGCTATTTGAGCTTGGGCATCTGGCGTGGCTAAATAATCTTGCTGAAGCGACTGCCGGCGATATTCTCTACTCGCCCTGATTTTAACCTGTTTGCCTAGCTCCATAGCCCTGAATAACCCCAATGGGATAACCACGTCACCAACCTTGCGGCTTTCACCCTCTATGAAAATTGGCCCCTCATTTAATTGGTCAAGCCGGGCTAATAAACGCGATTCGAACATTTTTTGACTAACAGGATGCCGTCCAACTGCGCCAAGCGCGGACGAGCGATGAGCTGCTAATGACTCAAGGCAAATCGTACTTCCAGGAACCTTCGATTCAATTTCAGCAAGTAGTGCGGTCTTACCCACCCCTGTTCGGCCGCGTAACACAATAGTGTGCGGGTAGCTTTCTTTGTCAAGCGCGGCGCTCACACAGTGCCTATAATTTTTATATCCTCCCTGAAGTAAAATCGCCTTCACGCCCATCATCCTTAACAAGCTAGTAAAAGAGCGTGAACGCATTCCGCCGCGCCAACAATAAACTACAAGCTCCGTATCTTCGTCAAAGTCTCCATCGGGGTCGATTGGTGCGGATTCCATCCCGCCACGCAAATCTTGTGCAAGAGAGTTAAAGTTGACCAGCAGTTGTTCTGTATCGACTGGTCTTTCCAAAACCTGATCTACCAAAGTAGGGAGGCGACTCTTTATTATTTTTAAGCCTTCGAGATAAGCGCGGTCTGAGGAATCTTGCTTATAGAACGTGCCTACGATTGCGCGCTGCTCGTCATCAAACAGTGGCAAGTTCTCAGCCCATGGCACGTGGTCTTTCTCGTACTCTAATGGGCTTCGGAGGTCGAGCCAGCGCAGATTTTTGCGCTTTTTCAAGCTTTGGAAGGAAAAGGCGGGCAACAAGTGTCCCGCTACTTTAAATTATCCGCCATGCAAAAGCTCATCGAATGTGTTCCGAACTTCAGTGATGGACGAAATCCTGACGTTATTAAACAAATCACTGATGAAATCATCAGTGTCGACGGGGTAACTTTGCTTGATGTCGACCCTGGTGCCGCCACCAACCGCACCGTGGTTACCTTTGTTGGTGAACCACAAGCTGTCATTGAGGCCGCCGTTCGGGCTGGCCACAAGTCGAAGCAGCTTATTGATATGTCAAAGCATAGTGGCGAGCACCCGCGATTCGGCGCCATGGACGTTTGCCCTTTGGTGCCAATTGCCGGCGTCAGCATGGAGGAAACCGTCGAGTATGCCCATGAGCTGGCAAAGCGCTTGGGCGAAGAAGTCGGTCTTAGTATTTATTGTTATGAAAATGCTGCGCTAATTGCCGAGCGAAAAAATTTAGCCGTCGTGCGCGCCGGAGAATACGAAGGCCTTGCCGAACGACTGACTGATAAACGGTGGCGCCCTGATTTTGGAGCTGCTGAATTTCAAGAATCCACTGGCGCAACCGCTGTAAGTGCGCGAGATTTTTTAGTCGCCTATAATGTGAATTTAAACACTACTTCTACTAGGCGCACCAATGCTATAGCTTTTGATGTACGTGAAAAAGGTCGCATGTCGCGCAAGCCGCACCCAATTACCGGAGAAGTCCAGCGTGACGATAATGGTAATCCCATCTGGTTACCGGGTAGCCTTAAGTCTGTTAAGGGCATCGGTTGGTTTATTGAAGAGTTCGGCATCTGCCAAGTTTCAATGAACTTAACAAACGTATCGATTACCCCAACCCATATCGCCTTTGATGAGGTTGTTGCCAAAGCCCAAGCGCGTGGCGTCCGAGTGACTGGCTCAGAACTAGTCGGGCTAATCCCGCTTCAGGCAATGTTAGACGCTGGTCGTTATTTCTTAAAGAAGCAGTCTCGCTCAACCGGGGTTTCTGACTCTGAATTAATTAAAATCGCTGTTAAGTCAATGGGGTTAGATGAACTCTACCCGTTCAATGCCGAAGAAAAAATAATTGAATACGTGTTAGAGGCAAAAAACAAAAGCTCTCGATTGATTGACCTGTCTGTTCGAGAATTTTGCGAACTAACCGCCTCTGAATCACCCGCACCGGGTGGCGGCTCTATTTCTGCTGCCCTTGGCGCACTTGGGTCTGCCCTTGGCGCAATGGTCGCCAATCTCTCTTCGCATAAAGCCGGATGGGATGAGCGTTGGGAGGAATTTTCTGATTGGGCCGAATGTGGTAAAAAGTGCCAAGATGAATTACTTGTGCTGATCGACAAAGACACCGACGCTTTTAATCAAATCATGGCTACCTGGAAATTACCCGCCAGCACCACAGAAGAAAAAAATGCCAAAGAGCAAGCTGTGCAGCAGGCCGTCCTTAATGCCATCGCGGTTCCTTTCCGCATTATGGAAGTCTCTCTCGAAAGCCTCGATGTCGCCGAAGCCATGGTCAAGGATGGCCTTCCTGCCTCACTTTCAGATGCTGGCGTGGCTGCCCTTTGTGCGCGCTCCGCCGTAATGGGTGCTTACTTAAATGTTAAAATCAATAGCGCTGATTTGTCTGACGAAAAGCAGCGCCAACGATTCCTTGACGAAGGTGCTGCAGTTCAAGCCAGTGCGATAGAGCGTGAGCATAATATTTTGCAAGCAGTTAATGAGCGTATCTAAGCTGCCAAGGCAAACTCGCCTCGAAGAATACCTCAATGGTTTAACGCACGGGGTCGGTTTTTTCTTATGCCTAATAGCTTCGCCATATTTGCTATACCGTGCCTATTATTCGCCCATTGAGTTCTCTTTTAGCTCGTGCGCGGTTTTTTGTAGCTCGATGTTATTAATGTACGGCGCATCTACTGTTTATCATCTAACCAAATCCCCTAAACGTAAGTTGAAAATGCGGTCCTTAGATCACATTTGCATCTTCGTGCTGATTGCTGGCAGCTATACACCTTTTTCTTTACTATCTCTACCCGACGCCTGGGGAGCTACTTTTTTTATAGTCGCGTGGTCTCTTGCAGGGATTGGCATCGCTCTAAAAATTTGGTTCTTTGAGCGCTTCGAAAAAGTCTCCTATCTACTGTACCCGGCTATGGGCTGGATGTCGGTTATTGGATACAAGCCGCTCAGCGCCGCTCTAGGAGATGGAATGCTAATGTTGGCTAGCGGGGGTATTGCCTACACTTTAGGCATTGTATTTTTCTTGTTAGATCAAAAGGTTAAATTTTTTCACACTCTCTGGCACTTATTTGTTCTAACTGGCAGTGGTTTACATTTTTTAACCATCTACAAATACGTTATTTAACCAACAAGTTTTCAATTCTCTCCCCGCTTAGCATAATTAGGTCGGTAATCATTAAATCGAGTTATTGCTTGCTAAGTTGCTCGAGCAAGCGTTTGAGTGATTCAAGCATATCTGTGCCGCCTTCAGCAAGTAAAAGGTGCGCCATGTTTTTATTATAGTTATGCCCTAGATTCAAGCATGACCTCACCCGCTGATAACGACCACCTCGACCGTTCCTTGCCGGACAACTTCTCTACTCTCTTTCTTGAGACTGAGCTGTCGCTGCTTGGGCAACAGGTTCGCACAGGCCTACCTATTGGCATAGCTCTTTATTTATGTTTCTCTGGCCTCGACTGGCTAGTTGCTCCAGAATTGTTTAAAAAGTTTTTACTGTTGAGGTTAGTGGCAATTATTTTCCCCGTTGCAATGATACCTCTATCAAAGACAGGTTTTGCGAAAGAAAGAGTTCGCGTGCTGACATTGATTACTTTCCTAATCGGAGCTACGTCGATGATTGCAATGTGTGTGTTCCTTGGTGGCTTTGCCAGCAACTACTTCGTTGGATTAATTTTGATGATGTTTTTTGTTGGGCTATTTTTACCCTGGGGTTTAGTAAATAGCTTCATTTTTTTGGTATTAACCAACTTCGGGTACTTTGGCGTTTGCATCTATAAAAATGGTGGTTTTGAAAACTCTGAAATGCCAATCGCGTTTATGCTTGGCTCGGCCGTGCTCACCCACCTAGCCGCAAGCATGATGCAAAAATCTCGCCGCAGAGCATTCATAATGCGCCTGCAATTAGAACAAGCGAATAGCGACCTACAAGAGCTGGATAGGGCAAAATCAAAATTCTTCTCTAATATCAACCACGAACTACGCACCCCTTTAATGCTGATTCTTGGGCCTCTCGAGTTAATGATGAGAGGTGATAAGGTTAACCAACAGCGCATGTTTAAATCGATGAGTGCAAATGCGCGACGTTTGCTACGGCAAGTTAACTCAATTCTAACTTTGTCAAAACTAGACGCTGACAAACTTCAATGCCGCCGCGAACTTTGCAGCCTTAGCTCTATCATTGATGAATTAGTTATTGGCGCACAGCCTTTTGCTGAACAACGAAACATCTCGCTCGAGCATGAAGGTATTAAAGAACTTCCACCTTTGCCTTTAGACCCAGAGCATATTGAAACTGTTTTTGCTAACTTTATTTCTAATGCGCTTAAGTTTTCGCCTAATGACACTACTATTACCATCAGTGGCGAGCTCGAGCGAAACCATGTACGGGTAACTGTCAAAGATGAAGGGAGAGGCATCAGTGCCGAGCAACTACCTTATGTTTTCGAACGCTTCCACCAAGCGCCTGAAGACCTAGGGGGTAAAACCCAAGGCGCTGGGTTAGGTTTATCCCTAGCAAAAGACTTGGTTGAAATGCATGGTGGCAGCATTGAAGCTCAAAGTAAAGTGAATGCGGGCGCCACCTTTACTGTGCTACTGCCTACCCTAGAGGCTAGTGACTGGAGTCCTCAGCAAGAGGTTGCTACTAGCCCAACTAAAGCTGTTTCAAATCTAGGCTACATGGCTGTCCCGGATTTGCCAGACAATGCCCAGCTTGAAGCGGCTCCATTAAACGCGCCGCGCATTTTGATTGTTGAAGACAACCCCGATATGCGCTCCTTTTTGGCCACCGCGCTCGCAACAAAGTATCGGGTGTTAACGGCAGAAGACGGAAAGGCTGGCCTGGCTACTGCACGACGAGAACATCCTGATGTAATTCTGTCTGACGTGCAAATGCCTATTATGGACGGTTTTGCGATGCTAGCTGAGTTGCGGAAAGACAACGCCTTTGATCGCACGCCTGTGTTGATGTTAACAGCACATTCTGAGTCTTCGGCAATGGTAGAGAGCCTTGAGCTTGGAGCTGTTGACTATATTCATAAGCCGTTTAAGTTGGCCGAGGTCGAGGCGCGTGTTGCCGCCCATCTGCGCACAATAACTATGCTCGAAGAAATTGACGAGCGTGATTCGCGTTTGGTGGCCGTTGGGCAAATCGCAAGCACTTTGGCGCATGACATGCGCGGCCCATTAACAGTAATTATCAATAGAGCAGAGCTTTTGCGCTTGGTGGCATCCGGCGGTGAAGAGAATAAAGAAATTGATTCTGAAATAAGCGCAATAGAACAGTCGGTAAGAAGGGTCAACTCAATGATTCAAGAGTTGCTTGAATTCGTTAGTGGTCGCGAAGTTGTTCTAGAACAAACTGTTACTACCGTCGAAGAGCTGCTTGCGCCAGTAGCGGCTGAGTCGCAGATGGCTCTTCAGCATTCTGGCATTGAGTGGTCCTTTTTAATGCAAGGCGGAAGCAGCAAACTGTTAGTCGACCACCACCGCTTCGCTCGCATTATCGAAAATATTATTAACAACGCGCGCGACGCGCTTCTAAGTTCTAAACATGACTCTCCGAAAGTTGACTTTCATGCCGACGCCAATGACTCTCACCTCGTTTTACGAATCAGTGATAACGGCCCCGGAATACCTGATGACATTGCAACAACTTTATTCCAACCATACTCTACAGCTGGTAAAGCGCAGGGGCATGGCTTGGGCTTAGCAATAGTGCGCAACCTAGTTACTGCAAATGGTGGCTCTGTTGAGCTGGACGCCACCGTCGAGAGCGGAACGTCCTTTGTAATTCGACTGCCGCTGCTTTAGCTCTTAATCGCTTCTAAAAACAAACAGCGTTTAGTTTCGTCTGATATTGTTTTCACGCCCGTATTAAGCTCTGCGCCCAAATCGGCCATCATTTCTTGATCGCGATATGTCAAATGCCAGGCGGTAGCATATTCAATTAACCATGAACTATCTGCTGACCGTACTAAATTACCAATAAGTAGCTTGCCGCCGCTAGACAATAAGTCGAACAACTCAGAGACTGTTCGTTTGGCCAGTTTTTGCGGCAAGTAATCAAATAAGCCCATTGAGTAAATTAAATCTGCCTCACTCAGCACTTCATCGACCAATTCTTTCTCAGCGCCTTTCTGTGGCGCAATTATTTGGCGTAACGAAAAGTGCAAACAGTGGAACTCAATCCTCGGATTGTCGCCTCGCTCTGCACATATTTTATTAAGTGCATTTAGGCAATTTCTGAGTGCGTCCTCATCTTGATCTATTAAGAAGATGTCGATTTTGTGCTCAAGAGTTTCGACTTGCCGCACAAATTTACGGAGCTCCATTGCCGGGCCAGAGGCCAGCGAAACTATCTTTATTGGTCTATCGGATAGCGCCGATTCTCGGATGGCATCGTATGCCACTTTGCCACGAGCGCAAACTGTTTGCCCTAATGACATTTCTTGCGAGAAGTACAACAAGAATCTTTGAAAGAGAGTCTCGCCCTCTAACTGGTCGGCCTGGGTCAATTCCATCATGCGAAAATCGCCAGCGTAGCCCTGCGGTTTTTCGTAAGCGCGACGCTGAACTTCGCCATGAATCAATTCGCGCATTAATAGCGTTTGTGCAAAGTTTAGTGCCAGCTCTTTTGTGTCTGCATTGAAGTGCTCTGAGCGTTCGTCCAACTTGGCCGCTATCTTCAAAAACGGTGGTGCCCATTTTTGAAAAGCTGCTGCACACAAACGTTTAGACAATTCTGGGTCACGCCATCGATTTTCTGCATCGCTCTTTTGATACTCGTCAAGAGTAGTGTGAATTTCGCACAACATCGAGTGCAGCTCTGACACATTGGCCCGCCAATCACTTGGTAGCGATGCTGATTGTTGGCTGCGACAAACTAAATATTTATCAAGCCGATATTCAAGGAACTCGTCTCGAAAATGCAATTCCGACAAGCTGATGCGCCCACCAATAACTCGAAAACCCGCACTCTTCTTATCTTCGGCAACGCTACTCACCTCAATTGAGCCCGCCCAAAAGAGCTGGCCGTTGTGCATCACGCTTACCCCTTTCAGTATTTGCCCAGATCGCAAATCTAACGGTATGTTGCACTCAACAGCCAGCCCGGTTGACGACATATTTATAACGCGACAATCTGTCTTAAAGCCCGTGATTCGGCAGACTGGCGTAAAGTTCAGCTCCGTCGAGCTCAACCTATCACTACGGTAGCGAAACCGGCTAGACGCGCCTTTTAAGGCTGAATAGGCGGTGCCATTAGCTGTTGTTTGAGTTTCTGAGTTAGTCATGCGGGAACAAATGACGAGGGCACCCGTAACAATCGACAATAACCCGCTAAATTATCCCTATCTTTGCTCAGAAAATCCGCGCGGAGGCCTGTTCCGCTTGTCTTGGCGCTCAGACCTCAACATCTTGTGCTCACCGCGAATAATGTGTTTGATTTCTTTGAAGAAATGTTCGGCTGGCATGGCAATTAATTTTAATTTTAATTTTTCATCGATGTTGTTCTTTTGCCAAAAGCCTTCATTTTGCGCCTTTTCAAGGAATTGCCATTTGCGAATGCCGAGCAACACCTGCATGGCTTCATGCACCGATGCTGTTCCGAGCCAAGACATCGTTCTTTCTCCGAGCCAACCTTGAGCGTGGGCCTCAAGCAATGCAGCTCGAATCTCAGGCTCTCTTTCAGCTAAACCACGGTGTTGCCTTCGAGGCGGGCGCCCTTCATCATTCCCTGGCTTAGCTTTAAGCTTAACTCTGGCGCGAGAGTGCAAAAACACTCTTTGCTCGCGTTCGCTCATTTTACCGAACTTTTCTAAGTCAGCTTCGGACATTGCACTTCTTTCATTAGCAATTGCCTCTTCCATCACCTGGTGTCGGCGTTTGTACTCTTGCTGCTGCTCTACGCTTAATTGCGACCACCATTGGCGAGCTTGCTCACTTTGTTGGCCTGGGTCATGCTGTTGAGGCAGCGCCGCTAATAAGAAGGCAGCAACTATCATCGATCCTCTCCGCCTTCAAGCACGCTTAGCGCGAAATCAAGAACCTCTATCGAAGTATCTGTTGAACCATCTTCGCTGCCTTCAGGTATCTCAATATTGTCCAATAGTTCGTGATTCGCAAATATCGTGTCAATGTCAACAACCGCCATTTCAGCATCTTGCTGAGGGTCAACGTTTAATCCCATTGGGCGACTACCTTGTCCTATCCAAACGCCTACCATTAACATAATAGATGCTGCCACTACGTAAGCGCCTATGCTACCGATGGTTACGGGGCCCCTCGACGCCCGTACCGATGGCTTACTCTCAGCACTTATCGAGCTCATTACGGCATCTGAGAAGCCTTGCGGCACCTCAGCCGGTGCATCAGAATCGAGCATATCGTTGAGCCAATCAGTCATTTTCGGAATCCTTAAAGGGTTGAAGTGCTTCGCGTAAGTTTGTGCGTGCGCGATGCAACATCGATTTGACGGCCGAGCCACTGAGACCAGTTACAGAAGCTATCTCGTCCAGATCAAGGCCGTCATAATGTTGAAACACCAACACGGCGCGTTGGTTGTGAGGAAGTTGCTCTAAACCCCAGGCGACTAATTGCTCCCAATCTCGGCCGCCCGCTACCTCATCAGGAGGCGTTTCGCGCAAATCGGCTTGTGGCAGGTCTTCTCCGTCACAATCTTTAGGCATTGAGCGGAGAGGCTTACGTTTTTCGTCGCGAATTCTATTAAGCGCAAGGTTGTAAGTGATGCGATATAAAAATGTTGAAAATTTACTTTTCGCCCTAAACTTTTCACGATTACGCCAAACGCGGACGAACACTTCTTGAGCTACGTCTTCGATTGAACCTCGAGGGCCCAAAATTCGGCGCAATAAAGCAAATACCATGCCCTGATAGGCCTCAACTAGTTGGCAGAAAGCATCTTGGTCTCCTTTGGCAATAGTAGCCATCAGCTCTACACCTATATCTTGCGCAGAGCTTGGCTTGTTTGTATTTGAATTACTATTCAAGTGGCCAACCATTGGTGTTGAAGCTACGCGGCCAAATTCGTGTGGCAACCCCAAGAATTTGTTGTCTTGGGATAGCGCCGTAATGACGAGAGTCGCGGCTACGTGAAGAATTGTCTCCGAGAAGATAATACTCATCGCTTCCTAATTGAAACACCTCTTTAAGGCCGAAGTTTCCAGCTACTTGATAATTTATTTCACAACCGATTCGTAATGATGAATACTTACACTCGCCCTCAAGCTCTATTGAGACGCCTTCATTAATAATAATTTCTGGAGGCTGGTGTTTACTAAACGCAGAGACTAAAAGTGGTTCGATCACTTGTTGGCCATCAATAGATGCATTGCACTGATCGTTTGCGAGACTGATAAACAGCTTATGGGCTTTCGTTGGTTCTCCTTTTAAATCTCCGCTCTTAAGGACCCTGGCCTTCATCAACTTCCCGCCTACCACGCTTACTTCCCACGTGTTTGGCTCGGCAAGTATTTTTAGCGAAAAGATTAAGGCGCCGCGGCGAATTTTTACAGCCGCTGAGGCTTCACGCGAAAACAGGGTTGCGTTTAGCTCAACGCCGTGCCCTTTTTTTGATGATATTTCTAAAGGATATATTTCTTTTGGGTTGGCTGCAGCGGTAGATGTTGCCGCGCTGTATTTAATATCAACATCCACTGGTGATAAATCGGTTACTACTGAAGCTAGTCTTGAAAAACGTTCTTCATTAATATAGACGGCGCCATCCGAGATTAATATCCTGTCTCCAGGAACGCCGATGCAGCGCTTAACAGCTTTAACCCCAGAATCTGGCTCAATAATAACGGCTAATTCGCCCCTGCTTGGCAAACCACTGTTTATATATAACCGCTGTCCCTCGACCAAAGTCGGAAACATTGAGTCGCCTTTTACTTCAAGGGTTTTCCCTCCCGCTACTGCTAGGAGCAGGAGCGCAATGCTTAATAAAAATACTGTTCGTTTAGACAATTTATATGAACACCGAGGCAACGCCTAGGAATAAAGCGACCGCCGATAAGTCAGACACCGCAATCATGATTGGCCCAGCCACAAGCGCTGGGTCTAGGCCCGCCGCCTCTGCGCCAACCACAATAGTTGTGGCTGCGGTATTCGTCCATATCACCGATAACCATAAAGCAAGGCCAAGAAATACCGCGGCCACCATGTCTCCGAGAAGAAGCCCCATCGCGGGGGCGGCGACGAGTGCGGACATTAGCCCGAGAACTATTCCTACTCGCAGTTCGCTTAGAAATACTGAAAGCCGGCGACCGCGTACGATTTGGCCAACAGCAAAGCCGCGAACCAATACGGCGGAGGTCTGCATACCGACGGTACCCGACAAGGCTAATACCATTGGAACATATGACACTATCATTCCGTAGGTTGTCTCTTCGCCAACGCTTATAGTGTCGGCTGAGAAAAATTCCATTACCTTGGACATTATTAATCCGGCAACTACAGGAATTGTAAGGTATGGCGCGCGGTGACCAACCATGGTAAAGAGCGGTTCGCCTGCATCAGAATCGCCACTCGCGCCAGCCAAAAGCAAGGCGTCTTCCGATCCCTCTTCTTCGACCACCTCAAGCGCATCGTCTGACGATACGACGCCAATAATGCTATTGCGCGCATCAACGATTGGCAACAACGAAAGATTGTAGCGCAAAATTCTGCGCGCCACCTCTTCTCTATCCTCATCTACTCTTGCTGAGATAACATCGGGGTTCATAAACTCGCCCACGCTATCGGCATTATTTAACTCTAATAGCTCTCTGGTTGAAATAACCCCTTCTAAAACATTGTTCGCGCTTACCACGTAGATGACATAAACTGACTCAGCCTCACCATCGTCGTGTTTAATTAGTTTAATTACCTCGCCAGCTAGTTCGCCTTCAAGAACCGAGAGGAACTCTGTTGTCATCATTCCGCCAGCACTTTCTGCTGGATAAGCTGTGAGGTGACGAAGCTCGGTCGCTATTTCAGAATCAACAAAGCACAGCGACTCGAGCCGCTGCGATGACGATAATACGTTGAGGACGTCGGCCCCATCATCTACAGAAAGATTATTAAGGTATGTTGATATTTTTTCTGGGCTGAGCTCTTCGAGTAATGCCTGTTGAAGCTTTTCATCTGCTTCTGCCAGCACCAACGCGCCTTCTTCCATTGACAAGGTCTCAAATAGCTCGCGAGCGCGGCTAATGTCAACATCTTGCCACAATGCATCGGCAATATCTGCTGGATGCATGCCTTCATTGATGACGAAGTCGTTGTTGTCTATTGCCATGGCAATATCCTACACGTGCGAGCACTAATTTCGAAGTATTCTGTGCGCAACCAAAACACAAAAGATGCGATAATCTCAACATACCAAACCTGCTGTGGAGAACAACGAACTAATTTTTGATTGGGCAAATAATGGCCCGCATCCTGCCGATGTAAAGCCGGCTTCAATCGCGCTTGTTGATGAAACATTGCGCGATGGCCTGCAATGCCCGAGCGTTAGCGACCCGTCGCTAGACGACAAAATTAACCTAGTTCATTTAATGAATGATTTAGGCATTGGCTATGCCGATATTGGTCTGCCGGGCGCCGGAGATGTTGCGCGTGAGCACATTATGGCTCTGGCGAAAGAAATGCTGTCGCTGAATATTTCCCCCAATGTTGCTTGCCGCACCGTGATTGGTGATATCGAACCGGTGGTAGAAATGTCTCAACAGCTTGGCGAGCCTATTGAGGTTTGTGCGTTTATTGGCTCATCGCCAATTCGCGCCTACGCCGAAAACTGGGACCTCGAACGAATGGAGAAAATGGTGCGTGATGCTGTGCGTTTCGCCAAAGGTAACAACCTACCTGTCACGTTCGTAACGGAAGACACAGTTCGCTCTACTCCAGAGATACTCAGCCTATTAAATGGTGTGGCTATTGATGAGGGCGCTGATCGTTTGTGCATTTGTGACACCGTTGGTGGTGTTGAGCCAACTGCTGTGCGTAATATTTTTTCTTGGCTAGATACTTTTCTAGAAGAAAAAGGCGCTTCGCACATCGGATTAGATTGGCACGGGCACCGCGACCGCGGCTTGGGTTTAATAAATACATTAACCGCAATAGCTTCTGGTGCGAGTCGCGCTCATGCCTGCGCCCAGGGTATCGGAGAGCGGGCAGGAAATACCGAAATGGACTTGTTGCTGGTTAATCTAAAGCTTCTCGGTTGGATAGATCAAGACCTTCATAAACTTGGTAATTACGTCAAGTTTGCAGCTGAAGCAACTGGACGCCCTGTCCGCCGCGAGTACCCGGTCTTCGGCAAAGATGCTTTTGAAACTGCTACTGGAGTACACGCCGCTGCTGTCATCAAGGCCCTTAAAACGGGCGACAAGTGGCTGTCCGACTTAGTTTATTCTGGCGTGCCGGCTAGCGACTTTGGTCTCGAACAAGTGATTTCTGTTGGGCCGATGAGTGGCAAATCAAATGTTATTTGGTTTTTAGAGCAGCGCGGCCACGAAGCTACTGAGCAACGAGTTCTTAACGTTTTAGAGTGCGCTAAACAGTCCAAAACCATTCTCAGCGAAGAGCAGGTATTGGCAGCTGCAAAAATTAATTAGCGCAACCCGCGGTACAACTCTATACATGACGGCGCTAGATGATGAAAGCGGTG
>Ga0233427_10002957_pt1 | contig 15354 bp, 15 predicted proteins | sample SI_118_April2016_5_FD_179885 | JGI IMG/M metagenome (GOLD analysis project Ga0233427, IMG submission 179885) | Seawater microbial communities from Saanich Inlet, British Columbia, Canada - SI_118_April2016_100_MG | ecosystem: Environmental > Aquatic > Marine > Inlet | place: Canada: British...
GCCGATGGCCTTGGCGATGCTTGCGACTTCCGCGGTGATATCGCCATCGGCCGGGCAGGCCCGGCGGCCAAACCCACCACCGGTCTTCATGATGTTCATGCGAACCTGCTCGGGCTTCACGCCAGCCGCCTTGGCGGCATGATCCTGGTAAATATCGGGCATTTGATGACCACCCCAGATATCCAAGATGCCGTCAGCGTTCCGGTGCGCGACGGCATTCAGCGGCTCCATCGCGGCATGTGCTAGGTAAGGAAACGTGTATTCGGCCTCCAAAACCTTGGCCGCACCGGCGAATGCCTCGTCCGCGTCGCCCGTGTCAACGGCGATGATCCCGGGCTTGCCGGTGGCCAAGGTCTTGTATTCGGCGATGATCTGATCGGTGCCGCGCATCTCCGCCTCCGAGTCGTCCCATTGGACGGTGACCGCGTCTCGGGCCTGCAGTGCCGCCCACGTATTTTGAGCGACCACAGCAACCCCGCGCGGCAAGGCGACAACGTCAACGACGCCCGGCATGGACTTCGCTTTCGCAGCGTCGAACGACTTCACGGTGCCACCGAACCTGGGGGGATGAATCATCACCGCCGTCAGCATACCCGGCAACTTCACATCGATGGTAAAATCGTGAGTGCCATCGGTCTTAGACGCCGTGTCATGGCGGCGTGCGTCGACGCGGCCGATTTCAGTCCATTCCGACGGCGCTTTCAGCGTGACGTTCTTCGGCACCGGAACGTTCACGGCAGCGCCAGCCATATCACCGAAGGTCGCGGATTTGCCGGATTTATGCGCAAGCCGCCCCTCGGCAACCGAAATCTCGGTTACCGGCACGCCCCAGGCCTTAGCCGCCGCCTCGCTTAGCATAGTCCTGGCTGTCGCACCGGCCGTCCGGTAGCGCGTATAGAACGACGTAATCGACGTGGAGCCGCCGGAGCCCTGGAAGGTCCCACCGAAAGCCAGATTGGCGTAATAAGCCTTGTTGCCGCTGGCGCCCTGGACGGTGATCTGATCCCAACTGGCGCCGAGTTCCTCGATCACCAAGGTGGCGATGCCGTGATAACTGCCCTGCCCCATGTCGAATTGCGACGACAAGATGGTGACTTTGTTGTCCGCGGAAATTTGAATATAGGCATCGAAGGGATCGATGGTTGGGGCTTCTTTCTGCTTGCCCGGTGTCGCGGCCCCGGCACCGAAGCCAACTACGAGACCGCCGGTCACGGCTGCGGCACCGACGATGAATTGCCGGCGCGAGGTTTCCATTGCTGGCTCAAGCCCATACTTGCGCATGATGTTCATCATGATCAGGCCTCCAACCGCTTTGCGGCTTCGTGGATGCCGGCACGGATACGGTGATAGGTACCGCAACGACACAGATTACCAGACATGGAATCATCGATGTCCGCGTCCGTCGGCATTTTGTTCGCAGTCAGTAGGGCCACGGCAGACATGATCTGGCCTGACTGGCAGTACCCGCACTGGGGCACGTCCATTTCAGTCCAGACAGCGCGCACCGTGTCGGTGACCTTACCGTTCAAGCCTTCGATGGTGGTGATCGTCGCGCCGTCGGCGTCCTCGACGAAAGTCTGACAGGACCGGACGGGTTCGTTGTCCAAGTGAATAGTGCACGCGCCGCACTGTGCAAGGCCACAGCCGAACTTCGTGCCGCTCAGTCCGGCCAAATCACGGATCGCCCAAAGCAAGGGCATATCCCCTGGCGCATCCACTTCGTGGACGGTGCCGTTGATGTTGAGTTTCGCCATAGTGTATGTGGCTCCCTTTCCTGGCCGATGCCGTGTCTACAAGGCAATCCCGCGACCACCTTTATGTAGGACGGCGAACGCTGGCACGCCTGCCAGATTCTCCGCAATTCCTGCCTAATCGTACAGATTGGCGTAATCGATGATGATTTCAACGCCGAACCGGTTATATGATGCGAACAGCAACGGAGCAGCCAATGACCGAACATGCGTTGATCGCAAAAGCGACCGCATTTGTTGAAGAGCAGGGCCAATGGGGTCAACCCATCGAGACCGGATTGCCGGGTCTCGCCGTTTACGCCAGCCGTGGACCGACAGACTTGGAATGCATTCAGTACGAACCCGTCGCCTGCCTAATCCTGCAGGGCGGAAAGGAGACCAATCTGGGGGATCGGACCTATGCCTACCGCGCTGGGGCGTCGCTGATCGTCAGCCATGATGTGCAGGTGTATGCCCGGGTGACGGAAGCGAGCCATGAGGCGCCATACGTGGCGCTCATCCTGATCCTCGATCTGGACATCGTCCGCAGTCTCTATGGCGAGGTATCCGATTCGGAGATCGCCGAAGCCCAAGCGACCTCCATCGACGTCTGCGAAACGGACTCGGGGCTCTATGACGCCATGAGCCGGTACTTCGCGCTACTCGACACCCCCGCCGAAGCGAAAGTTCTGGGCCCCCTGATCCTCAAGGAAATGCATTTCCGCCTGCTGACGGCGCCGCATGGCGGCATGCTGCGTAATCTCATTCAACGCAACAGCCACGCCAGCCGGATCACGCGGGCCATCGCGTATATCCGCCAGGACTTTGCCAACCCCCTGGCCGTCGCTGATCTTGCCGACGACGCCGGGATGAGCGCATCGTCCTTTCACGAGCACTTCAAATCCATTACCGCAACGACTCCGCTGCAATACCAAAAAGATTTACGCCTCATGGACGCGCGCAGGCTTTTGATGAGTGGACAATTTTCCGTCTCCACCACGGCCTACGAAGTGGGTTACGAAAGCCCGACCCAGTTCAGCCGCGAGTATTCCCGAAAATTCGGTGTTTCGCCGCGCCGCGACCGGCAACAGGGCGCCGACGCGGTCGTGAAAATTTAGCGCGGGCAGTTAGCAGCACCCAAAATTGGCCCATGGCGGTTCGGTTTTTCCCCCTGGACCAAAATCGCGCAGCCTTGGTTCTCAGCCAAACTGAGGCTGGCCAGTTCAACCTTGGTTGAACGGCCTTTCCAGGCACCGACGCGCTCCACGCCGCGGACGATGTTGCGGCTGGTCAATGTCTTGCCCTTGTTCTCGCCCGATTTCACCACAGTGGTGTGGGCGTGATCATAACGGATCAGCCAGATGGACGCCGGCCTGGCATCCTTTCCGTCAACATGGACAACCATGCCCTTATCGGCTTTCGGAATGATCGTCACCCCAAGCTTGGCCGGCGCTTCGGCCCTGGTGCGTTGGATTGCGGTCTGGACCGAGCCACGCTGTGAGCCCACCGCTTCCAAGCGCCCGCCGATGATCATTTGCGGCGTGTAAACACCGCCCTGACCGCGGATGGATTGGTTGTATATCTGTTGGCGATTGGTGTTGTCGCGGCTGGAAAACGGATCCTTCCATTTGCCGGCCTAGCCATAAACCAATTCATCCCAATAATCGACATGCCATTCCAAGGCGACGAGATCTTCTTTGTCAGCCAGTTCGGTCAGAAAAGCCTCTGCCGCAGGGCACGAATAACAGCCTTGCGAGGTAAACAATTCAACAACGGTCAGCGCATCGCCGGAACCAGCGTTGGCCGGCGCGGCGGCTTGTACAACGGCCAAAATAGCGGCTGCGCCAAAAATTGATTTCCATTTGCTCATCGGTGCGATCTCTCATCAAAATATCAAGTTAGCTCATATTAGATAAATAAGATGTGGGGCGGCCGCCGTAAAATGACACCTGTTCACGGTTGCGCTAGGGGATCGCGAGCCCAAATCTCTCCTCGCGGCCGCGCCGCGCGTTGCCTATATTAGGCACAACCAAGCCAACCCCATATCCGAGGAAGATCGCCAATGCTCAACCCAATCCAAGTAACAGGAACTGCCACTCGTATCATTTCACTCTTCGGCATTTGTGCTGGCTTGTTAATGGCCACACCCAGCATGACAGCCGCCCGAGATTTCTCAAAGGTCGAGATCAAGGCAACGAAGCTGACCGCCGGTGTACACATGCTGAGCGGCGCGGGAGGCAACATCGGCGTCTCGTCGGGCGCCGATGGCATCTTCATGATCGACGATCAGTTCGCACCACTCACCGACAAAATTCTAGCCGCCATCAAGAAAATAAACTCGGCCCCCGTGAAATTCGTGCTCAACAACCATTGGCACTTCGATCATACCGGCGGCAATGAGAACATGGGCAAAAAAGGCACCGTCATCGTCGCTCATGACAACGTCCGCAAACTAATGAGCGCTGACCAGATGATTTCCGCCTTCAACAAAAAGGTTCCGGCCGCGCCACAGGCCGCGCTCCCGGTCATCACTTTCAATGACACCACGACCTTTCACATGAACGGCCAGACTCTGCATGTCCGTCACTTGCCCTCGGCCCACACCGGCGGTGATTCATTCGTGCACTTCGTTGAGGCGGATGTCGTTCACACAGGCGACCTGTTTTTCAACGGCTTCTATCCGTTCATCGACGAGGAACACGGCGGCTCGATCACCGGGATGATTGCGGCGGTTGGCGAAATACTGAAACTGGCCGGACCCAATACCAAAATCATCCCCGGTCATGGCCCTTTGGCTGATAAGGCAGCGTTGAGCGATTACCGCGAGATGCTGATGAAGGTCCGGGCCGGCGTGAAACCATTGGTCGATGCAGGAAAATCCAAATCCGACGTGATCTCCGCCAAACCCACGCAGGCACTGGACGCCGAATGGGGTGATGGTTTCTTAAAGCCTGACGCTTTTGTCGGCCTTGTTTACGCCAGTCTGAAAAAATAACTCACGGCCAGGAGCCAGCCCCATATTCGCCGCCTTAGACGTCGTCGCTCCGGTCTTTACCGTCGTACTCATCGGCTACGGCGCCGTGAAGTTCGGCTGGTTTCCGCAATCAGCAGCCGAAGGCGTCGCGCGGTTTGTCTTTGATTTCGCCATCCCGGCATTGCTGTTTCGCGCCATGGCCAATGCCAACGTATTTTCCAATCCGCCATGGGAACTATGGCTGGCGTTCTTCCCGGCAGCATTAGCAATCTATGGCATCGGCATGGTGATTGCCCTTAGTGTCTTTAAACGCGATTTTGAAGGCGCCGCGATTACGGGCATGGGTGCGTGTTATGGGAATACGGTGTTACTGGGTATTCCGATCAATCTATTGGTGCTTGGGGATGCCGGCGCGCTGCCGTCATTCCTGATCATTTCCATCCACAGCCTGATTTTGATGAGCTCGGCAACGGTGCTTTTGGAGAGCGGTCGAGCCGACGGGCGGGGACCTCTGGCAACGGCCATGGAAGTTCTCAAAGGTATGGGCACCAATCCAGTTGTCCTGGGCCTCGGCGCTGGCCTTGCCTGGAATGCCAGTGGCCTCTCAATCCCATCGATGGCGGATCAAGTCTTGACGTTCATGAAAGGTGCCGTGATTCCGTGCTCACTGTTCGCACTCGGCGCGACACTGGCGCGCTATGGAATCAAGGGCCGGATTGCCCAATCGATTGTTGTCAGCATTTTGAAATTGATCGTCATGCCCGCCTTTGTTTGGGTATTGGCGGCGCATGTCCTACATCTGGACCCCGTCTGGACAATAGCAGTGGTTTTGATGGCCGCGCAGCCGGCGGGTATCAACATGTTCCTGTTCGCCAACCGTTACGGCACCGCGGAGGCCATAGCCTCGACTACTATTTTCGTGACAACATTGGCCTCAATGGTCGTGCTACCGGTGTTGATTTACTTGCTTAGTTCAGCCGGGACTTCACTCTAATCCAGGTTCCTGACTTATCCGCATGACAAGCCGCATTCGCGGTCAAATTCATACCGCCATTTGGCCACCAATTGGGGCAAAATTTGTCCTGAACCTTAATCATTGGCTAGGATGGCCCCGTTTCACCACCAGTATTAACCACCTGAGACGGAGCAAGAGGCGACATGAATTCGGCCCAAGACGACAAGACGGCCCAACAATCCAACGAGGCCGCCAAGACGCTTTATCACCGACTCGCCACAGTTCGCGCACGGTCCTTGGAACTCTCAACCCCTCTAAGCGCCGAAGATCAGTGCATCCAATCGATGCCCGATACCAGCCCGACGAAATGGCATTTGGCACATACCACTTGGTTTTTCGAGACATTCGTTCTATTGCCAGCCCACGCTGGGTATACTGTTTTTCATAAGGATTTCAATTATTTGTTCAATTCCTACTATGAACAAATTGGTCCGCGCCATGCGCGGCCGTCTCGCGGGCTTTTATCACGCCCGGCGCTGGCCGAGGTCCTCGCTTACCGCCGCCACGTGGATGATGCGTTGGCCGAATTGGCTTCGACGCCAGGCGGCATTGCAAAAAAATTCGTGACCCTATTGGAACTTGGCCTCAACCACGAACAGCAGCATCAAGAATTGCTTCTCACCGACATCAAACACGTCTTTTCGTGCAACCTAATGAAGCCCGCCTATCAGCCACCAAGTCCGCGCGATGCAGCCCGCACCCGTGCGCAAGACTGGGTTGATCATCCTGGCGGCTTGGTCAAAATCGGATATGACGGCGGCGGTTTTGCCTTTGATTGCGAAGGCCCCCGACACAATGTCTGGCTCGACCCCTTCCGGCTTGCCACCCGCGCCGTGACCAATGGCGAATACCTGGAATTTATGCGGGACGGCGGGTACACGCGGCCCGAATTCTGGTTGTCTGACGGCTGGTCGATCAGTCAGGCCCAAGGCTGGACAGCGCCTTCATATTGGCAGAAAGGCGACGATGACAGTTGGTCGGTGTTTACGCTTTCCGGCCTGCGCCCCAAGGATCCGGATTCGCCAGTTTGCCATGTCAGTTATTTCGAGGCGGATGCCTATGCCCGCTGGGCCGGGCACCGGCTACCCAGCGAGTCTGAGTGGGAGGCCGTGGCCGCCGGGCTCGAGGTTGACGGGCATTTCGTCGACACTCGCGCGTTCCATCCTCTGCCGGCCAACGGCGACGGCATGACCCAGATATTCGGCGATGTCTGGGAATGGACAAAAACCGCGTACGGCGCCTATCCTGGGTTCAAGCCCGACATCGGCGCGGTCGGGGAATACAACGGCAAGGTCATGTCGGGCCAGATGGTACTGCGCGGCGGGTCCTGCGCGACTCCGGAAGATCATATTCGTGCAAGCTATCGAAATTTCTTTTATCCGAAAGACCGTTGGCAATTTTCCGGCATTCGCCTTGCCTCCGATGACGCTCAACGCCCGGAGAGCAAACATGGCATCTGATGCAAATGCCTCGGCGCGCGAGATTTTTTTGAGTGATGTCATAGGTGGGCTTTCCAAATCCCGGAAACGCCTTGAGCCGAAGTATTTTTATGATGCCCGCGGCGCCGAGTTGTTCAATCAAATTTGCCAACTCGACGCCTATTATCCGACCCGCACGGAAACCGGCATCCTCGACACGAACGCCGACGATATTGCCCATTACCTGGGTACGGATGCCGTGCTCGTCGAGTACGGCGCGGGCTCGCTCGACAAAGTGCGCATTTTGCTCGACGCCATATCCAATCCGGTGGCGCTGATTGCCGTCGATATTTCGGCCGATCAGCTGGACCGAGCGGCAAATGACGTCCGCGCCGCCTATCCTGAACTTGAAGTCCTGCATGTTGCTGCCGATTTCACTCGCCCCGTCGACTTGCCCGAACCGGCGCGCGTAGGGGGCAACCCGGTTGTGTTCTTCCCCGGGTCCACCATCGGCAATTTCGATCCTGACGACGCCATCGAATTCATGGTCGGTGCACGAGATACCGTCGGCCCGGGCGGCATGTTGTTGATTGGCGTTGATCTCAAGAAGGATAGCGCGCGATTGGAAATTGCTTATGACGACCCGGCGGGTGTTACGGCGGCGTTCAACTTGAACCTGCTCACCCGTATCAATCGGGAGTTAGGCGGTGACTTCGACCTCGACACTTTCAACCACGTCGCACGATACAACACCAATCTGGGTCGAATTGAAATGCATCTAAAAAGTACCAAAGCGCAAACCGTCACCATCAATGGACAACCTTTTGATTTTGCCGAGGGCGAAACCATCCACACGGAAAATTCCTACAAATATTCCATCGAGGAATTTCAGGCCTTGGCTGAACGCGCCGGGTTCAAGCCAATGCAGGTCTGGACCGATGCCGAAAATTTATTTGCCGTCCATCTGTTCAAGGTCGCCGCCGACACATCATAAGCATCGGCTCGGCCCAAGAAAAAAGCCCCGGCGAAATCACCGGGGCTTAAGACTTAATTTGCGTGGATATCGCAATATTCTGATTAGGCGACTTTCAACTGCGAGAGCGCCTTAAGGTTCGCGGCGGCCTGGGCTTGGACCGGCTTCAGGACATCGTTGGCGATTTCCTGAGTGGTCTGGGCGAAAGCTTCGGCGAACGCCGTGAATTGTTTGTGACCGGCGGTCGCCATTTCGATTTGAAGATCGACGGCTTCCTTCGGATCTTTGACGCCGAGAACCGATTTTACGTCGCCGGCTTGGCCTTCAAGCTGAGCGATCTGGTCCTTGGCGAGGCTGCCGACTTTGCCGAAACCATCGACGGCAGCCATGGTCGCAGCGACCAGGGCGTCGATGTTGGCGTGGTGGGCGCTGACCGCCTGATCGAAGCCTTTCTGCGCAACCTTCTGCGCTTTGCCGGCTTTGGCTTCGACGGTTTTGACGAATTTCTGATGGTTTTCCTGAGCCGCGGCAATCGCGTCATTGACGGCGTTTTGGGCGGCGGCGAGAGGATCGTTGGATTTAACTTTGGTCATGGGTTTGTTTCCTAATTCCATATCGTAGCTAAAAGGGTTCAAAACGGTGACCCGACATCGGCATCACCGTGTTTTGTTGCGTTGCAACATTGTCAACATAGAAGGTTTATAGGCGCTGTCAACATTTTATTGTGCGCTGCACAATAAAATGTTGACAGCGCGGCGACGCCCTTAATTCCAACCCCACCGCCCACGTTACCGATAGATTTACCTATTTATGGCGTCCTTGAGTGCTTTGATGGCTCTGAATATGGCGATATTGGACGCAGGGAAATTGACCTGCTGCCCCGTATTCGGATTCCTACCCACTCTCGCAGAACGACGCTTGGTAGAGAAAGTCCCAAACCCGCTAACACGCACGGAATTCTTTTTGACCAATTCGGCGCCGATCGTGTCGAATAGCGCCTGGAGTTCTCTATTTGCCCGCTTGTTGGCCGCGTCATAACTACCACGCCCGTTCATGGCATTTTTGAGGACCTTGCTAGCTCTGAATTTGGCTTGTCTGGACGCAGGAATATTGATTTGTCGCCCCGTCCTCGGGTCCCGTCCCTTCCTCGCCGTCCGACGGACAACAGAGAATTTACCAAACCCAAGAATGTTCACATTCCTCCCTCTACTTAACTCAGCGGAAATTCTGTCGAATTCGTCGTCGACCACTTTAGTTGCGTCAGCTTTTGAGGCTCCAGAATTTGCACTGACAGCAGCGATCAAGCCATTTCGGTTCATAGCCTCGGCAGGCAAAGAAAGACTGATAAGCAGCGCGGCGGTTAATGCGGCGGTGGAAAGGACTTTAAACATCGGCATCGTCTCCAGTTTTGATGGTCGCATGGTGCCAGATCGGCCCTAATTTCCGCCCATCTTTATACGGGCGGAACGATGACCTTGGCCGTCGGTTCATGAAATGAGTGGCCATTATGCCGATTTAGTTCAGCTTAAGGGCAAATAAGTGCCATCCGCTTGCCGTGACGCTACGAAGCCGTTAAGAATTCGGCGATGAAATTTCATGCACCATTGCTCAAGGGCACGTTGATCAAGCGCTACAAGCGGTTCATGGCCGATGTGACGCTGGAGGACGGCTCGGAGGTCACAGCGCATTGCGCCAATTCGGGCTCGATGCTCAGCGTCAATGATCCGGGCGCCGAGGTCTGGCTGAGCCCGGCCAAAAACCCCGACCGCAAACTCAAATTCACCTGGGAGATGATCCGCATCAAACGCGCGCTGGTCGGCATCAACACCCAGCACCCGAACGGACTGGTCGCCGACGCCATCGAGGACGGCACGATCACCGAGTTGCAAGGCTTCGAGAAGGCTAGGCGCGAGGTTAAATACGGCAAGAACTCGCGCATCGATATTTTGCTTGGTGAAGGCGAAGACGCCCTGCAAGGCCCGCGGTGCTACGTTGAGGTCAAAAACGTCACCATGCGGCGCGACCTGACCAAGGGCGCCCCGGCGGAGTTTCCCGACGGTGTCACGGCACGCGGTGCCAAGCATCTGGTCGAGCTTTCGGATATGGTCAAGGAAGGCCACCGCGCGGTCATGATTTATCTGGTCCAGCGCGGCGATGCCGACGAAATGGTCATTGCCCGCGATATCGACCCGACCTATGGCGAGACCTTGGACAAGGCGCGAAAAGCCGGCGTCGAGGTCTTGGCATACAAATGTAAACTGACGTCGAAAAGCATCCGCGTCACCGAACCGGTGGCGTTTCTCGACTGACGTGCGGACATCAATCACCTCAAAGGTAGTAAAACCGGCGGAAATGCTGGCATAATCTGATCATGCAGGAAGAAATTTACACACAGACTGTCGGTCGCGACGGACGACACATCAAAATTCACGATGCTAATGGCTATGAAGGCATGCGTCGGGCCGGCCAATTGGCGGCCGAGTGCCTGGATTTCATCACGCCCCACGTGGTGCCCAAGGTCTCGACCGAAGAGTTGGACCGGTTATGCCACGAGTTCATCGTCGACCGAGGCGCCATCCCGGCGCCGCTAGGTTACCGGGGATTTCCGAAATCCATCTGTACATCGATCAACCACGTTGTTTGTCACGGCATCCCCAGTGACAAACGTCTCCAAGACGGCGATGCCATCAACATCGATGTCACCGTCATCGTCGACGGCTGGCACGGCGACACCAGCCGGATGTTCACGGTCGGCAAGCCCAGCGTCAAAGTGCAGCGCATCATCGACGTGACGTTTGAAGCCATGTGGCGCGGCATCCGGGTTGTGAAACCCGGTGCAACGCTCGGCGATATAGGCCACGCCATCCAGGAATACGCCGAGAGCGAACGCTATTCCGTGGTCCGGGATTTTTGCGGGCATGGTTTGGGCAAGGTGTTTCATGATGCGCCCAACATCATGCATTTCGGCAGGCCCGGCGAAGGCGACGTGCTCAAGGAAGGTATGTTCTTCACCATCGAGCCGATGGTCAATGCCGGGCGGTTCGAAGTGAAGATTCTCTCCGATGGTTGGACGGCAGTGACCAAGGACCGTTCCCTGTCGGCGCAATTCGAGCATTCCCTGGCCGTCACGGCCGATGGCTACGAGGTCTTCACCTTGTCGCCGACGGACCTCGATAAACCACCCTATAATATCTGACCAACCCACGCAGGGGCGCCATGGACAACGCCGGCAAGACCGATGCAGAGCAGGTTGCCGACGCCGGTCTCAACCTGAGCGAGCGTTCTAGTGGCAATGGTTCGCCCGAGTTCCACGTCAGCGGCGAAACCCACGCGGTGCGTCACGCGTTGCGCCGCGCCGGCGGCACCTGGGACAAGTTAAAGCGCGTTTGGATCTTCACCGGCGATGACCCGACACCCGCCATCGCAAGTGCGCTCAGCGCCGAACCACCACCACCTGGTGGACTGTCGGAATCGGATGGCCCTAATGGTAACGAAAAACCCCACTACTGGGGACACCGCCAACGGCTCCGCGACCGCTTCATGGCGCAGGGATCAAACGGTCTGGCCGATTACGAGTTGCTGGAGTTGCTGTTATTCTTCTCCATCCCCCGCGTTGACGTCAAACCGTTGGCGAAAACGCTCATTGAAAAGTTCGGTAGCTTCGCCGGCGTGCTTGCCGCCGAACCCGACCGCCTGGCCGAGATCGATGATCTGACCTACCAAAGCGTCGTGCAGTTAAAAGCCGTCCAAGCCGCCGGCCTGAACATGGCCCGTGCCGAATTTGCCGAGCAACCGGTGCTGAAATCGTGGTCCAAATTGCTCCAGTATCTGAAAGCCCACATGGGGCATGAGACCAAGGAACAATTCCGCATCGTCTTTCTGAACACAAAAAACGCCGTTACCGCCGACGAAGTGCAACAACACGGCACGGTCAATCACACACCGGTTTACCCCCGCGAGGTGATCAAGCGCGCCTTGGATCTGGGTGCCACGGCACTGATCATGGTCCATAACCACCCATCCGGCGACCCGACCCCAAGCCAAGCCGATATCGACATGACCACCGAAGTCATGGAAGCCGGCGAGAGACTGGGGATCATGCTGCACGACCACATTATTATTTCAAAGCACGGCCATTCGTCGTTTAAGTAGATGGGGCTTATATGAAATCGTAAACACGGTCTCAAGCGGGATTGGGATGGCCGGCAAGGCAATCCCGCGCTCTGCAACCGAAAAAACGCCGGACATATACGCAATGCCCGCGCCCCTCTGGTGATCGATCAGGGTGGCATGTATCCCACCTCACGTTTTTACGTTGTCAGCATCCGTCAGCAAAAGTCATCATTTGCACGCATTTCCGCGAACTAATTTCAGCGAAAACGTTTTAGATCAATGCCTTAAGCCGGTGTACAAATGTGTACACGATTTCACCGCAAGTCAGCAATTGTCATCCGAAAGTCAGCTTTTCTTAATCATCCGTCGCCACAAATCCCCCTATGACGCGCCAAAGCGGGGGTCAAAAGCGGTGAAATTTCATGCACTTGATAAAAAATTGACGGAACAATGAAAACATGACCGTGGCCACTAATGTGGCCGCGTAAGCGAGTTTTCATCCCCCGGAGGGACCGTGGCAGCGCAAGCGCTGAGCATCCCCCAGTAGGAACAACGAGCTTTGCGACTGCCGTGCGGCCACGCGGGATTGCCTCACCGGCCACCCCAATCCCGCTTGAGATTGAAATCACCTGCCCTTCGACTTCGTATTCACAATATCCAATAGCGTGCTTCCCGCCTGGGTGCGGATAGCATGAAATAGAGTTAGGTAGATGAAATAGGAAAATCAACCAATATTATTGATTTTTTTCATTATACTGAAATTTCGGTTCTCCACCTGTTTGGAGGCGGAAAGCGGACGTGATTTGCTGGCTTTCTGAACGTCTCTTTATAGCCAAGACCAGACTCAAATTGTCGATTAGATGCCCGCTTTGGGGATCGCGCCGTCAGCGCCAAATGGCTAGGGCTCTCGCTTTTCAAGTGTGCAGGCGATCTAGAAGACCTCGCAATTTGCATCGATACAGCCCTAAACCTAATGAATTGTATTTACCGCCTGACATTGCGAACAATATAATCGCAACGCACTCACGCGCAGTGAGGTACGCGTTCAATTTGCCTGTTAGAGGAAACGATTATGCCTACTGGTACTGTAAAGTGGTTTAACTCACAAAAAGGTTATGGATTCATCGAGCCAGAAGATGGCTCAAAAGATGCTTTCGTACATATTTCTGCCGTCGAGGCGGCGGGACTGAATGCGCTCAATGAAGGTGACAAGGTTTCCTATGAGCTTGAGGACGGACGGGATGGCAAGACTTCCGCTGGAAACCTATCTATCATCAGCTGAATAAATTGCGCCGGTCAGCGGAGAACCTGCTGGCCGGCACGTTCACCACGTCACCGCCACCACCTCAATCCTCATCGTCTTCGACTTTCGGGGCCTTGCCGGCACCTAATGCGAACCACGCCAGCACAGGGCCGATACAGCTGATTGCGACGGCTTCGAGGTATTTTCCCTGAACCACTGAATAGACTATCCAGGCCAGCACGCCGACCAGGACGACGGACGCTAATATATGTGCGCGTGTCATTCGCCGGCCAACATCTCGTTCAGCGTCTCTCGTCCAAGCCTGGTTAATATCCAATCACCGTCGCTGTTGCGGACTAGCCCACGTTGCTGAGCGTCATGAGCCACCGGCAGCGGGGCGTTGTCCCGGTCAAGTACACCCGTTTCCAGGGAAGCGGTCAGCATCCATGGGCAGATATCTTGGGGAATGTCGCTCATAGATGGGACATAGCGGATCGCAGGGGGATATCGCGCGCGGCGCTTCGTTCAAATATCATGGCCGCGACTATAGCTGATATCTGCTGATCATACCTAACCGGACGTTATTTACAGAGCCGAACGACTTCCGTTAATCGCCAGAAGCGGAAAATCTAGATGGTCAAACTGAGTGGGAATCTTATTCGCGTACCCAGTTAAACGCCTCGACCTTGTCATAATACTGAAAGTGACGAACTTCACCCTCGGTAACCACATCCGCTGCTCTGGCGACCCAGTCTTCCCAGGCCTGGTCACCAACGGCGGCCATCTTCTTGAAATCATTTCTGTGGCTCATGGCGAAGATCGTGTCTTTCAAAATAGCGCTGACGTCCATTCCCTCGAATTCACCCAGATCAAGAAAAAACCTGATCTTGCCTTACTTCTTAATGGCGTTTTCGATTACAGGAAAGACATCGTCGTAATCGCTGCCGGTCAGGATTCCGGCGGCCTTGACGGCAATCAGATCATCAATTGAGGTTTCAAGGATCTTCAACATGGCGGGCTCACTTTCAGGTCCGTACCCATTCTTGAATATCTTACACATAGTCTTGTTCGTGGGGTGTCCTCAAGGGGGTAGAACGAAAAACTGAAAATGATCGCCCAGTATCGGTGCGGGACAGGTTGGGGATCGTCCGTGAAGTCACGTGCCATCAGTTCAACCAGTTCGGCATCAAACGCGTTGACAGCGTCCGGTTGCGCTTATTGAACACAGCAACAAAGCGAAGCCACTCGTTCGGGCACAGTGGAATAGAGCCGATTGCTCCACCTTTATTTTGAAAGCGGACATGCTCCCATTCGATGAGGGAACCGCCGAGTTGAGAAGTGTCTGTTATGGGTCAAAAGCAGCCGAAGTCACTTGAGCGAAATGAGGTCGCCCTAGTCCACAAAGCGGACACCGAAATCCGCGCAGGTTCACCGACATGCAAGGTTTCCGAACCCCACCGAAGTACCCCGCGCCAAAAATTCAGTGTTGCATGGCGGGCGCGGGCGGCAAGAATGATCCCTTCGAAATACATTTCAGTTTCATAAAATTGGATAAGAACTATGAGTTCACCACAAAAAACCGCCATCGTTACGGGTGCCGGCTCCGGCATTGGCCGCGCCACGGCCATTGCTTTGTTGAAAGCCGGCTACAACGTTGCGCTGGCCGGGCGGCGTGAAGATGCGTTGCGCGAGTCCATTACCGAGGCCGGCGACGCGGGCGGGCGCGGCATGGCTGTGCCCACGGATGTCACCGATCCCGACTCGGTCGCGAACTTGTTCGCCAAGACCACCGACGCCTTCGCGCGGCTTGATCTGGTGTTTAACAACGCCGGCCAAAACGCGCCCGGCATCCTGTTCGAGGAATTGACTTTCGCGCAATGGAAGGCCG
>Ga0233427_10002959_pt1 | contig 15343 bp, 16 predicted proteins | sample SI_118_April2016_5_FD_179885 | JGI IMG/M metagenome (GOLD analysis project Ga0233427, IMG submission 179885) | Seawater microbial communities from Saanich Inlet, British Columbia, Canada - SI_118_April2016_100_MG | ecosystem: Environmental > Aquatic > Marine > Inlet | place: Canada: British...
TGGAATATAAAATTTTTTTTTTTTAATTATAATTTTTAAATTATTTTTTTTTTTTTTATGAAAATTATAAGTTTTTTCTAGATTTACATTTGCTAAAGTATCACAATTTATTAAGAAAAAATCTGTATGTATTTTTTCTTTTAAATAAGCTATTGAGCCAGCAGAACCTAATGCTTTTTTTTCTTCTATGTAGTGTAAATTTATTTTTTCTATTTTATCGTTTATATAGCTCTTTATTAAATTTTTTTTAAAATTTAAAGTTAAATAAATATTTTTTATTCCAGCTATTTTAAATCTATTTATTATTGTTTCTAAAACTGTACTATTTCTATATGGCAATAAAGGTTTAGGGAATAACTCAGTAAATTTTTGAAGTCTTTTTCCTTTTCCTCCTGCCATTATTACTGCAGGGATAGATGCAAGTCCTTTTGAAAAATAAAGATGTTTGTTTTTTTCTATAAAATCATCAATTTTTAAAATTTCAATTAATTTTTTATTTTTTTCAACAATTGGGACTAACTTTAGTGATTTATTGATTTTTTTTTGTAAAAATAATCTTCTTATTTTATTACTATTATTTCTCACCAAAAAAAAAGGTTTTTTATTAATTGCTTTTTCAATTGTTAAATCTAGGCTGTTTTTTTTTTTAACTAAAACTCTACGGATATCACCGTCTGTTAATGTTCCTATTAATCTTTTTTTCTTATCTGTTATCACTAAACATTTTATACGTTGAGAATTTAGTAATCTGATAGCTTTTTTAATGGTAAATTTATTATTAATAATATGGCTGTTCATTAAAATTCTTTTAAACTTGTTAAATCAACTTTAGATATAAATTTTGCTACCTGTAAAGCAGAAATTTTTTCATTATAAGGGTTCGAGATCAATAGTTTACTTCTGTAAGTTTTTTTATTAAGAAAAATATTTATCTTACTTAATATATCTTTTTCTTTCCATTGAACATTTAAAACATTATTAGGAATTACTTTCCCTTTTTGTCTTGAACCAATATTTATAGAGGCTTTATTTAAAAAGCTTGACTCAACAATTCCTGCTGAAGAATTACCAATCATTAAACTTGAATAATTTATAAAATTTAAAAATAAGTCTTGCCCACAGTTTTTAATTACTGTTACATTTGAGCAGGAATTTAAAATTTTTTTATAAAATTTAATAATTTTATGATTGCCAAAATCAGCATTGGGATATGATATTATAAATCTAAAATTAACTTTTTTAATAATCTTTTCTAAAATTTTTAGTTGAATATTTATATTAATCTTAGTTTTTGTTTCAGGATGAAATGATAATAATATAAATTTTTGAGGTTCTAATTTAATTTTTTGAAAAAACCTATTTTTTTTCATTAATTTTTTTTTTATAGTTTTTTGAAATCCAATTAAACCAGCTATTTTAATATTACTTTTTTTTCTATTAATTTGAACAATCTTATCTTTATATCTTTTAGTTGCTACAAAATGAAAATGGCTCATTTTTGTAATTGCATTTCTAATATAATCATCAATTGAACCTATGGTAGTGGATCCCCCATAAAAGTGAATAATGGGTATATTGTATTGAACAGCACATAATGGTGCACACATCATTTCATATCTATCTCCTAATACCACTAAAAGATCTGGTCTATATTTATTAAACACAGTATTTAAAAAGTTTATATTTTCTGAAAAATTTTTTATTATATCTGATTTAGTTTCAAATTTATTTTTTGTACTTTTTGGTACAAACAATTTAAATTTTTTATCTATAAATTTAAAAGTACTACCAAACTTAGCACTTAAATGAATTGAATTTAGTGCAATGGCAAAATCAATATTTTCTCTATTTAATTTTTCTAAAATTGGAAAATAACGATCATAATCTGACCTTCCTACGCTATAAAATAAAACTTTTCTTCTCATCTATTTTAATGAACTTGGTAAACAAAAAGTTGATCTAAAAATTTTTCTAGTATTATTTAAATTTTCTTTTTGAAATTTTTTTAGATGATTTAATAAATGGAGAGGTTTCCAAATTGATCTGCAATAAATTTTATTATTGATAAGTTCTTTCAAAATTTTCTTTTTATATTTCTCATATTTTTTATTCAATTGAATACACACCAACCAATTATTACTTTCCTCAACATTACCTACATCTAAAACCTTAAAGTAATCAGAATTTTTGAAATTTTTTTTATAGAAAAAAAATATTTCTTGTTTTTTTTTTATGATATATTTTATTTTTTTTATCTGGTTAATACCAAGAGTAGCATTTAGAGCATTCATCTTATAATTATAACCAATTCCCAAATATTCTTCATCTAGAGAAGTTGATTTATTTAAATTTATATAGTTTTTAATCTTATCATGATATTTTTTTTTATTAGATATAATTGCACCCCCAGCAGCTGTGGTAACTACTTTATTTCCATTAAAACTAATAATTCCAAAATCACCAAATGTCCCTAGATGTTTTCCTTTATAAGATGAACCAAGACATTCAGCAGCATCTTCAATCAAAAAAATATTATATTTTTTACAAATTTTTTTAATTTTAATAATATCACATGCATTTCCATAAAGGTGAACAGCTACCAATGCTTTAATCTTTTTTTTTGTTTTTTTATTAAAATAGTAGCCTCCTACTCGCTTACATTTATTTAATAAAAAACTTTCTATTTCTGTAGTAGAAATACCTAAATTTTTTAGGTTACAGTCTAAAAAGACCGGTTTTGCGCCACAATATAAAACAGCATTTGCACTGGCTATAAAGCTTAATGAGGGCATTATTACTTCGTCATTAGAAGATGTATTAATTGCCATAAATGCCAAATGTAGTGCTGACGTTCCTGAATTAGTTGCTAAAATATTTTTTGATTTTGTTACATTTCTAATTTCTTTTTCAAAAACATTAACCTGTGGTCCCTTAGTTGAAACCCAGGTGCTTTTTATTGTCTTATTTAAATCCCTTAATGTGCCTCTAAAAAATTTTGGAGAATATAAATGGTAATTTTTTCTAGTCCCATATTTTTTTTTTATAACTATTGAAATTTCATTTGATATATTGGCAACTATGTTTGAACTCATATAATATATTTTGTAATTATTTCTTTTGATATATTATTTTTAATCCACTCAGTTGTTTTTAAAATTCCATCCTTTAAAGAAATATTTGGTTTCCAATCTGAGTTTTTAATAAGAAAACTATTATTACACCTTAATCTAATTACCTCACTCTTATCAGGCCTTATTCGTTCTTTTGACCTAATAACTCTAATTTTTTTGTTCAAATTTTTCTGAACAATTTCAATTATATCTTGTATTTTATGCTCTTTATTTGTTCCAATATTAACTACATTTCCAAAAAAAAATTTATTTTTTAAAACTTGGAAATAGGCCTCAGCTAGATCTTCGACATAAGTATAATCTCTCGAAGTATATGTATTGCCAATTTTGATTTGATTTTTAAATAAAGTTTGTGAAATAATTGTAGGTATTACTGCTCTCAATGATTGTCTTGGTCCAAAACAATTAAAGGGTCTTATAATTTTAACAGGAGTTTTGAATGAGTTAAAATAGCTCATAGAAACATTGTCAGCTGATATTTTTGATGCTGCATAAGGGGATTGCGCAGATAGCTGATGAGACTCTGACATAGAAGTTGTTTTTCCACTTCCATATACCTCACTTGTTGATGTTATAATTACTTGATCAATATTTTTTTCCTTGCAGGCTTCAAGAACATTATATGTGCCTTCAACATTTGTTTTGATATATGCAAGTGGTGAATAATAAGAATAAGGTATTCCAATTAAAGCAGCTAAGTGAAAAACATAATCAACTTTAGATACAGCTTTAAAAACAGAGTCATAATCTCTAATATCACCGAATATAAACTCTATATCTTTTTTAAAACTAGAATTATTTAAATTTCCCAAACTATAATTTGGATTATATCTATCAAATACAAATACTTTATAACCTTTATTTACTGCTTTCTCTGCTATATGAGAGCCGATAAATCCAGTGCCACCAGTTATTAATAATCTTTTCATTTGTATAATCTTAATGCTTGTTTGTAGTCTTTTTCAGTATCAATATCGATAGAATTTTTTTTTATCTCTATAACAGAGGCTGTCGTTTTACCACTTACAATAAATTTATTATATTTTTTTATAAAATTCATATTTGATATAAAAAAATTTCCATTTGCTTGATAAAATTCTTTATTTTTATTACTTTTTTGATCAATCAAAATATTTTTAATAATTTTAAATTTTTTTTTTTCATTATTTTTACCCATTGATACTGAGGCTATTGATTTATATTTTTTTTTTAAATCAATAAATTTTAACCATTGATTATTAATATCTTTAATAGATCTATAAGGAGATGTTGGTTGTAAAATCATTATATTTATAAATTGTTTTCCTAAAATATTATCCAAATAATTCACAACAGTTGTGATTAAACTATTATTTTTTGAAAGGTATTTAGGACGCTTGTGAAACAAGATTTTTGCATATTTTTTAGCTAAATCTAAGATTTCTTTATTATCAGAAGATACAATTATCTTATCAACTTTTTTAATTTTTATTGAAAAATCAATAGTTTTCTCAACAAGGGTTTTATTCTTTATTTTTAGAAGGTTTTTATTCTTCAATCTTTGAGATCCTTTTCTAGCCGGTATAATAATAATATTTTTCATTAAAATAAATCTTTTTTTAAAATCACTTTATCTGCCGAAATTTTTCTTAGGGTTTTTCTGCCTATTATTTTATCTCTATCTAAAGGTGAAATTCCATATCCAGGTCTTTTAAAACATATGTCACTTGGGGTAATTTTTTTTCCTTTAGGTATGTCATTTGCTGAGACAATACTTTTTCTTGAAACTTTTTTTACATTTTTTTCACTAGAAATTATTTTTTGTAATTGGGAATTACACAAAACTTCTGTTTCTTTTATGTAATCAACAAATATTTTAAAATCCTTAATTTCTAGAGATGCTTTGTGATCAGGACCTTTCAATTTCTTAGAATAGGTAACATGCTTTTCAATAATTGGTGCACCTTTTGCAATAGCAACTAAAGCAGGTGTGAAAGATACAGAGTGATCAGATAAACCGACTTGTAATTTAAATCGCTTTTTAAGAAGATCAATTCTTTTAAGATTCATATCTTTTAATTCAGTTGGATATGAACTCACACAGTGTAGTAAAACAATATTTTTTTTTTTATATTTTTTCAGTATTTGCAAACTTTGATTAATATCATTTAAACTTGCCATACCAGTTGATAAAATTACTGGTTTTTGTGATTTTGAAATATATTCAAGCATATCTATTGAATGTATTTCTCCTGAAGCAATTTTAAAAAAGGGAATATTCAATTTCTTATCTAAAAAAATTAAACTATCTAAATCAAAGGCTGTGCAAGAATAAGTTAATTTCAATTTTTTACATAATTTCTTTAATTCAATATGTGCTGCTCGCGAAAGCTGATTTTTCATACTCAATGAGATAGGGTTTCTAATTTTTAGATCTTTTTGATAATTGGCAATTAATGCATCTTTTGAATAAATTTTATAAGGGTCACCTAATTGAAATTTAACAATATCAACTTTTGTTTTACTCAAATTTATAATCATTTTTTTTGCTAAATTAATATTTCCATTATGATTTGGACCTATTTCAGCTATAATTTTTATTTTATTTTCTTTTTTCATTAATCATTTTTTTAATATTTTTTATATTTTTGAAATTATTAACTTTTATTTTACTTTCAGGTATTTTGACTTTGAAATTTTGCTCTAATTTAATAATTAGATTCAGAAATTGTATGGAGTCTAACTGATCACTTATTTTTGAGTTCAATTTAATATTCTTTTTAATTGATCTAAGTAGTTCTTCTATTTTTTTTTCAGTTAACATATTTAGTAAAATGGTTATAAATTTTATTTCTATCAATTTTGCCATAATTATTTCTGAAGAAATTTTTCAAATAGTATATTTCCTTTGGCATTTTAAAATTAGATAAATTTTTATCAATTTTTGTAAGTAAATTTTGATCTGAAATATTTTTTTTTCCTTCTATTACCAAAACAGGTTGCCAATTTAATATCTCATGTTTTTTTTTTATTACTATAAATGATTTATTTTTTATAAATGGTGCAATTTTATCTTCTATTTCTTCAGGAGATATTTTTTCATTACCTGATTTGAATATATTATCTAACCTTCCAATTAAATATAAATTTTTATTAGATGTTAAAAATCCTATGTCTTTAGTTCTGTATTCTTTGATTTTTATAGGTTTTTTTTTACTATTTAAATACCCTCTCATCAACGAATTACCTTTTAAGATTATTTCTCCTTTTTTATTTATGTCATTATTTTTACTTCTTATAAAAATTTTAGTGCCTCTTAAAGGTTTTCCTACAGGCAACATTTCATTGTTTTTATATTCTTTAAGCTGAGATTTAGTAATCATTAAATGACTTACTCTTGGTGAATTTTCTGTACAACCATAAAAGTTTACTAAGTATTTGTTTTGAAAAAAATTGAATATTTCGGTTGCATCGCTGACTTTCATTTTCATTCCTCCTCCCATTATGGTTTTTAAATGAGGCAATTTATATTTTTTTTTAAAAATTTTTAAATATCTAAAACTTGCCACGTTTAAATTTAAAATTGTAATTTTATACTTTTTAATTTTACTTAAAAAATTACTGGAAAATTTAATACCTTCATTATCAAATATAAAACTACTCTTTAAATATAAAAAAGTTATTACTTGAGAAATTCCCATTGCATAATTGGGTGGACTATAAATGATTGTTCTATCTTTTGTATTAAAATTTAGCTGACTAATAATACCTTTAACATTATTTTTTATAGAATTATCTGTTAAAATAGCTCCTTTGGGTTTGGATGTGGTTCCCGAAGTAAACACTATAAAAGCATCTTTTAGTTGTAATTTAAAATTACTTTTCTTTAGTCTGTAAAATATATTTTTAAATTTTTTGTTAATACTTAAAATAGGTTTTTGACTTAAAATCATTGAATAATTAGATTGATCTAAAATACTATTTTTTTCAAAACCAGTATGATTTGGATTTATAATACATAAAACATTCTTATTAAGTCTTGCTGCCAAAATTATTGCAACAAAGTCTAAAGAATAAGGTAAAATAACATTTATAACCTCGCCTTTTATTAAATTTAATTTAAAAAAAGAATAATACTCATTCGTTAAATTATATAAATCACTATAAGTATGATTTTGATTTAAAAAAATTTTTTTTTTTGAATTTTTAGAGTTTTTATATATTTCATCAAATATATTCATATTACAAAATTCTTCTTGCTGGATTTCCAATAACTTTTGTATCATTGGGAATATTGTTAAGAACTACACTGCCAGAAGAGATAAATGAGTTGGATCCGATTTTTAAATTTAACGAACCAACAGTAACTCCTACCCCAATAAATGTATTTTTTTTGATTTTTGTGCCTGCTCCAATTAAAGAACCTCCACCTATTGAACAATTAGAATCAATTTCACAATGATGTAAAATTATCGAATTCGTGCCCAAAATATTAAAATCTTTAATTTTTACTGGGGATAAGATTGAAGTACTAGGTAGAATTATATTGCCTTTACCAAAAGTAGATTTTTTCATTATTTTTGAAGATTTTGATATAAAATTTGGAAATTTATATTTTTTATTAGATAATTTATTTATAACTTTTTCTCTAATTTTAATATTTCCAATAGCTATAAATACATTTAAATTTTTTTTGTTTATTAAAAAAAATTCTTTTTCATAAATATGATTAAATTTATTGACATTTTTGTTTGTTATAAAAAAAATATTCTTTTTTTTAATTTTTTTTTCTTCAATTAAAGCATAACTTAGTAGTTCTGAAAATTGCCCATTGCCAAAAATATAATAATCACTCATAAACGGCTCAATTCTATATCTATTGTTTTCCATGGATGTTCTAAAGCAATTTTTTCATTAAAATTGATATAATTTTCAATAAATTTGTTATATTTGAAATTATCTATTTTTTTTTGAAAATCTATATCATCTAAGTTATCTTTCTCATTGATTATACGGCAGTCAATTTCATACTCTAATTTCTTCATTGTAGAATATTTAGACAGTCTAGAATTAAACTCTTCAAGCCAAATAAGAATTATAGGTTTTTTACTCATTATTGCGAAGTTTAATGCTGTACTATTGTGAGATAAAATAAATTTTGAATTTTTTATTATTTCGATTGTATTATTACTTGAGCAATGAAAATTTTCAAATTCTTTAGGTATACTTTTTTTTCTATGATGAAGTGCTATTTTAGCTGATAAACCAGTTTTGTTTTCTATAGTTTTCAATAATTTTGATATCCTTGCTAGGTATCCTGGTATATATGTGGATTTAAAATATAATTTATTTTCAAATGAATTTTCTTGTTCTTGATCTACAAAACAAAAATATTCTTGATTTTCATCTTTTTTGTTATCTTTATGAAAATTATAATAGTCTAAGTGATTAATTTTAAAAGTTAGCTTACTTTTATTCAGTTTATCAAAGTATATATTATTACTAACAAATGATATTTTTGGTTTTTTACAAATTAATGAATAAAAAAAACTTTGCAAAGTATCTCTAATCTTATTTCTAAATTTATAATAAAGTTGTATTTTTGATGTATAAAAAATTCTTTTTAAATTTTTTTCTTGTTTTGATAATAATGGAAGACTTGGTTGAATTATTTCAAATTTGACACCTCCATACAGACTAAAAAATATTTCGATCAAAGTACTAGTCAAATTTTTTCCAGTTAAATTTATATAAAAAAAATTATTTTTATTTTTCATCAAAAAATCAAGTAAACTCGAATATGATTTAAAATTTAAAAAATTATCATTTCTAAAATTAGAATTCTCATAAGATTGAAATGTCTTAAAATCTATCAAAGGTAATATATTTAGATACGTAATCTTATTATTTAAATTTTGATTCAATCCAAATCTATCCAATGTGTAATATGATAGAGGCTGATGTACAATTACATATATTTCTGATTTCATTGTTTATAAATCTACCGTTAAAATTTTTTTATCTTTAATTTGATATACTTTATTGCAGTGCTTGAGAGACTCACGCTTATGTGATATGAAAATCACAGTTTTAGATTTAAAATCGTCGAATATATTTTGTAATATTTTTTTTTCTACATCCTTGTCTAGTGAGCTAGTAGCCTCATCTAATATTAGAATTTCAGGATTTCTATATAGAGCCCTAGCTATACAAATTCTTTGTTTTTCTCCCCCTGAGATATTTTTACCATTTTCATCTATTAGAAAATTTTGACCCTTTTTTACTTTATAGAAATTTTCTAGACAAGATTTATTTAATACCTCAGTCATTCTTTCATTATCTATATTTTTTTCATCAAAACCTAATGCAATATTCTGAAACAAAGAACCTTCAAAAACATGATTGGATTGAGATACATAACCAATAATATTCAGCCAATTTTTTGAATTTTCTTCCAGTTTCATTCCATCAATTGTAATCGAGCCATGTGATGGTATTATTAAGCTTGTTAATAGATTAATTAGAGTGCTTTTTCCACTTCCTGTTTCGCCAATTATTCCAATTTTATCTAATTTATTTATAGTTAAATCTATATTTTCTAGACCAATCTTCTTTTCATCATCATAAAAAAAACTAACTTTATTAAATTCAATTTTTCCATCAAAAATATATTTTTTTTGATCATCAGGAGAAATAATATTTTTTTTATCAATATTTAATTCATTAAACAAATTGTCTATGCAAGCTTTAGCAAATTTTATGTATTGAACAGCTGCAATAATTTTTTGTGCAGAAGGAAGAATTTTTATTAAAACTAAAATTATAATACTAGTAAGTCCTAAGGTGTAATTTTTTTCAAAAGTTTCTGGCTGAATTAAAAAAAATAAACCAAAAGATAAAATTGCAATTGTTTCTAACCATAATTTAGGTAATCTAGAGATAAATGTAAACTGGTGCTGGATTTGTGCAATTTCTCTTGCTCTAAATTTAAATTTTGAAATAAAGTGCTTCTGAGAATTAAAGATAATAATTTCTTTTAATGATGATAGACCTTTTTGGAATTCATCAAATTTTTTTTTTTCAGCAATCTTTCTATCGACACCAAGCTTTTTTATTTTATTTTTAAATAAAAAATAAAATACTAATGAAACAATAGTTATAAATAAAACTAAAGCTATAGTAACTTTCGCATTAATAAATAAAAGAAAAATTATACTTGAAAATAGAATAAGAGACTCAATTACCAACGTGGTAAAATACATAAAAAAATTTCCAAAAATCGCTGTTTCTTGAATTATATTCGAAGAAATTTCAGAGGAATTTTTTTCTAAAAAAAACTTATATTTTCCGTTAATATATTTTTTAAATAACTTAATTCCAAGATTTGCTCTAAAATTTATAAAGACTGCTGTTTCAAACCACGTATATAAGGCTAAATAAATATTTTTGAATATAAACACTAACAAAATTAAAGAAAAAAGTACTTTTAATATTTCTTTTTTTGATAAATCTTCTAATAAAAAATAATTTATTAAAAAAGAATTAAAATTTTCTAAAAAATTCGTATTTGTTAAAAAATTCACTAGTGGGATTAATATTGCAATACCACATAACTCAAACAACGTAGCAAATAACATTAAAAAAAGCACAAATTTTAGTTTTTTTTTTTCTTTGAAAGATAATATTGAAAATGCTTTTTGAAAAGTTATAAACATTTATTTTTCAAGTTCCATTTTCAATTCATCATATTCTTGCATTTTTTTTTTCATGAAACTTATTGTTAGACTAGTTTTTTGAGAAATACCTTTGGGTGTCAGAATATATGCATAATTTAATTTATTAGGATTTTGATGGAAATTTTTTATTTTTAGATATCCTTTATTTTTAAGTGCTTTCAAACAATAATTTAACTTTCCAAGACTAAAGCCAAGCTCTTTAGCTAATCCTCTTTGAGAAATCTCATTTGTTGAGTTTATCTTTCTGAGTACATTTAAATAATCCTGTTTTTTTTTCTCATTGTTCATATTTTGAACATATCGTACAAAATTTAAACAGCAAATAGTTTTTTGTGGTTATTTCTCTAATAATTACACTAGATTATAGAATATATAGTGATAATAATTATAGTAATTTGTGAAAATAATTTTAAAGAAATTAATTAGGTTTATAAATCAGAATTATCATATTTATAGTTGGCTTTCTTAGCTAAATTTAATTCTTTACTTGCATTTTTATAATTATCTAAATTAATTGAACGATAAATTTTTCTTGATATTTTTGATTGGATTTTTATTTTGTAAGGATAATTAAATCTAAAATTAAGTGTTTTATCTATAAAAAAATTTTTTTTTATATTCAAGTCATGTTTTCCAACATTAAATAAAAATTCATACATAGTGTTCTTAAGCTTCTTGTTAAGAGCAAATTGTAGAAAAGGTAAGTAATCAACAGAAAATACTTTGTGCATTTTTTCTAAGCCTAATTTCTCAACCTCATCTCTAACTTTTTTTCCAGCGATAATTTCAATATTTTCGAAGATAGATTTATTAAAAAAAGATATAAATTTTTTTTTTAATTCAAAATTTTTGAATATTTTGTGATATGGTTTGTGCATAAAGGTAAAGTATATATATAAATTATTTTTATTTAACAAATTGAAAAATGACTTTTAAAAGATACAATACAAAATTATTATGTGGTATAGTTGGATTTCCCCTTAATGAACCAAGATCTATACCTATTTGGCAGAGGTACATAAAAAAGCACAAAATTGAAGCAAAAATGGAGTCTTTTGAAATTAAACCTAACTCTTTATCAAAATTTATTAGAAAAATTAGAAAAGATGATAAGTTTTTAGCCATGGCTGTCACAATGCCTTACAAAAAAAAAATTATAAAATTTTTAGATAAGTTAGACAATTTTGCAGAAAAAACCTCCTCTGTAAACTTAGTGGTGAAAAGAAAAAATAAATTATTTGGATATAATACAGATATTTATGGTGCAAGAGAGTGCTTTAAAAACAAAATAAAAAAGTATCAAAATATAATAATCTTTGGGTTAGGTGGAACAGGACAGGCTATATTTAATTACTTACACCATACTTATAAGAGTAAAAATTTTTATCTTATTTCGAATAAATATCGTTTTAAATCAAATAATGTTAAAATTTTAAAGAAAATAAATAAAAGAATATTAAATGAAAAAGCATTGATATTTAATTGTACACCTTTAGGTAGCAACCTTAAAAAAAGTTTTGAAAAAAAAATACCTATAAATAATGACCTGATTCATGAAATATCAAATAAAAGTTTTGTGTTTGATATAATTTATTCTCCAATACAAACTATTTTACTCAAAGAATGTAAGTTATATGGATTAGAAGGTATTAACGGTCTAAGAATGAATACTTTACAAGCTGAGAAAGCATTAAATATAGTATTTAATAAAAGTAAATAAATTTGTTTTTTAATGAAACTAAGATTTCTTCCACCTAAACAAAAAGAAATAGCACTTTTTGATGCTTCTGGATTGATGGAAGCAAGAAGTATTTTAAAAAAAGATAAATATGAAATAATTTATTGTCGAAAAGAAAATATAAACATATTTGTTTTAATAAAAGCTATTTTAAAAAAAAATTTCTTTTTTAAAAAAATCGATTATTACAATCAATATCTTAAAGAAATTAATCCAAAAATAGTAATTACATTTAATGATAATAACGATTTATTTTATAAGATAGATAAAGATAAAATACATAGTATTGCAGTTCAAAGTGGTTCAAGAAGTTACCATAATGATATTTTGAGCAGGTTAAAATTAATTAAAAAAAAATATACTATTGATAATTATTTTGTATTTAATAATTCTTTCAAAAAAGAATTATCAAAATTTATAGATACAAAATTTGAAATCTTAGGTTCGCCTCTAAATAACAACTTTAAAAAAAAAGAATATAACTTTGAAAATACTGCTCTGTATTTGTCTCCATTTTCTTACTCTACTTACTCACAATTCAAAAATAATAAAAAAAAGTTTTATCAATTTTATGAGAGAGAAATTAATTTTATTAAGAAAATAAATATTGAACTTAAAAAAAAAAATATAAAACTTTTTATTTTAGGAAAATGGAGGGATAGTATTAATAAGCCAATAGAAAAAAAATTTTATAATATAAATGACATTAAATTGATAGAAAATTATAAAGATAGAAAAACATTTGACATTGCTTCAAAATTTCAAATTTTAATTGGATATTCATCGTCAACACTTACCTATGAAATGTTAGCTAGAGAAAAAAAAATGATTGTTTTAAACAGAGATTATGATCATTATCCATTTGTTACAAAAAAATTTGGTTATTTTAGCAATCTGTCTAGTGAAGGTTCTTTTTGGACCAGTTCAGGAGATATAAAAAAATTTATGAAATTATTTACAAACATAAGGAAAAAATCGAAATCTGAATGGAAAAATATTTTAAAGAAAAATAAAAATTATACATGTGAGTATAATTTCATGAATAAAAAATTAAAATCTCATATTAAATCCATATTGGAAAATAAATAAATTATGAGTATGAAAAATATTTTGCAAAAGTTCATTAACCTTTTTGGATACAAAATTTCAAAAATTAAAACTATTGATAAGTATGATTTGGATGGATTTATTAAATATATAAATGAAAAAGAAAAACCAGTCATATTTGACGTTGGTGCAAATAAAGGGCAATCAATAAAAAGATTCAAGAAAATGTTCAAAGAATGCACAATACATAGTTTTGAACCTGGAGATAGTGAATGCGAACAAATGAGAGTAAATCACAAAAATGATAATAGTGTTTATATTAATAATGTTGGTGTTGGTGAAAAAAAAGAATTCTTAGAATTTTATATTAATGCAAAAACTACACACTCTAGTTTTAAAAAACTTCTTAGAAATACTACCTGGATAAAAAAAAGATCAGAAGTTAAAAAAATAAAAAATGAAAAATACACAATCTCTAAAGAACTTAAACAAATCATAACATTAGATGATTATGCAAATCTAAATGGGATTAAAAATATAGATATACTTAAAATCGATACTCAGGGATATGATGACAAAGTAATAGCAGGTGCAAAAAATTTAATTAATGGAAATAAAATTAAGATTATTCAAATAGAAATAATTTTTTCAGAAATTTATGAAAATCCATTAAATATATATGACATAGAAAAATTTCTTGTTCCAAATGGATATAAATTATTTGGTTTTTCAAATGCCGGGTCTTTAGCGAGTCACCATATATTTCAATCTGATTTTATATATATATCAAAGGATACATATAGGGAGTTCAAAAAAAAATCTGATTTTTTTAATAATGATTAGATCTTAATTAAAAAATTTAAAATAATAATTACCCCATAAATCATAATTAAATAATTTAAATTTTTTCTAAAATTTTCTATTTTAGTTTTTTGAAAAAATTTATTTGAAATGAAAAAAATAAAGGGAACTAACAAACAACACAGCAAATACTCAATATTAAAATAAAATTTTTTTAAAAGAATTATTATAAATAATTGTATTAAGCCAAAACAAAGGTAAGAAATAGCTATAGCTTTTCTTATTTCATTCTTGTTTTTTGGATAATTTATTGAAGAAAAAATTGAGATTAAGCCGCCACCCAAATTTGTAGATCCGTGAATACAACCAATTAATATTAAGAAGATTTTATAATATCTTTTTGCAAAAAGAGTAATATTTGATTCAAATCTTTGTATTAAATTTAAAACTGGAATTAAAATCATAATAATTCCAATTAAAAATTTTATTTTAATTTGCTCATAAAAAAATACTGATACTGGAAGAAAAATAATGAGTCCGGGTATTGAAAATTTTATAAAGTTTAAAAAAAAATTTTTGTTATCAGTCTTTTGTGAGTTAAGAATCTGTAAAAAACTTACCATACATGAGATGGGTAATAAAATCGATAATGTTTGGGAAAAACTATAATCTAAAATTAAAAAAGTTGGAGTTCCAAACACCAACAAACCAACACCAAAGTAAGATTGAACAAATATTAATACAAAAACAATAATAAACTCAAATAAAAATGAAGTCATTTATCAATATATACAATCTTGGTAAAAATTTTTTTCAGTGCATAAATCAAGCCAATTGAGCTATTAGTACTGGTCAGCTACACGCATTACTGCGCTTCCACATCCAGCCTATCAACGTGGTGGTCTACCACG
>Ga0233427_10002969_pt1 | contig 15322 bp, 10 predicted proteins | sample SI_118_April2016_5_FD_179885 | JGI IMG/M metagenome (GOLD analysis project Ga0233427, IMG submission 179885) | Seawater microbial communities from Saanich Inlet, British Columbia, Canada - SI_118_April2016_100_MG | ecosystem: Environmental > Aquatic > Marine > Inlet | place: Canada: British...
GGCTTCCTCCAGGTTTCCGCGCTTGGCCAAATCGTCAGCGATGTCAACTCGAATCCATGGGTCTGCCGGATCAAGCTCTAACCAAGCCGTGCGAGCTTTAATCGCCGAATCGTAATCCCCCGCCTGTTCAGCAACTCGAGCTTGCCACTGCCAAAAGCTTGTATCTGGATTAACACCTGCGCGACTGGCGTAATCTTTTAAATAAGCAAGGCACTGTGAATACTTTAGATGAGACTCGGCCGTCCGCGCAAGATTAAGAAGCTCGTCATCGTCAACAACGAATGCATTTTCAAGTTGTGTAGCAGTAGCCGCTGGCAGTACCGGCACTGCAGTCTGCGAACACGAACCCAGGAGTAAAGCCGTAAGTGCTATCGATTTACTAATCGCCATTGGTCGAAAAAGTTAGGGAATGATTTGCTGACGCAATCAACGTCGGTTAATTGCAATTGAGGATAACGCAATTTTAATAGTGCTGCAGCCATAACGACACGATGATCTTGGCGACAGTCAATCTTCTCTGTCGCTGTTTGCATATCGCTCAAAGCGCTTAAGCGGTCGCACTCTTTAAACGTCAATAGCTGCGCATTGTCAAACTTGACGTTCACGCCCAAGCAGCGACAAACAACTGCCACCGTCAAACTGGCGTCTGGTGCCTTAGCGACCGCGTACACAATTTCATCCGGGGAGGCATTAAATTCGCCATCAACAGCAAAACTAGCGCCTGAAAGGAGCAACCCACAATGTTGCTGCAGCCACGATAGAGCGTAGCGCTCAGGGTGCTCACAGTTGACAGCACGCTCGAAGGAAACCTCCTGCTGCGTTAACAAGCTTGCGCCGGCAAAGAAGATTGCCGCAGAAAGGTCTGACGGAATTGAGTAGACTTCTGGGCAAGAGCCAAAATCAGCGAGCACCTGCACAGTCAAGTCATGGTAGACCGACGATTCTAAGTTATAAGGACGCACAGCAAATTTATCTTCAGGAAACTGCGCCAACAACAAAGCCGAAGCAAATTGACTACTCTGACTGCAATCGACATCAACGTCACACGCCGCAAAAGCACGGCTATCGACCTCCCACCCTTCATCTGTCAGAGAAACTAATACTCCAAGCTTTTTTAGAGCATTTAGCAAACCATCTTGCGGACGTCCTCTTAATTGCTGAGACACCTGTAATAAATATTTTCCTCGCTGCAGAGCACATATTGCCATCATAAATCGCAAAGTAGTACCGCCTGATCCGCAGTCAATAACCGTGTTTTTGTTTGGCAATTCTCTGCAGCAGCCCACCACCACTAGTTCTTGGGGATTGCCACCAACACTAATCGAAGCGCCCAACGCGATAAGGCTTGCTGCCAGCTCACAGCAGTCATCGGCATCCGAAACGCCAACTAGACGAACGGTGCCTTCGCCCAAGGCCGCGCAAATCAACGCACGTTGAGTGGTTGATTTGCAGCCAGGCAGCAGAACTGTGCGATTTGCCATATATATATTCTAAGTCGCCACGCTAAAATAAAACCATGCAAAGCACTTCTTCTGCTTCTTCTGACACTGGCTACAAAGGTGGCCTTGAAATTCCTGGATGGGACTTGTTCTACGTTGGCAAGGTTCGCGACCTATATCGCCACCCGAACCACCCCAGCAAAATGTTGATGGTCGCTACCGACCGCCTCAGCGCTTTTGATGTTGTAATGGAGCAGACGATTCCTGATCGCGGGCGAATTCTGACTCACATCACCGAATATTGGCTAGATAAATTCAAAGATTGGATGCCGGCTGCGCGCATTACTTGCGACCCTGGCGAAGTCCCTGACCTTCCCACTGAATTCCACGAGCAACTCGAAGGACGCCTGACTTTCACTCACGAAGCTGACCGGGTGAATGTTGAAGTTGTGCTTCGCGCCCACCTAGCGGGCTCCGGATTCCGCGAATACCAAGCGACCGGCAAACTATGGGACGTCGATGTTCCTGCTGGCTTGCAAAACTCTTCCAAGCTACCCGAGGTTGTTCACACTCCAACAACTAAAGCCGAGAAAGATGAGCCTATCACCTGGAAGCAAGCAATTGAATTGATTGGTGATGAAGGCGAAGCGGCTACTATTCACAAGCTGGCTCTAAAAGTTTTTAGTGAAGCAAGCGAGGCTGCTGCTGCCAAAGGAATCATTCTTGCTGACACCAAGTTCGAATTCGGTAGGCTCGACGGCCAACTTGTGCTAATTGACGAAGTGATGACCCCAGATTGCTCACGCTACTGGCCTGCCGACGAAACCGTTGAAGGGCAAGAACCATCTAGTTTCGATAAAGAAATTGTAAGAACTTATTTACGCTCTCTCACAGACTGGAATCGCCAGGCGCCCGGTCCGCATATCCCGAACGATGTGATTATGCAAACCCGTCAGCGTTACTTAGACATCTGTCAAATTCTTACGGGCTCTTTGCCAACGCACCAAAGCAATCTCTAAGATTGCCAAGTCTGCGGGAGTCACACCTGCCATCCTGCCTGCCTGCCCCATTGTCGACGGCAGTCTTTCTTGCAAACACGTACGAGCTTCAGCGCGTAAGCCCTGCACTTGTTGATAGTCGAAATCTTTAGGTATTTGAACTACCTCGCGATTCTTAGCGCGTGACACCCAGGCCTGTTGGCGATCAGCATAACCAGAGTACAAAACGTCCGCCTCTATTGTTTGCCAATCCCGCAACGGGATATCAAGCTCAGCCAAATCTGGATGTAGCTCGAAAACCTCATCCCAGCCGATGAACTTCGGCTGCTTGCATATATCCAACAAAGTTCGCGCGCCGCTATTTGCTACCTGCAAAGGGTACGGTTTGTCGAGCAAAGCTGCACGCGCCACTTGCAAATTCTGCTGCCGCTCTTTGAGAACTGCATCACGCTCTGAGCAACTAATACCGAGTTGCTGTGCAATAGGAGTCAAACGCAAATCGGCGTTGTCTTGGCGCAGCAACAATCTATGTTCGGCCCGCGAAGTAAACATGCGATATGGCTCAGAAGGATCGCTAACAACCAAATCGTCAATCAACACGCCGATATATGCTTGATGCCGCTGCAGCACACAAGGTTGCTGTCCTTGAATCGACAAAGCGGCATTAAGCCCCGCCATTAGACCTTGAGCGGCAGCCTCTTCGTACCCTGAAGTTCCGCAAATCTGTCCGGCAAAATACAAGCCACTAGCATCGCGGTACTCTAAGGTTGGCAGCAAGCAACGTGGAGCCACATGGGTGTATTCGACTGCATACCCCGGCTGCAAAATTTCTGCTGACTCTAAGCCAATGCAAGTGCGAACAAATTCAAGTTGCACATCAGCAGGAAGCGAAGTACTAATTCCGTTGGCGTAAAGAATATTTGAGCCCACAGCCTCTGGCTCAAGGAAAATTGTGTGCGCATCACGGTCAGCAAAGCGCACCGCCTTGTCTTCGAGTGACGGACAATAGCGCGGCCCCTTGCCCTCAATACGACCCGAATACATTGCTGTTTTGCTCAAGTTGGCGCGAACAATTTCTTGTGTGCGGGCGGTGGTCTTAGTCAACCAACAATTAATTTGCTCTGTTCCTGACAAGTCGCCACTCAGAAACGAAAACGGGGACGGCTGCTCATCACCTGGCTGCTCGGTCATCACCGAAACGTCTACTGAATCGAGTGCGATTCGTGGTGGAGTACCTGTTTTCAGGCGAGCCACTGGCACTTTTAATTTCCTTAAAGTCTGCCCTAAAGGATGGCTCGAACCTTCGCCAGCTCGTCCACCCTCGGTGCTTTGTAAGCCCTCATGGAGCACACCTTCGAGAAAAGTACCGGTAGTTAAAATTGCGGCGTCGCACTTCAAACTGCGACCGTCACTCAGAACGACTGCTTTAACTTTTCGTTGGTCATCGATAAGCAAATCGCTAGCCTCGCCTTCGATCACTGTGATGTTTTCAATTTGCGCTATCAAATGTTGGGCATATTTCTCGTAAGCCTCACGATCACACTGGGCGCGGGGCGACTGAACTGCGCGGCCTTTCGATGTGTTAAGCATGCGAAACTGAATAGCCGTTTGGTCAGTAATGCGCCCCATCAAACCACCCATGGCATCTATTTCGCGCGCAAGCTGTCCTTTTCCGATACCGCCAATAGCTGGGTTACACGACAATCTACCGATCGAATCGGCGCTGAGATTTAGCAAAGCAATGCGCAAACCACGGCGAGCAGCGACCGCTGCCGCTTCAAGACCAGCGTGTCCGCCGCCGACTACGACTACATCAAAATTAAAATCAGGCATGTTTCAAGTGCAATTGTGCGTTATTCTACACGACAGCATGATTACCCGCCTGCCCTTTGTCTCAGCTTTGCTGCTGTTTCTGCCACCGATGCTCTGCGCTCAAGACTCTAGTCTCGAGCAGCTTCGCGCTGTATTAGCAGAGCGTAGTGCCGCAGGCGTCGCAGCGGCAGAATCTGCTTGGGAAAAGCATGGTAGCGACTTCCTTAAAACAGGAGACCGCAACTTAATGGCTCAGCTTGAAGGCTTTAAACCAGAAATACAAAGCCCGCTGTTTACTGAATTGTCCAGACGCCTAAAGTCTCGGCAAAACTTGCATGAAGTTCCGCGAATTATGCAGCTACTTAAGGCGGTCCTCGACCAAAGCTCGTCGGCACGACTGCTAACACTTGTTCCTCAGCTGCCAGAGACTGACATTCCGCAAGCGGTTTATTCAATTATCAAACATGGTGCGCCGTCAACCCAACTTCATGCGCAGTCCATGCTTGCTAGCGCCAAGCCGCGACTACTTCAGTCAATCGTCGAAGCGACGGTGTTGTATGCCAACGAAAGTTTCATCCCGAAGATGTTTCAGTTGATTGATTATGAGACTTTTAACCTAAGCGAACTTGGAGCTATTTTCGGCATCTTGGCCGAGCGCGATTTCAATCAAGATTTTAGTTTCCCAGAAAGTGTCTACTTAATCAGCAACACCGAATTTCGTATTGGCCTACTTGAGTTACTAGCAGCATATCCAAATTCACTGGCTGCCATCTACTTAATAAAAGAGTCTATCGAAGATGCACTCGAGCCTACCAGCCGTGAAATTAAAATAGCTGCACTACTGGCCTTCGAAGCTGGTGCTAAGCAATTTAAGTGGTCACGTCATCAGAATAAATTGCAGCGCTTTTTAAAGGCAGAGCCCCAGCACCGCCTTGCCACTGACATCGCGCATACACTGCATCGCCTTGGCGACAAGAAAGGAACGAACCACTTGCTGAGCAGGCCTGAGCGCGATCATCGCGACAATGATGGCTCCTGGCCCTACGCCGTTAAACTCGGAACGTTGCAGGTCGAATTAGGCTTGCACAGCGACGCTTATAAAGTGTTTCATGGCTCTTACACCAAGGGGATTAAGAATGAGCAGGTGCGCCGGCGCATGAAGCGACAAGATTTTATTTGGGCGGCTCGAGCAGCGGCCGGAGCAAAACGTCCATCCGTGGCTTATGATTGGTTGAGCCAATCAGGTCTTTCAATGGAAGAGCTGCACGATGTGGCAGACTTCCCTGAATTCGCCCCTTATCTCGAGCGCGAGCAGTTTATTCTGCTATTTAGCCTCGACAACTAGACAATTGGCGGCCGCAAGGCGACAATATGCGACCATCTTTAACCCATAACCATTAATAAAGTGTCAAAGAACCATCCAATCGAGGCTACAAAAACTGAAAGTGGCCCTTGCGAATACACGGTCAACGTTGTCGTCCCTGCTGAACGCGTAACTCAAGAAATTGATCACGCCTACCAAGACGCCTCGCGCGGACAAAAAATACCTGGTTTCCGTCCTGGCAAAGCGCCTGCTTCGGTGTTGCGTTCAATGTACGGCGATGATCTACTCGAGCACGCTAAAGAGCATTTGCTTGAGCATGTCTCGCACGATGCCTTGTCAGCAGTGGGATTACGCAACGAAGTTTTGCGCATGCACGAGATTGACGCTGACTCTGTAGCTCTTGAAGAAGGCTCCGAGCTTACATTCGAGTTTACCGTTGAGACGATGCCACAAGTGACTTTGCCAGCATTTTCTGACATTGAAGTAAGTTCTGAAAGCACTGATGCCACTCCCGAGCAGCTCGAAGAGGCATTGCAGGGCTTGGGCTCAAACCATCAGCAATTTGACGTGGTTGAGGACGGTAAGCTTAATGACGAGCATTGCGCTCTTGTTGAGTTAGTCTATAGCTACGAAGGTGAAGATTCCGAAGTCAACGAAGGCCTACGCTTCACTTTAGGCTCTCCTCTTTATGGCTCTGATGCCGAGAAATTTGATGCTGCCCTTGCCGGTACCGAGTCTGGCAGTGAATTCGAGCTCGACGTTGAATTCAAAGAAGGTTTCCAAAATGCTGATTGGGTTGGCAAAACTGGTTGCGCAAAAATTAAAGTGCTTGAAGTTCAAAAAGCACGTCTCGCCACCCCGACAGAAGTTGCGGAAGCGCTTGGTCTCGAGACTGAAGATGTCCTAAGCGAACGCCTAAGCGAGCGTATTAAACTCGATAACGAGCAGCAAGAGCGCCAGCGTCAGGCCAACGAAATCCTTGGCACTGTTTACACGATGAACCCTTTCGCTTTGCCGCCAAAAATGATTGAAGAGCAGGCCGAACAGACGACTCAGCGCCACACTCAACAAATGCAAGAGCAAGGCGCTTCCGAAGAAGAAGCACAGCAAGAAGTTGAAAAGCAACGTGATCAAATCCTTACCGACTCTGAGAGAGTTCTGCAAAACTGGTTTGTCGTCCGCAAATTTGGCCAACAAGAGAAAATTCGCGTGAACAGCAAAGACCTAGATATGGCTTACCGCAGTATCGCTGCCCAGCAAGGCATGGACGTCAAAATGGTGAAAGACTTCTATAAAGCGCAAAATATGGTCGACAATTTGCGTTCTGAGATCCATGAGTCTAAGGTACGCTCGCACATAGTTGAGCAAGTTCTTAAAGCAAATCAGGCTGAAGCCGTTGATTCTGTTAAGGCTTAACGCTAGATTTACCTCATGACTAATTCGCAGCCTACTTCACCCGAGGCATACTCGGTTCCTTACGTCATCGAAAAAACCGCTCGTGGCGAGCGCACTTACGACTTATACAGTCGTTTGCTCGAAGATCGTATTATCTTCATGGGTACTGGCGTCAACGACGATGTAGCCAACGTGATTGTTGCCCAACTTCTGTTTTTAGCTAAGCAGAATAAACAACAGGACATTCAAATGTATATTAATTCGCCAGGTGGTTCTGTTACTGCTGGGCTTGCAATTTACGATACTATGCAACTAGTTGAATGCGATGTTGCAACAACTTGCATCGGTCAAGCCGCATCCATGGGTGCTGTACTTCTGGCGGGTGGCGCTAAGGGCAAGCGTAGTATCCTGCCGAATTCACGTCTGATGATTCACCAAGTTCTTGGTGGCGCTCAGGGACAAACGGTTGATGTTGGCATTCAATATAAAGAAATGGAACACCTTAACGACAAGCTAATGGCAATTCTCGCCAAGCACTCTGGCAAAACGGCCAAGGCAATGAAGAAAGCTTGCGATCGTGACAACTTCATGTCAGCCGACGAGGCCGTTGAATTCGGTTTGGTCGACAAAATAATCGGCGGATAAGCGCCAAACTATACGCTCTTCACATGCAAATTTTGTGATATAATATTTGCATGAGCAAGTCCAAGGACCATACACGCGGTGAATCCTGTACCTTTTGTGAGAAAGTACGTGGTGACGTCGACTCATTGATTGCTGGCCCTCCTGGGGTCTATATCTGTGATGATTGCGTTGAAATCTGTAACAGCATTCTTCACGAAGAAGACAAACGATTACGCGAAGTTTCTCCAAGTGTTCCTAATTTTCATGATGGACCATATCTAAACCCGCGCGAAATTGTCGAAAAGCTCAACGAATACGTTTTCGGCCAAGCAGACGCTAAACGCGTTTTAGCTGTAGCTGTCCACAACCACTATAAGCGATTGCAGGCAGACTCTCAGATAGCCGAAGCGAAAGATGAGCTGCCAGCTTGGGCAGACGTTGAGCTAGAAAAGTCAAATGTGTTATTGGTTGGGCCAACAGGCTCGGGTAAAACTTTGTTGGCCCGAACGCTAGCCAAAATACTTAATGTTCCTTTTGCTATTGCTGACGCTACGACTCTTACAGAGGCTGGCTATGTGGGCGAAGACGTCGAAAACATTCTGCTAAAGCTGCTGCAAGATTGCGACTTTGATGTCGAAACCGCCAAACGCGGAATCATCTATATTGACGAGATTGATAAAATCTCTAGAACAACATCAAACGTTAGCATTACCCGCGACGTTTCCGGAGAAGGCGTCCAGCAATCTCTGCTAAAAATTCTTGAAGGGTCTGTGGCCAACGTTCCACCTCAAGGCGGACGTAAGCATCCTGAGCAACAGTTCATTCAATTCGACACCTCTGGTATTTTGTTTATCTGTGGTGGTACTTTTGCCGGAATCGAAGACATCATCGGCAAGCGCATCGGAGAGGCTGCGATTGGCTTTGTCAGTAATGAAAATGAAGACAGCGCCTTGTTGGTTGCTCAGGCAGAACGTGATCGCGACCGTTTGGTGCCACTGCTTGAAACGCGTGACTTAGTAGATTATGGGCTCATTCCTGAATTCGTCGGCCGCCTGCCTATTCACGTCCATTTATCCTCACTAGACGCAAGCGATTTAGTTCACATTCTAACTGAGCCAAAGAATGCGATTATTCGTCAATACCAAGCTTACTTCGCCATGGAAGGCCACGAATTAGAATTCAGTGATGAAGCCTTAGAAGAAATCGCTGCTCAAGCTTATGACCGTGACACCGGCGTACGTGCTTTACGCTCAATTGTAGAAAACACATTGCAAGACCTAATGTTCAGCCTGCCAGACTATGATGGCGAGGCTATGCGTTTTGTAATTACTGGCGAAATGATTAAGAATTCTAGCGTAACTGTTTTACTTGAGCAGTTAGATAACGATCAGCGCGAGTCTGCATAAATGATTGCTCTGCTCGGCATTGTTGCCCTGTGTTCATGTCAACAAGCTGTTGACTTTGACATTGAGTTGCCGACATACTTCTCTGAGTTTGTCGCGGATGGCGACTCTGCCTACACTGCCAAGAGTAGCGAGCCGGCTGCACTAGTTAAAATTGCGCGCTTCACAGTGTCAAGCGGTGCTTATCTTGAATCGATACTCAGCGACGTTAAGAAGCGTCAATGGCTTTCGCTGTCTGAAAGCACTCCAGGCATGTCAGTAAATGAGTGGCGCGGAAAGCTCTCTGTGCTCGATGCTGGTGGCTTTGAGGTAGAGTTTAACCAGTCAATTGTCCTGCAACGCATTGCTTTGAGCGGCGACACTCTAATCATCATCAGCTGGGAGTCTCCTATAGCTTATGCCGACGATGGCCGTCGGTGTCTCAGCAGTTTTGGTGCCCCCAGCGAATGGCTGAGCGTCAACATAACTACTAGCGATATGTATCAGGGCGAAGGCCCTCTAGGACTAGCGCCTGCTTTCCCCGGCAGTATGGTTGTATCGGTTTCTCTAGCGACCCTTGCAGAGGATGAAATGATCAGTGTTACCGTTGGATTTGTTCCTACCAATGATGCGCTTGAGTTTAAGTGGCAGCTTCCCGCCTTTGCCGTCAACAGCGAAATGCAAAATGAATACTCTATTAAGTACCAGTTGGCGGTCGGCAAGCCACAAGCTAGCGATGTGCATAACGGAATTTTTCGCTTCAGCGACAATGACTTGATAGCATTTGACCCGTTGTGGCTTGCTGTGCCAACCTTTGACTCGAAGCAACCATTTGCCCCACCTCGCTGGCAGCTAAGCCTCGAATATGCGCCACACCTAATTGCCCTTTCTGCTCCGATGTTTAAGGTCGACATCGATGAGAAGTCAGGGCTTAAGAGTAGCGTTACTCAAATTGTGCCTGCCGGCAACTCTTGGCCATTCTTTACTGTTGCAAACTATCGCGCTCTTTTTCAAGGAGATTTTAAGTGGTTCTTGCGATTAGATAGCAAGTCCAAACTGCCGGATGTAATGGTTGCGCAGTTGCTAGAACTAGATGCTCACCTAACATCATTAATCGGTCAGCATAAGTCAGAGTTTACAATTGCTAGCTTCCCTTATGCACAAGATCGTAGCTTCTTAGGTCTATTAATCTTCGATGAAGACAAGGGCTGGTTCGACTCACCAACCGACGCCGTCCTCGAAGGAGTAACGCGGCGCACGCAACTCGCTCGCTATTTGTGTGAATATCGCTTTGGAATCGAATGTCGCGGGCTTGGTACTGCTAAGCTATTTCTAACCAGATCTCTAGCAGAGTATCTCAGCCACAAACTGTTGGGCGCATCAGGATTCGAAACTGATGCTGAGCAGTTGCTGGCAAATTGGCAAACTCGAGAGCAGCAAATGCCGCCTTTAACACAAGCACTTTCTTTACTAGACATCAATGATCTGTACGGCGCACGTCGTACACTAAGCTTTGGCGCCTTAGTCTGGCGCGATATCGATTCGAAGCTCAGCGAAAATGCTTTTGCTAAACTATGCAAACAGATTTATTCTAAGAGTGCCTACTCGGCCAAAGATTTGCAGACAATGCTTCAGTTGATTGCGCCAAGCACTGATTGGCAGAGTTACTTCAAGAAACACGTATTCGGAATTCAGCTTCCATCGTAAAAGTGAAAATATACTTCCACCGTGATTTCGACGGAATGGCAGCTGCAGCCATTCTCGCTGACGCCCTGGCAAAGTCGCGAGGGCATCAAGACGTTTGTTGGGAAGGCGTTAACTTTGACCGCACTCTTGAATGGGACAACTTCGCTAACGGCGAAGATTTTGCAGTGGTTGACTTTCATTACCATCCGCGCGCAAGCTATTGGTTTGATCATCATCCAACTACTTTTTTACAGAAGGCGCACGAAGACAACTACTCCGACGACGAAACTCACTGCTTTGACGCTAGCTCAAAGAGTTGCCCACCGATTATTCTGCGCCACGCGGCTAAACACTGGGGGTACTCTCCACCTCAGCATTTTGCAGAATTGGTTAAATGGTCTGACATTATCGATTCCGCCGGCTTTGAATCTGCAGAGAGTGCTTTGTTTGGTACTGAACCGGCAATGATAGTTAGCCGCGCATTGACTTGCTCGCCAAATTTACAATTCCACGACACCGTTGTGCAGTTGATGCGCGACCAGCCTTTGAGCGAGGTGGCCAAACATCCTGTTATTGAAAAGTGTTATGAGCGTTCGTCGAAGAACCGCAATAATGCGCTTGAGAATTTCGAAGACAATGTGCTTGTTGATAATGGCACCGCATTGCTTGCTGATTTACGCTCGAAGAAAATTCGCCGTGATCGTTTTGCACCCTTTTATTTGCATCCTGATGTACATTTCGCCGTCACCTTGCTGCCTACGCGTGCTGGCGACCATATTACCGTCTCATCTAACCCCTGGAATCGACCGCAGACTGATTTTCACTTAGGCGAGCTAATGAAAAAGTACGGCGGTGGCGGACACCAGGCAGTCGGCGGTTGCAATCCGGCGAATAGCGTTACAGCAATGAAGTGGGCACGAGAGATTTACGATGTCGTTAAAGATTTAAGCTAATGACTGGCTCGATTCTAGATTTGCACCCGCGTGAATGGCCGCAGCATTTTGTTGATTTAGGCTATAAGAAATTTCATGGGAAAATAGCTGCGCGTTGGGTTTATCAACGCGGAGTTTACGATTGGTCACAAATGACAGATTTGCCAACGGCTTTGCGAGAACAATTGGCATCCACACCGCTACTTGATACTGAACTGCTTAAGGCTTCACACGCTGACGATGGTGCGCATAAGGTGCTTATTAAGTTGGCTGACGAATCATTGGTTGAGGCCGTGTGCATGCCGGGCTCTAAAGGTCAAACCATTTGTATTAGCACCCAGGTTGGGTGCGGTATTCAGTGCCGTTTTTGCGCATCTGGCATGGATGGCTTAAAGCGGAACTTGACTCAATCCGAGGTTCTACAGCAAGCCTTTTGGATGCGCCGCGAATTCGGCGACTTTCACCGCATTGTTGTTATGGGCATGGGCGAAGTCGGTCACAACATCGACAATGTTCTTGGCGCACTCGATTGTTTGATAGACGAAGCTGGTTCAAACTTTTCCGGACGCCGCATTACTGTATCAACCATCGCTCCAGAGGGTGCGATAGAAGCGATAGCCAATTTTGGCAAAACCGTACAGTTGGCTATTTCTTTGCACGCGACTACTGATGAGTTGCGACAAGAATTGGTGCCGGGAATAAATGATCGCACCATCGAGCAATTGCTTGATGAGGCCGAAAATTATTTTAATGTAACCGGCCGCGAATTCACTATCGAATACGTTTTGCTGGCCGGAGTTAACGACAGTATTGAGCAAGCTCAGCAACTTGCTGATTTACTGCGCAACAGCCGTTGCCATGTAAACCTGATACCGTATAACAATATTGACGAGCTTGATTTCCATTACCCTGACGGCAAATCTTGCGCGGCCTTCGCTCAACGCTTGCGCGACAATGCGTTTTCAGTGACCTTACGTTTAAGCATGGGTAAAGACAAAAATGCCGCTTGTGGTCAGTTACGCAGACGTACAATCGGTCTCGATGTCTAAGTTCTATGCCTTTTTCATTTTGGTTGCTTTGGGCTGGGTGCCGCTGCACTCAGGTGGTGGCAATCCATTCGTTGAGAAATACATTAATGCCTCACAGCGGCACTTCGATGAAAATGACTACGTCGCTGCGCTCTCTGATATAGAACACGCGCTTGAACGCGACGCCCAGCACCTTGGTGCTCTTGAACAATGGGCAAAAATTGCGATTGCGATGGGCGACGCTGATACAGCAGCCTACGCTTGGCATTCATGGATGAAGATCGCCATCGCCGCTGACAAATCAATGGTGTCGCGCAAACGTATTAAAGAAGCGCAAAAGTCATTGTTAGAGATAGATCCGTTCGCCGAAGAATTTAGCAAGCTATCTGATGACTACATCAAAGAGTTGTTCAAAATAGAAAAAGTTCACAGTGACCGAGGGCGCAATCACTCTGCAATAAAGATTGTGCAAGAAATTTTGCATATTGACCCTTTGTTGAAGCGCGCAATTGATCGTCTTAAAGAAATTGAACGCAATGGCGGCGCAGACACCGCAACCGTCGACCTCTATGCCGGCACCGACCCTACCGCTGGGGTCGATAGCGAATGGCTTGAAGAAAACAACAAATTGCACAGCGAATGGGACACCCGCTGGCACGACGAAACTGAACACTACCGCATACATACTGATGCTAGTTATTTAGTTCTGAAAACAGCAGGCATCGCCATGGACCAAATGAACCTGGCCTACCGCAAGTTTTTCCATTACCAAGAAGACGGTGGCTCTGTGCCTAAAATCGATGTCAATGTCTTTAAAAACCGCGACGAATATTTAAAACTGGGCCAAGGTCCTCCTGTTGAATGGTCTGCTGGACACTTCACCGGCAATGCCGTTGAAACATACCAAGGTGGCACCGAAGGCAAAGATGGCTTGATAGAAATGTACCACACGTTGTTTCACGAGGCCGCGCATCAGTTTGTTTCTCTTACTGGCAAAGGCGGTGTTCCTGGATGGCTCAATGAAGCCTACGCATCATTCTTTGAGGGAACTGACATTTTATCTAACGGCACCGTGCGCTGGAATCGCGTAAATGCCGGGCGCTTATTTGCAGTCGTTCCACGCCTTGAAGCCGGCTGGATGGAGGATTACAACGACGGCGTCCGTGATGACGAAGGCGAATGGGCTACTCCTGAAAAGGCGCCATCCTTACGCGTGCTTATTGAAAACGAATATCAATGGGGGCCACCTTGGTATGCCCCCACCTGGGGTGTTGTTTATTTTCTATACAACTACCGTGATCCCGAAACAGGTCGCGCAGTGTTGCGCGCCCCGCTTCATGAATACTACTTGAGTGGCGCTGGTTCTAAGGGACTTTCGCAACGCATCGAACATTTCGAAGAGTTTGTACTATCAGGACCGAACGCACCTGTCAGAACTGTTGATGAGCTGAATGACATCATGAAAGACTGGTTGCTGCGCTTGCGCGACCAGACTATCGGCAAAGAGTCTCCAGAAGACGACTTGCTAGCTTTTGCCGACATGGCTCTTGAGCGTGGCGAAGAAGACTTAGCGCTTGAGTTGCTCGAGGAGGCGATTGTTTATGCTCCAGACAATATTGAAGCGCAATGGGAATTAGCGCAGTTGTTGCTTGAGTTGGGCTTAGAAGATCGCGCAGCTGCGATGTACGGTAAATTCGCCAATGAAGTTTCGCTGCGTGGCATCGACGACGACCCGCGCCTTGAAAAAGCTCGCAAGCTGATGCAAGAGCTTGACCCTCTGTTTAAGAAGCATAAAAGGCTACAACTTAAACTCGAAGAGCAAGGGCTTGAACTAGCCCACCGATACTATGACAAAAAAATGTACCGCATGGCAATGGAAATCACGCGGCGCATGTCAGCTTCGTGGTCGATGCCAGACGCCATGGCTTTTTACACTCAGGTGGCTATTGAAACCGGCATCAGCCTTGCGCGCTGGAAAGTCGCCTACAACGAGATGAGTCTCGACGGGTGGCGTCCGCAAGGTGAAAAGAAATATTATCGCGCTTACGGCAAAATGATTGAAGCGGCAATTGTTAATGATGAGACTATTGAGATGACGGGTGGCGATTTGCAAACTCAGGCGTTGATTTATGATACTTCTATCAGTTCAGATTTTTCGCTCGAGGCAGAGATTAAGTTCAGCAACTTAGAACCAGGCATGCTCGGCCTTTGCTTTGGATATAAAGATGCCAAGAATACGCAGGTGGTGATGCTTCACCGTAAGGGTTCGCTAGAGGTGAAAACACAGATTGGCGGCGCATGGATTCCGCGTGACAAGCAGCAAATTCCATTGGGCAACACTTGGCATAAACTGCGCATCGATGTTGTTACTCAAGTCGGGCCCAAGGCTTTGGTCGACATTTATTTTGATGACAAGTATTTGCGTACTGTCAAGATGTCGCGCGATGCCGTGCGAGGCGCATTTGGTTTGTTCACCACCACAGGCAACGGCGCTTACCGGCACATTAAAATATTGATGCGTAATGCTCACGATCCTGCTGCTCGAATTGAACGGCAACTCACTTTAGAAAAGCGCTTGTCTGACCCCGAGGCCCGCGCCCCTGGAGTGTTCCAAGGCCTGACTCCGCCAGACATTACGCAGTTCGAGGGCGACTGGATTCAAGGCGAGCCCGTTGATATTGCGAAGCGCCACGGAGTAATCA
>Ga0233427_10002974_pt1 | contig 15294 bp, 15 predicted proteins | sample SI_118_April2016_5_FD_179885 | JGI IMG/M metagenome (GOLD analysis project Ga0233427, IMG submission 179885) | Seawater microbial communities from Saanich Inlet, British Columbia, Canada - SI_118_April2016_100_MG | ecosystem: Environmental > Aquatic > Marine > Inlet | place: Canada: British...
ATTCAATGTACCCAGAAATTGCTAAAACTATAACTCTGAATGAATTGAATACTATCATAAACAATAATAGCAGGGATGATGAATATTTCTGGAATGAGGTATTTGAAATGGCAGATGAAGAAAATGTTACTATAGTATTTGCAGCTGGTAATTGTGATGTGTTAATAGGCTTAGATGCAATGAAAAGAGATAATAGTATAATTACCGTTTCTGCAGTGGACCATGAAAATAAAAAAGCAGAATTTAGTAACTATGGGAAAAGGTCTACAATTAGTGCTCCAGGGGTTGACATATATAGTTGTGTGCCTGGAAATAAATTTGATAGCTGGCCTGGAACAAGTATGTCAGCACCAATAATATCAGGAGTTGTTGGCTTGATGAAATCTATCAATCCTGATCTTACCAATAAAGAAATTATTAAGATACTTCAAAAAACAGGGGACAATGTAGATGCAAGTATTGGGCCTTTAGTACAGGTTGATAAGGCATTATCTTTATGTAAAAGTTTCAATATTAAAAAAGCAAATGAACTCAATACTGATAGCATAAAAAATGAGATTGAAAAATTAGAAAATAGGATTATAAAATTAGAAAAGCTTTTGGAATAAATAAGATATCTAATTAAGCATATCTAAAATAAGATATCCAATCTGAAAGCCAATAATATGAATTATTGACATAATTCCCAAACCTGCTATAAAACCAGATAAGACTCTAAAAATATTTGTACTCTCCCTATTAAAATAAGCCTGTGTTAAGCCATCTATTAGTGTGGGTAGAATTAATACAATTGATAAAATCCAATTAATATAAATCAACTGAAATAAAAATAAAAATAAAGATAAGTATCCAAGGTGTATACCAGTGCACCTAGCACAAACAGGAAACTGTTTCCCTTTCCAAAAGAAAGACCTGTTTGGATCCTTATGACAGCTTACCCATCTGATCTTTATTTTCTCTACTGGCATGATTTACTTAGAAAATTTGAAAAAAATAATATTATAATATTGTCTAATATCGCTTACATTTCAGCCATTGCTGCAATAATATTTGCTACTATACTAAATCCAATACTCCAAAGAACCATATGACAAGCATCTTTTGATTTCTGCGGAGCTGAATTTGAATGTACAAAATATAAAATGATTCCAACAATTGGAAAACAAAAGGAAAGCACCTTAACTCCACCATCTAATGGTTCATTATTTACATCTGATTCTGTAGTTGAATTTAATGAGTATCCACAATGAACACAAACAATAGCTTCATCTAGCACTTCTTTTCCACATTTTTCACAAAACATAATACTAATTTTAATTCACGCCTACTCTATATAGTTTTCAGCAACCCTATTATTTATTTTAATTATAATTCAATCCTTTTGGATTTGATCCATATTCATTATCACCTATATTCCCACGTGCAAAGATAAGAGCAAATGGATTGTAAAATATAATTAACTGCATCCAACCACTAACTGTATAATCATGGCAACGCCTTGCTCCCTGAGAAGCAATGAACCAAAAAGAAGGAATAAGAAATAAAGAGTACCAATCATCATATAATCTAAGCTCATCACTTATTAAGAAAAGTAAATAAAGAGAAAACCAAAATATCAAAAGGCTTAAGAAGTATTCTAACCTTCTAATTCTACCTTTAAAAGAAAATGGAGCACTGAACATTCTTTTTACCTCCCCTGTTTCCACAATATTCTTGCTACCAGAGGATTTTGAAAACGAATTATGCAATGCTTCCAAACAATTAATACACTCTGAATTTGTCACATATTGCATATGACCACAAAACTTACAAAACTTTGTTTCATCATTTCCTAGGTAATCTCCTAAATCATGAACATCAGAATCTACTGCTGCTTCATTGAAATACTTCTCAACCTGTTCTTCAGACTCTTCTTCTGAAAGATGCTTAATAATTGTATTATAAGCTTCCTTTACTTTTTCTTGTTCTGTTTCAAAAAAGTCTCTTAAATCATCTGATTGATGGTCGGGATTAAACTCATCTAATAGTAGATTATATTTATTATTAATCTCTGCTAATGTAGCGTCTTCTGATAACTTTAGCGTCTTATAACACATCAGGATATCATTAGAATCATAAATCTTATCAATCTCTTTAGCTATTACTTTCTCTTCATTTATATCTGTAAGGCTTAAGGATATCTCAAGATAAGCTTCTTTCACTTTATCTTGCTCAGATTTAAAAAACTCTTTTAAATCATCATCTGATTGTTTCTCAGGATCAAATTCTTTTAATAACTCATCGCATTTTTCTTCTACCTCCTCTAAAGTAGCTCCTTCTTCTAAACCTAATATTTGATAGTATTCTTTCATTGATAAGGATTATATGTTGGTAAGAGGAAATATTTGCCATCTTGTTTATAAAAGACATTAGAATAGCCATTTATCTGCTCAATATTAATATCTACAGTATTATCTACACTTACACTACCATTTACACTTACACTCCCTTGTACTTCTGTATCTACAGTATTTACTACTCTTACTTTTTGAGTATAATCATCATCACTAGGCATAAAAAACCCCATATTTTGCATAAACATTCCCCATACACCAGCTGCTATAAAAAACAATAATACATTTCTAAAAACGTAATTTTCTTTTTTATTATTATTTATCTGATCATTTAAATTATTATCTACAATTACTTCGTCAGACAAAACCTCTTCAGCTAGTGATTCATTTAATTGTTCTTCATAGCTTTCATGAGTAAAATCATCAGAATTTTCAAAATCTACTTTTTCAACACTTTCAGTATTCATTAAACTTGCAGTAATTTCTTTATAAGCTTCTTTCACCTTTTCGCTTTCTGATGTAAAAAATTCTTTTAACTCATCAGTTTGTTTTTCAGGATCAAATTCTTTTAGTAACTTATTGTACTTTTCTTCTAATTCATCTAAAGAAGCACCTACTTTGAGACCTAGTATTTTGTAATAATTTTCCATGATATTTTTTTAGGGTTAATAAATATTAATGCATTTAGCATTACAAGTATTTGTAATGTGCGGAACATCTTTACTATAAAGGTAAGGATCATAATCGTCATTCTGGATATAATATTTATAGTCAGTCACGTAATCCATATCACCATCTTCTGAGTAATAGCAGCCAGTATATTTTCTGCTTGAAATACTCCAATCCCCATAGGGTGACCATTCTCCATTACTTTTTTTATAGGAGATTCTAAATTGTAAATCTTGGTTACTTTGATTATGTACTTTTAATTGTCTCCCTTCATTACAACCAGAATCATAATCATCCCCACTTACTTCACTTTTAATTTCGTTGTAACGATTGTACCAATAATCCTTATCTTCTGAATAATTAATCATACCACCCCATCCATATAAAGAAAAAAGAACTAAAGGAGTAAAAACAAGGATTCTAATAAAATACTTTTTTCTTTCTATAAAATAAGCTGCTAGATTTTCTCTTATACTCAAAAAACCACTACTTTTTACTATTAGGAACATATGGCATAATAACACAAGTATTGTGCCAATAAAATGAAATACAAGGGCTACTAATGGAATATCGTAATATGCTGCTAGAATTACTTTAAATGACCCGGGAGGGCCGTCTAGTATTAGAAAAAACAGAGGCAAGCCAAGAATAAACATAATAAGATAAGCCCTTGTAAGCTTTAACTTTATCTCTGAACTAATAGAGAAATTGCTTTCCTTGTTTTCCTGAGACTCATCAATTAATTCTTCAATCGGAGAGGTAACTAAATCTTCATTTTCAGAATCTATTTCACTTGTAACAGAGTTTATCTCATCAACTACTTGTTCAACATTATCAGAATTAATTAAACTTAAAGAAATTTCTTTATAAGCTTCTTTTACCTTATTACATTCTACTGAAAAGAATTCTTTTAAATCTTCTGATTGCTTTTCAGGATCAAATTCTTTTAATAACTCCTTGTACTTTTCTTCTACTTCATCTAAAGTAGCTCCTAATTTTAGGCCAAGTATTTTATAATAATTTTCCATTATAATTACTTTTAACTAATAACATTCTTGCAATGGACTTTTATAATTTATATTCTTTATTTTTTTAGTTATTTCATCAAATAAAAACGGAAAAGAAATAAAGAGACTGCGCTGTTTCTTTAATTCATATTTTAATTCTTCCTCCGATAAACCATAACTATCTACCGTTTCAAACATTTCAAATAAATCTTGACTTTTATTACAATATTCGTCCTCTAGTAATATTATAAGTGAATTAATTTTAATGTTTAGAAAATCAAATTTATTATTTCTAATGCTCTTTAAAGCATTTACTTGCCGTTCTACTTCTAACTGATTTATTTTCTTTGTAAGAAGATTTTGTGCTTGTATAATTTTCTTACTTACATCAATATAGCTATTTAAATCAGATATTACTTGTTGATCTAGTTGATAAACTAAGGCTCTTTCTTTTGTAATTTTTAGTAAGTCTTCAGAGATTAATTCTGTATGATTAAAAATCTCTTTAATTTCAGCCTCAACCCTATTTTTTTCAATCCTTTGTATTTCTAAATTTTTTGTTTTATTTCTATCTAATTCCGTTATTTCTTGGTTTTGATTATTAATAGTGATACTCAAACTTGAGATTTCTGAGACTAAATTAATTTTCTCAAGTTCTAAATCTTTTAATTTTTTATTACTAGACTCTTCTTTTATTTCTTTGTATTTTTCATGCCATTTTGTTTTTTCCTTTTCCATTTCTATATAATCAGAAATTTGCTTGTTGAGAATCTTATCAAAAATAAAATCTAATTTTTCTTCTGTTGATTTTAAACTCTCATAACTTTCTTCTAAATCTTCAAACACATCAATACCTTGTGAGAATACATTAAGACATAACCCAGATAAAAACCCTATAAGTACTATTTTTTTCATAACATTAACTTTCTTTTTCCTTCTTGTTTATAAAAGATATTTACACTTCACTATCTTCTTTTTTTCTTTTATCATCTCTGTCCTTCTTTGCTTTTTTCAAGCGATCATCTGTTTGTTTTACTTTGTTGTAGTACCATTCATAGTCCTTAAATATCTTAAAATACATCTTTGCAACAAAATCCTTAGTTTTGAAAATATTGGTGGAAGTATGGTCATCCTTAAATTTATTATAATCTTTATCTATTTTTTCATATTTATCTAAGCGACTAATATCATCAGAAATAATATTTGTTAGCTCTTTGCATCCGTTGAATTGCAAAAAACTTGGTGAAGTTGAGAATTTATTAATTTTTGCTTTCAATGCATCAAAATCGGCTTGCACAAATCTTTTCTCTAATAACTTATTTACTTTGCTTTTATAGAAATAAATTTTAGAATAGCTATTAAAACCATACTGTGCCGTTTTAATAGCTGTATTAACTTTTTTGAATTTGTTGTAAAACTTCTCTACTTCTCTTTTTAGTTCAGAACTAGATTTAAAACAATTTAAAATCGCCTTATCTGTTGCTTTTTCTAAAACAAGCATATAAGCCATGTCTAATTTATTTAAAGAGCTCTTCTCTTGCCCGCTATTTGACTGTCCTATCGAGGTAAAATAAATAAGAATTTCATCTCTTAGATTAGTATATTCATCTACATCCCAATCAGATTTTTTTAGATTCTCAATTTTAATACCTAAATCAGCAGATAATGGTTTCTCAAAAGTACAAGAGTTATCATCAATTGTGGCTTCTTCATTGTAATTACTGGCTATTGGATCCATGCACCCTACAATATCTTCTAAGAATAGATCTTTTATTTGAGATTGAAATAGAAACCCAAAGACACTTAAACCTATACCTACTAGTACTATCTTATTTTTCATTTATTATTTTTTATAAATATATCTACTTTAATTAAATTTTTATCTTTTAGTGTGGTCTTACATTTTGAGCATCCACAATTTTCATATAACTTTATGCTAGCTGATTCTTCATTCATCAAGTTCTGCAATCTAGTTGTATCTTTATCATATTTACTCCAACTCGTGAATTTGTTGAGGGTTCCATTCCAGTGGGTATTATTTTTGTGTTTTTCAGTTAAAATACAATCAGGTTTATCATAATTTAGTTGTTTTTTGTTTGTTTTATTAACGTTTTTATTCTTCTTAAATTCTGTATGAACTTTAATTATACTATCAAATATATTTTTAGGAAGATTCTTTTCTAGAAATGCTTTTAACTGTTTATTATCTTTTATATTTTTCTTAAATTTAGTAAAATCATTAGTATTACTTTTAGTATTACTTATTATATACTCAAGATCAAAACCATCAATCTTCCATATTTTTTTTGTATCATCATCTTCTAATCCTCCCTCAAAACGCAACTTAGTATATTGAATTACTTTATTGATATGATCCACTATTTTTTTTGTGTCAGCCAGTTGGTTGGCTTTTTCTATTTCTGCTATTAGCTTTTTTAGAGCATCCACCTTTAAGCGCTCAACTTTATCAGTGTAGATTTTCCAATCTTCATCTCCAAAGTCAAATGTATATGATGCGTCATCACCGTCAAAATATATTGATTTTTTAAAGCAGTCTAATAAATCATCAGCATCTTTAATAGTATCTTTAGTTGACATATTTATAAAAGCTTCCCCGTCAAACACAACTTTATGATTTTCAACTGCACCACAAGAACTTTCACAATCAATTTTGGAAGAATAATCACCACTACCATCAGCACCAAATTTTTGACAAGAACCATCTATACACCCCCAAGATTCTGATTGTGGTGCAGTTAACAAGCCTTTTATGTTGTCTTTAAAGAAAAATCCTAATATTACTAATATTACAACAGAGCATAATGCAAGAGCTAGATACATCCATGTTTTGTCTTTCGAATTTCTTTTTTTTCTTTTCTTGGGTTTTGGTGGTATCGGCTTGCTTTTTAAAGAAATAGGCTTTAGAGTAGTAGATGCAGTAAAAACCGCCGGAGAATTACTATTGCCAGTATAAACCTCTATTTTATCACCAGGATAAACCTCTAACATTTCAGAACTTGGAGATGCAGAAGTACCCTCAACCTTAATTGTATGATAATTAGAGTCATAATTAAGTACCATTACCGCTATAGGTTTATAATTTGCTATGTTAGGTATTTTGCCAAGCCCTGTTTCTAAATAAGGCAGGCTTGTAAAAAAATATATTTTATTAAAGTTCTTTATTGTATCTCTATGGTTTTTAAAAACATTTACAAGATCTGATTCAGTAATGTATTTAATATATCCATTTTTAACAACACTTCTAAATGGAGCTTCATTTATTGCAGGTTTTATAGTAGTAAGTAGAGTATCTAAATTTATAACTTCATCTAGCTCTTTTTTTGCAACGTAAGTATTCATCAAAGTTTTAAGCGCAGAGATTGGATTTTCAATACTTTTAGAAGATATGATAGTTACAGCATCATACGCTCCCCTAGCATCTCTGTACCAATTAGACCTATAAATAGTATACAATATTGTATTACCTCTTTTTTCAATAGAATAAAAATTCTCCTTATTAGGATTTGCAGATGCAAAATCTAAAGCAATGGTTCTGTTTTTATCACTAAAGGATTTTTGCAGAGCAGTTAATGTAGTGGGATCTAAGTTACCTGCAATAGATTGTTTATATCCAGTATCGTCAATTCCCCATATGTTATAGTGTATACTCATATCCTATAACTCATCTGATGATGAAAACACCTTACTTAACCAACCTCCAGATTTCCTTCTACTCGCCTGTTTTGATATTGAATCAATTAGTTTAGCAGGACATTCTGTATTCATCTGTGATAAATAAGAATTATTAAAAATAAAATTACCTGCCGAAAAATGCATTGATCTCAATTGAAAACCATTTGTATCTTGTTTTGCTTTCAAGTTTGTATAAACACCCTTGAAGTTTTTCATAAAAAATTCTTTTGCAAATGCATTTTTATCTACTTCTGTCTCCGGGAATTTATCAGATTTATTTACAATAATATAAACACAATATGTGTTATTTAAAGCCTTTTCGTACTTATCTAACTGAGATAAAATAAGATTAAAATCTTGTGATTGTGTGGAGTTTTCTGGATCTTCACCCTCAGTATAAAGCTTATAATCTACTACAAAAAATAGCAATTTCTTATTAGAATTACTTAGATATCCATGAGCATCAATAGAATTCTTCCAAACATCTGGATCTTTAGCTGCACTTGAGAAAAATTCACCACTCATTTCAATAATATTGAGAGGATTTATTTCACCATCTTTATGAAGTTCTGTAGTTATATAGGTTACTGCATCAACAGATGCTTCTGTTGCATCAGGTAATATTCCATTTTTCAACTCCCTTACCAATAGATTCTTGTAATTAATTCCGTTAATTGAGTGAGGATCATCAATAAAATAGCCTTCATCCTCAGCATAATTAAATAAGGACGCTAAGACACAAGATTTACCAGAGCCCGACTTTCCAAAGAAGAATATATCTGTGTATCCTTTCTTCAAATCCAAATCATTGTGCTGAGAAGGATGGGTTTGTTTTTTATACCTCTCAATACTTCTTAATAATCTTTCATCAATAATTGTATTTTCTAATAATCCTTCAGGAGTAACTTTTCCACTATCTAACGCTCTTTTGATTTCCTGAATAATCATTTCATTATTGTTTATTTTTTCATAGAATTCAGAATCCTCTTCAAACTTTTCTTGTTCTTCAATTATTTGTTCTTTTAGAGAATTTACTTGTTCTAATTTATCAGGATCTATTCCGTTTTCTGTACATTCTTCAATTGTTAAATCTCCTTGCTCAATAAACCTATTAATATTTTCAATTGGTAATTCGTTTATTCCCCTTAAGATTGCGTCTTTTTGTATTTGTGATAATGCCATTTTAATTTAATTATATTATAATTCGTCTGTCTCGTCCTCCTCTGATTGTGGAGCTTGACCAGTTTTTCTTGTTAATAGTATTGGGAATAATATAAGAAGATGTATAATCAGATATATTACAATAGAGTTTAGAGGGTTATATTGACTTCTTAAACCGTCCAAACTATTTAATTGAACAGTACTTGATGGAATAATCAAACTATTAAAAGCAACATTACTTTTATTATACTTACTAATTACAGAGCTAAACCCCTCTTCTAGCTTCTTTTTATTGTTACTCAAAATAGAGTCTAATTCATAATAAACTATGTTTATATTGAAATACTCCATATCCTTAAATACATCTTTATTTTTTCTATAATAATCATTCAATTCTTTGTCTATTTTCTTGTTAAAATCAGCTATCTTAAATGTAATTTCGTATTTAACCCAGTCTTTAGCCTTTTTATCAATATTTTGACGATCTAATTCAGATAATGTTACAGTTGAAAACTTATATAAATTAATTAAAATATCTTGCTTTTCATTCTTTAATGATGATCTTCTTGGAGCATTTAGAAATGCTTCTAAGCAATTACTCACTTCATCTTTTAAATCATTTGTCACACCATCAACAGATTCCTTAAATTCTGTTTTCATCTGTTTAATTGCCTCTATCTTCTCATTCCCATTATTGTGTAAATCTTCATTTGCAACCCACTGAACCGTTATAAAATGTAAAGAGAACAAACCTCCAAAAACACCAATAACAATGTATAATGTCCATAATATAAGCATATGATAAAAATTCGGATGTGTTTCTTCCTTTTTATCTAGCATTAATTTAACCAAATAATATACTACAAGTGATAATACTATTCCTCCCAAAATAAATAGCAGAGGCTCACCATTCCATAGTAGCCCTCCTAATAATATTGTGAGAAATAAGAAAAATATCCCAATATAATGTATAACCTCTTTGAATTTCATTGTTTATTTTTTTTACAAACTTATCACATTAAATCAAAAAAAAGTAATATTAGTATTTTTTTTAATGTGTATATTTCATTTTTCAGTAAATCATAATTCTCAGCAGGAACTGCTAACTATCCAGCAATACAAGTAACATAGCGGCCATCAGTATATAAGAAAACAATCCATTCATCTTCTAATTGTTCATCTTCAAAATCTTTTTGATGTAGTGCAGCCTTATCTTCACTTAAAAGTGCTCCTAAATCTTCCCAATCTCCATAGTGAACTGATCCTTTTTCTCTTAATCCTTCAGTATTCTCATTTATTAAATCTACCTCACTTATTTCAACAACTACTATTTTACCATATAATTGAAAATCATCCAAAGGTTCAAACCAAAACTCTTCATCCGCTATCTTATAATCATTACTCATATTTTTTTAAAAAACAAATATACAGAAAATTTATAAGAAATATAAAAGAGAAAAAAGTCGGATTAGCAGGATTACAACCTACACTCTATTTACATGATTACGACAATCTTTCAAACTAAAAATTGCTCCGATTTTTGCACCGCTAATCAATCTACTAATACAAACTTAAAAAATTAATTGGATTATCTGAGTAATGAGTTATTTTAGAAAATAATGTTATTCAACATAATCATCTAAATTATATTTCTATTTTCGTTTAAATTAAAACAAATCATAATGAAATATATATATTTAATTATTAGTTTAATTATTTCTCAATACACATTTAGTCAAACTCAAGGTAAATTTGATAAAAAAGATAACGTAACAAGAATTGAGAATAAAAACGAAACAGATGAAAGATTAGGATACACAGGGACAACTTCATCAGAAGCTTTCGAATATTACAATAAAGCGACTTCTTTAGATCAAAAGAACCCCGCATTATCAATTGATTATTATTTGAAAGCAATTAAAGCAGATCCTTATTTTGTAGAGGCGTATGATAATCTTGGAAGACTATATAGATATACTCAACAATATGAGTTAGCTATCAAATATCTTAAAGAATCAATAAAGCTATTCCCTGACGGACCTACAGCTCATATGAATCTAGCAAATGTTTATAATACATTAGAGCAATATAAAGATGCTATCAAAGAATATAATATACTGATAAAATTACAGCCCCAATATGCTGAAGGGTATTATGGTCTTAGCTGGATGTTGCTATCAACTGCAACAGATAATAATGATTTAGAGAATGCTTTAGAAAATGCAGAAAAAGTACTTGAGTTATATAAAAGAGATCCTCCAAATTTTATTGGAGATAGTTATTTTCAAATTGGATACATTTATCATTATTTAGGAAATACTATTAAATCAAAAGAATATTTTAATATCTCAAAAGAAAGATATCTAGACAATAACATGCAAGAAAGCTGGTATGACAAACTAGAAATAATTAATAGGTTATAAGAAAAAAGTCGGGGTAGCAAGATTACAACCTCTACCCTTTTCACTAGATTACAGTAAGCTTTAAAACTAAAATTTGCACCACTTTTTGCACCGCTAACCAATCTACTAAAACGAATTTATCTTCCATGTTTTGAAAAATGTTGATAATCCTTAGAGTAACGCCAATGTCCACCCCATTTCCATCCATATTTTCTGAAAATTTTAAAACATTGACTAGAATCTGTAATTGTACCTTGGTGAGAAATATTGTAGGTCCCATTAGATGGAAAGGTATTTCCATATCTATCGATATAAGGATTCATTCTAGGATTTATATCGACAGCCAATCCTAAAGCATGTGATGATAGCTTACTACTATTTGCTACGAGTCTATAATTAAATGAAGACGTATTGTTATCTTGCATTGATAAATCATCATCCCAATTATAATATACGGCAGGGATAACTTTTTCAATAGGAAATTTTTCTATTAATAATTCTTTAAAAATTAGACTAATTTCGTCTGCAACAGTATGATGAATAATTATTTGCCCCTGATGTATTAAAGAGTCAAACCCAAAATATTCAACATTCAATAAAGTCATTTGACTGACTATTGAATCTGGTACCAGTAATTTATCCAGTACTATATCTTTTTCATGATAATCAATAATTATTACAGGCGTATCAATGTGTACTACTTGATTCACTATATTAGTCTCAATATTCAAATCACTATCATTAATTTTTGAGAAAAAACTATCAGAAAAAAAAAGGATAAACGATAATATAATTACAGCAAAAAATAAGAATAGATACTTATTCTTCATTAATCTTTCTTATCCATTTTGAATGAGCATAACCTACTTTACCAGACTCCAAAACACGAACTTTCATCCACTTACCATTGCTACCATTACCTTTAGATAGTAATATTAATTTTGTACCATCGGTCATTCTAGTAATGTTTGTCGATTTACTCGTTGGTTCTGAACGTAAATTTAAATAGTCTTCTTCGTCCAAGTAAGTATTATAAACTTCATAATAATCATGTATTTCATCTTCATCAGAAGTTTGTGGATAAAGGAGATCAGTATTTTCCTCTTCAGGGTGGTCCTCATAATCTTCTTCGCTATACATATCTTCATAGACTTCATCATCTTCAATTTCTTCGTCACTAATAATATGGCTTGCGTTTGGATCTTTATTTTCCCAAAAAAAATCTTCACCATTGATAATCGGCCCTAATACAAACCATCCAAAAAGACCTGCTAAAACCCACAGGATTATTATAGAATAAGCATTGTTTAAAGCCTTGGATAACGGTGATATTGTTATTGATTCAATCTCATTTGTATCGTATTTTTCTTGTAATTCTTTATTTAGATGATATTTTTTTTCGGCAATTTGAGGAATAAGTTCTCCTAAATCCATAAATTTTACTTTATAAGGTTTAAGAAGTTTTAAAACTTTTGCTTTAAGCTCTTGCTTTTCAAAAAACTTTGAAGACATAAAGATGGAAGAGCTTGTTATAATCTTATCCTGCATAAAAGAAATTAAAAAAAGATCCTTCTCATTAGGATTATATTTAGCAATTAAGTCTTCAAAAAGATCCTCCTCTATACTCTCTGTAACACTACTCTCATTTTGCTTTTCTACTTCTACATTCTCATCTAGGAGTTTCTTTTTTAATTCTTGGTACTCTGATTCGGTAATAGCTCCGGAATCTAAGAGATTCTTTAATTCTTCTAACTTTTTCTCCATATCAAATCCTATTTAAAATTTCATTCTTTTTATTATTGAACTCCTCTTCTGTTAAAATACCCTTTTCTTTCAATACAGATAATTTCTCAATTTGCTCAAAAGGATCCACTTCTTGCTTACTAACAGTAACTTCAGTAGGATTATGTGCAGGCATATTATTTCCAAATAAATCTTTCATTGTTTCATCAACAAATTGCATAGTACTCTCAATTAATTTTTTATCTTTCACTGCCGATGCTGCATTGCCTATCAATGACACACCTCCTGTCATTACAGCTCCAAATACGCTTGATCCGCTCAGTACTGCATTATTACCAGAAAAACCGCAATAAACCTCAATATCGCTATCTCCTTTAATCAAAAGGACATTTATAGCCGTCTCACTAGAGTTACCCCAAGTTCTGACTAATGTTTTTGCAGTGAAACACTTGATTAATTGATTTTTATTATCATCACTTTTAATAAATACTTGGGGCTTTGCCTCTCCCAACCATCCAAACTTTTGGCTTTCAAAAAAGTTTTTAATTTCTAATGAGAGTTCATCTAAATTCAAATTATTATATCCTCTATATTTTTTAAATTTACTTTGTGTTAGTGTTTGTTTAGTTGATTGAATATTAATTTTCTCTAATTCTTTGGGTAATGCAGCCTCCTCTTCAGCTATTGCTTTTTCTTCCTCCTTTTTCTTTTTGGCATCTTCTTCTTGTTTAGCTTTTTCATCTGCAGCTTGTTTTTCTTCTAGTTTGCTACAAAAAGCTTCAATATCAAAGCTATCTGCAATTATTTCTTTCTTTGCCTTTTCAAACTCTTGTAGAGTAATTTCTTCTCTATCAAGCATCTGTTTTAAATATTTAATATCTTCTAAATTCATTATATGAAGTTTTTACAAACATACTCAAATAAACTCTATCAGCATTAAAATAATAGTAAAATTCGGGGTAGCAGGACTAAAACCTACTAGATATGACAACCCAAAAGGTACCCGAATAGGTCCCTCGCTATTTTTATACATCAAAACTATAAAGCAAATATAATAAACTTATTGCAAAATAAGTTTCTTATTAACCACTCCATCATTAGTTTCTATTTCTAAGAAATAAATACCTTTTGCATTTTCATGCAGACTTATTTGCTTAGTGTACTCACCAATAAATTGATCTAAATCTTCTGAAATGATCACCTCTCCAACTACATTAAGTACTCTAATTTTTAAGTCTTGTATAGTTTCTGATGTAAAGCTAATGTTAAACACATCTCTTGATGGGTTAGGATAAATAGCTAAGTTAGCAATTGCTGTTCCACCCTCAACTCTTACAACAGGCTGAGTCCAGTATACTAATGGAGTCCAAGATAATGAGAAGTAAGCTCCACCATTTGGATCACAGAATGCTCTAGCTTGAGCTCTATAAGTCTCACCAGCAACTAAACCATTCTTATCCTTAGTGTAAGTACCATAAGCAACTCCTGAACCTCCAATTTGGAACCAGTCAGATCCTGATGCGTTTGAAATAGAATCAACTCTAGATTTCAATCTAACAAATTCATAGGGTCCATTACTGTCATCCCAAGTAAATGTAGCTTTTGTAGGACTAGCTCCATAAGCAGCTAAGTTACCAACATTAGGACAGTTATCAGCTGTAGTGAATGTGCTTAAGCCAGTCCAAGAACTTGCTCCACCACCACAATACCATGCTTTCATCTCGTATTCATAAGTAGTATTAGCTGTTAAACCAAGCAATAACTTATCAATCCTTTGATTACCCCATGTACAAGATCCTATAGGTCCACCCATAGTTTTTTGTGTCCATGAAGAAGTACCAACTTCTCTGAATCTAATTCTGTACTGATCAACTGTACATGTAATAGAGTTCATGTTATCCCAATTGATAACCGCTCTAGAGTGAATGATAGCATCAACAAATAAACCTGTTGGAGCATCTTCATTACAAACTGCAGTATAAGTACAAGAACCATCATCTATTGTAGCAGTAGAATCATAGTTATTTGCTAATGTGTCTGTACATCCTTGAACTGGAGGGTGATGAGCAATGATAACTCCCTTCATACCATAAGCAGCATGTGGGCTACAGACATAATAAAAAGTATGGCAATCATCCGGTATATACATTCCTGTAGTACCATATCCAAAACTAAAGCCTCCTGCAATAGGAGCGTTTCCACCTGCAAGCCAAGTACTGTCAGTTACTTCTACTGCATTGTGTCCTCCACCCAAAATAAAATTAATAGTATCTCCCACATCACAAA
>Ga0233427_10002975_pt1 | contig 15284 bp, 18 predicted proteins | sample SI_118_April2016_5_FD_179885 | JGI IMG/M metagenome (GOLD analysis project Ga0233427, IMG submission 179885) | Seawater microbial communities from Saanich Inlet, British Columbia, Canada - SI_118_April2016_100_MG | ecosystem: Environmental > Aquatic > Marine > Inlet | place: Canada: British...
GGAAGACCACATGGGGTTTATAGAAAATTAAAAATATCAAGAATAGCTTTAAGGGACTTAGGTTTAGCTGGATTAATTCCAGGAATGACTAAGTCAAGCTGGTAGAAAGGAAAATTATGAGTTTAAGTGATCCGATTGGAGATATGATAGCAAGAGTAAAAAACGCTCAAGCAAGAAATCACAAAAAAGTAGCATTACCGTCTTCTAATTTTAAGACAAAAATAGCAGACATTCTTAAGAATGAAGGATTTATTAAGGATTTTAAAATTGACTCCGAAGATAAGAAGCCAACATTATCTTTAGAGCTTAAATATCACTCAGGAAATCCTGTTATTAGTGCTTTTGAACGTGTATCAAAACCTGGTAGAAGAATTTTTTCTAGTGCCGAGAGTTTACCAAAGGTAAACAATGGTTTAGGTATTGCAATAGTATCTACACCCAAAGGTGTAATGACAGATATTGATGCAAGAAAACAACGTGTTGGTGGTGAAATAATTTGTAAGGTATTTTAATGTCTAAAATTGGTAAAATAAGTATTTCTATACCTGAAAAAGTTAAGGTAGTTTTAGCTGGAAGTATAATAAATATTGAAGGTCCTTTAGGAAAAAAGTCAGTCGATATTGATTTAGAAATGTTTAATCTCGATATTAAAGAAGGAAAAGAAATTTCAATTAAACCAAAAAAAATTGACCAAAATTCTAAAAGACTTTGGGGAATGAATAGAAGTTTGATTAATAATGCAGTAATTGGATCAAACACAGGTTATGAGAAAACTCTTGAACTGATTGGTGTTGGTTATAGAGCAGCTTTAAAAGGAAAACAGCTAAATCTTCAACTTGGTTATAGTCATGATATTAATTATGATATTCCTGAAGGTATTAAAATTGAAGTTGAAAAACAAACAACTTTAAAGATTTCAGGTTCAGACAAACAACAAGTTGGTTCTGTAGCGTCAAAAATTAAAACTTATAGAAAAATTGAGCCGTATAAAGGTAAGGGTATCCGTGAAAAAGGTCAGTATGTTCTTAAAAAAGAAGGAAAGAAAAAATAATGAAACTAAATACTACCATTAGAAAAAGATTTAGAGTTAGCAATAAAGTCAAAAAAGTTGCTTCTAAAGATAGATTTAGATTATGCATTTTTAGATCATCAAAAAATATTTCTGCACAAATAATTGACGATATTAATAAAGTTACATTATTATCAGCTTCATCAGTTGAAAAAGATATTAAATCAAAAGAGAAAGTTAACAAAACAGAACTATCTAAAATAGTTGCAACAAAACTGGCAAAAAAAGCTCAAGAAAAGAAAATTACTAAAATATACTTCGATAGAGGTATTTATAGATATCATGGCAGAGTTAAAGTATTTGCTGAAACCTTACGTGAAAATGGAATGGAATTTTAATTATGGATAACTTTAAAGATAAAAAAAATGATGATATTTTAGAAAAATTAGTCCACATAAACCGTATTACAAAAGTTGTAAAAGGTGGTCGAAGATTTGGATTTTCAGCATTAGTTGTTGTTGGTAATCAAGCGGGTAAAATTGGTATAGCTCACGCAAAAGCCAAACAAGTTCCAGATGCAATTAAAAAAGCTAATGAAGTTGCAAGAAGAAAACTAATACACATACCTTTAAGAGAAGGAAGAACTATACATCATGATGTAAAAGCAAAAGATGGTTCTGGAAGAATAATTCTTAGAGCTGCATCAAAAGGAACAGGCATAATTGCTGGTGGGCCCGTTAGAGCTGTTTGTGAAGTATTAGGTGTTAAGGATATAGTTGCAAAATCAATGGGAACTTCAAATGCACATAATGTTATCAGAGCCACTATGAAAGCTTTATTAAAACAAAATTCACCAAAACAAATTTCAGCTATTAGAAATAAAAAGATTTCTGAAATAGTTGAGAAAAGAGGATAATGATAACTTTAAACACTAAAGATAAGATTAATAAATCTAAAATGAGAGTTGGTAGAGGTATTGGCTCAGGTAAAGGCAAAACTTCTGGAAGAGGTGTTAAGGGTCAAAAATCTAGATCTGGTGTAGCTATCAAAGCTTTTGAAGGTGGTCAAATGCCACTATACCGAAGATTACCAAAAAGAGGTTTTAATCCAATTTCAAGAACCAATATAGCAATCATGAATCTTGAAAAAATTCAGTCATTTATAAATGAAAAAACGATTAATCCTAATGACACTATAAACATGGAATTACTCAAAAAATTAAAATTAATTAATAAAAATTCTCAAAAATTAAAAATTCTTGGTACTGGAGAAATTAAAAATAAAGTTAACATAGAAGCAGATTTAGCATCCAAATCAGCAATAGAAAAACTAGAAAAAATTAGTGGCTCTATTCAATTGAAAAAATAATAGATTTCAATGAGTGCATCGTCATCAACAAACGATTTAAGAAATAGAATACTATTTACTATATTTATTCTTGCAGTTTATAGATTTGGTACTTTTGTTCCTTTGCCAGGTATTGATCCTGAGCAGCTTAAGATTATGATGGATGGTAACCAAAAAGGTTTACTTGGAATGTTTAATGTCTTTGCTGGTGGTGCTATAAGCAGAATGGCTATATTTGCATTAGGTATAATGCCATATATTTCTTCATCTATTATAGTGCAGCTTTTAACAGGTGTTTCTGATTATTTCAAAAATTTAAAGGCTCAGGGTGAAATAGGAAGAGCAAAAATTACACAAATTACTAGATATGGAACAGTAGTGTTAGCTACAGTTCAGGGTTATGGTTTATCTGTTGGTTTAGAGTCATCAGCAGACCTAGTAATAAATCCTGGTGCTTTTTTTACAATAACAACTGTTACAACTATCGTAGCTGGTACTATGTTTTTAATGTGGCTAGGTGAGCAAATTACACAAAGAGGTATAGGTAATGGTATTTCTTTAATAATATTTGCTGGTATCGTTGCTGAAATTCCAAGAGCTTTGGTTACAACTTTCGAACTTGGTAGAACAGGTGCAGTGTCAACATTTATGATTTTAGCTATTTTCGTTTTATTAATACTAACAATTTTATTTATAGTTTTTATGGAGAGAGCTTTACGAAAAATATTGATAAATTATCCTAAAAGACAAATGGGAAATAAAATGTATGGTGGTGAATCTTCACACCTACCATTGAAAATTAATCAAGCAGGAGTAATTCCTGCGATATTTGCTTCTGCATTATTATTATTACCAGTAACATTTTCAAATTTTTCTTTTTCAAACAATGAAACGTTTTTAAATATAAGTTCATATTTCACACAAGGTCAGCCCTTATATATGATGCTGTACGCATCAGGAATAATATTTTTTACTTTTTTCTACACATCCATTACTTTCAATCCAACAGAAACTGCAGATAATCTGAGAAAATATGGTGGTTTTGTTCCTGGAATTAGACCGGGGGAAAGTACAGCATTATATATTGAAAATATTTTAACAAAACTAACAACTATAGGTGCACTATATCTAACATTAGTTTGCTTAATGCCAGAATTTTTAATTGCTAATTATCCAATTCCTTTTTATTTAGGGGGTACTTCAATTTTGATTGTTGTAGTTGTTGCTATAGATACAGTAACTCAAATTCAAACAAGATTAATGAGTTCTCAATATGAACAATTAATCAAAAAAACAAAATTTGGTAAATAAGTGAATATTATTTTATTTGGGCCTCCTGGCGCAGGTAAAGGCACTCAAGCTCAATTAATTGTTAAGAAACATAACTATTTTCAGTTATCAACTGGAGATCTGTTAAGAAATGAAACAAAACAAAATACAGAATTTGGTAAAGAAATAGAAACTGTTATTTCAAAAGGTAATTTTGCTTCAGATGAAATTGTAAATAAACTTCTAAAGAATACTATTTTAAATCTAAAATTTAGAGATCGTATTATATTTGATGGTTATCCAAGAAGTATAGAGCAAGCAAAAAATCTTGATTTAATTTTAAAAGAATTTAATCAAAAAATAGATCTGATAATTTCATTAGTTGTACCACGTGAAATTATAGAAAAAAGGATAATTGGTCGAGTTAGTTGTGATAAATGCAATTTAACCCTCAATGAATTTTTCAATAAAGACGAGATAGAATTACACCCATGTGGAAAGGAATTCTTTGTTAAACGAAAAGATGATAACCATGAAACAATCATGTCCAGATACGATATATATACAAAAACAACTGAACCAGTTCTCAACTTTCTATCAAAAAATTCAAATTTCCAAGAGATTGATGGAACACTCGAAATTGATGAAATAACTGCTAAAATTGACACTTTTATCAATGTTTAAGACGTTGACTTTGGGGAATCTTATTATATAAAAGGCACAAATTATCACAAAAATTATGGCTCGTATCGCAGGTATCAACATCCCACAAAACAAACTTGTATACATAGGTTTGACTTATATTTATGGAATTGGTGATAAATTTTCCAACCAGATTTGTAGTTCACTTGAAATACCAAGAGCTAAAAGAATTAATGAATTGACAGATGATGAAATCTTAAAAATTAGAGAATATATTGATGCTAATTTTAAAGTTGAGGGTGATCTAAGAAGAGATTACTCGCTCACTATAAAAAGATTAATTGATCTAGCTTGCTACAGAGGAACAAGACATAGAAAAAAATTACCTGTAAGAGGTCAAAGAACAAGATGCAATGCAAGAACAAGAAAAGGTAAAGCGATCGCTATTGCAGGAAAAAAATTAACTCCAACTAAAAAATAATTATGGCTAAAGCTGATAAAGTTGAAAATAAAGATCAGAAGGTAGAGAAATCTTCAAAAAAAAGTAATAAAAGCTCATACTCAAAAAAGAAAAAAATTAAAAAGAATATTTTAAATGGAATTGCTTATGTTCAATCTACTTTTAATAATACAATTATTTCAATTGCAGATACTAATGGAAATGTAATTTCTTGGGCTTCTGCTGGACAAAAAGGTTTTAAAGGATCTAGAAAATCAACTCCTTATGCTGCACAAATTGCTGCTGATGCTGCTGCCTCTAAAGCATTAGAATTTGGAATGAAAACTTTATCTGTTGAGGTCAAGGGCCCTGGTTCTGGACGTGAAACAGCTTTAAGAGCATTACAAGCAAGAGGTTTTAAAATTTTATCAATTAAAGATACAACACCCATGCCTCATAATGGAACTAGACCACCAAAAAAAAGGAGAGTTTAATGGAAGTCGAAAACGTAAATATAAAAAATTGGAAATCATTAATTAAACCATCTAAACTAGATGTTCAAATAAGTGATGATTTAACCCATGCAAAAATTATCGCAGAACCTTTGGAAAAAGGTTATGGTTTAACTTTAGGAAATTCTCTAAGAAGAATTTTACTTTCATCAATAAGAGGTGCTGCTGTTACTTCAATTCAAATAGATGGTGTTTTGCATGAATTTACATCTATTAAAGGTGTAAGAGAAGATGTTACTGATATAGTTTTAAACGTAAAATCTTTAGCTTTAAAATCTAATTCAGAAGTAACAAAAAAACTTATATTAGATGCAAAAGGTCCTGGTGAAATTAAAGCTTCTGATATTACACAAGTTGCAGATGTAGAAATCTTAAATCCTGAACTAGTGATATGTAATCTTGACGAAAACACAAATTTTCATATGGAGATGAATGTAAGTACTGGAAAAGGGTATGTTCCAGCAGATTTGAATAAGCCAGAAGAACCACCTTTAGGTCTTATTGCAATTGACTCGCTATACAGCCCAGTTAAAAAAGTTTCTTATTCAATAAGTACCGCAAGGGAAGGTAAGGCATTGGATTATGATAAGCTTACTATGGAAGTTGAAACGAATGGATCCATTTCAGCAGAAGATGCAGTAGCTTATTCAGCAAGAATTTTTCAAGATCAACTAAAAATGTTTGTTAATTTTGACGAACCAGTTGAAGCACCTGTAAAAGAAGTATCAACTGAACCTGAATTTAATAAAAACTTACTAAGAAAAGTTGATGAACTTGAGCTTTCAGTTAGATCGATGAATTGTCTTAAAAATGATAATATAATTTATATTGGTGATTTAGTTCAAAAGTCAGAGGGTGAAATGCTTAGAACACCTAATTTTGGTAGAAAATCTTTAAATGAGATTAAAGAAGTTTTAACTGGAATGTCATTATATTTGGGAATGGAAATTCCAAATTGGCCACCTGATAATATTGCTGAAATGTCTAAAAAGTTAGAGGAAGCTATCTAATGAGACACGGAATGGTAAATAAGAAGTTAAATAGAACTTCCGAACATAGAAAGGCTCTTTTAAAGAATATGTTGAATTCTTTAATTAAATATGAGCAAATTAAAACTACTTTACCAAAAGCTAAATTTTTAAAACCACAGGCTGATAAAATTATTACATTAGGAAAAAAGGAAACATTGCAAACAACAAAAATGTTAGTTTCTCAACTTCAAGATATAAAATCTGCTAACAAAGTGAAAAAAACTCTTTCAAAAAGATATGAAAAAAGAAATGGTGGATATACGAGAATTATTAAAGCTGGATTTAGATATGGTGACAATGCACCTATGGCTATTATAGAATTCGTAGATAGAGACGTTGAAGCTAGAAGAGTTGATAAAAAGAAAAAAGACAGCTCTAAAGAAATGCCAAAAGCTGAAGAAAAAAAGCAAGCTACAGCATAGATACTAAATCATGAAAAAGTCATATACCGTTGACTCAACGTGTAATGATATGCGTATAGATCGTTGGATAAGACTAAAGTTGGGTAAAATTCCACAAGGTCTAATCGAAAAATATTTAAGAGCTGGTAAAATAAAAGTTAATAAAAAAAAAATTAAAAGTTCACAGAATATTAAAATAAATGATGAGATCAATTTATTTAATATAGATTTTAAAGAAGCAATAGTTCAAAAAAAGATTAAATTTGAACCATCAAAAGAAGTAATTAAATCAAATGAAGACCAAATTATTGACAACAATGAAAATTTTATAGTTCTTAATAAGAGCTCAGGAATTTCTGTCCAAGGAGGAACAAAATCAAAAAAAAATCTTGTAGATATTTTTGCTAAAAGTGAAATTTTTCAAGGAACAAAACCATATTCAGTTCATAGACTAGATAAAGATACATCAGGAGTTTTTATCATGGCAAAAACTAGAGAGTCTGCACAATTGTTAACATCTCTATTTAGATTGCGAAAGGTACACAAAACTTACCTAGCAATTTGCCATGGTGAACTCGACAGGGATTCAGGTGAATGGAATGATGATCTTATTCGTTATGATGGAGAAAAAAAAATTATTGAAAAAGCAAAAACATTATACAAAGTGTTAGATAAAAATTCTGAGGCAAGTTTAGTTGAATTAAAACCTATAACAGGAAGAAAACATCAACTTAGAAAACAATTATATGCCGTGGGACAGCCAATTTTTGGTGATGTTAAGTATAAATTATCTAATTCATACAAGGGTATTAACAAAAATTTAATGCTACATTCATATCAAATAAGATTTATAGTCAATGATGTTAAGCACACTTATACAGCTTTATTACCTGATTATTTTAGAAAACTATTAAAAACAAAAAGACTTAGGTTTTTAGATTTAAAATAAAATTTTTAATCAATATATTTTCCAAGTTAAAGTAATCTTGATCTTTAATTTTTTTTAAATTTGTTACTCCCTTGTCTGATATTCCACATGGAATTATTTTTTTATATTGTTCTAAGTTATTATTAATATTTATAGAAAATCCATGATAGGCAATCCATTTACTTACTCTGACCCCTATAGCAGCTACCTTATTTAACTCATTATTTTCTTTGTGCCAAATTCCAATATTATCTTTGTCTGAAAATGTTTCTATTTCAAAATATCTTAAAGTTTGAATTATTGTTTTTTCTATAGAGGTTATGAATTTTCTTACATCTTTTTTATTTCTTAAATCTAACACAAAATAACAGATTAATTGACCTGGACCATGATAGGTTATTTTTCCTCCACGATTAGTGTTTATAATTTTTATTGATTTATCTAAAATCTCTTTTACATTATAGCTAGTTCCTGCTGTAAAAATTTCATCATGCGTTAAAGTCCATATTAATTCTTTTTCTTTGTTTTTGTGTATTTGATGCAATCTTGTCTCTAGAAGATTTATAGCATCAAAATAATTTACTGGTTTTACTGACTTTTTGATCTCTATATTCATTTATAAATTGTATTATCTTAATTATCTATTAATAGTGCAAATCTAAATTATAGGTAGATTTATGTCTTTAGTAAAAAAAATAAAAGATAAAAAAGTAAATTTTGAGTTTAATAAAGAATATATAAAAGTTGTTAATTCAAAAATCGCCAACAACGATGCTCAATTTATAACTAATTCTTTTAAAGAAATGCACCCAGCAGATGCTGCTGATATTATTGAACATTTAAATCAGTCTGACAGAGAAAGTTTAATCAAATTAAATAATTTTAAAATTGACCCTGAGGTTTTTGTTGAACTTAATGAGTCTATCCAAACAGAGATTATTACATATCTTTCATCAGACTCAATAGTAGCAATTTTAACTAATTTAGAATCTGATGATGCGATATCAATTTTAGAAAATGTACCTGAGGAAGACAAAAACAACATATTAAGTTCCTTACCTCCAAAAGATCGTTTTGCTTTACTAGAAAGTTTAAGTTATCCAGAAGATACTGCGGCTCGACTTATGCAGCGTGAATTTACTGCAATTCCTAGTAATTGGTCAGTTGGTCAAACAATTGACTATTTGAGAGAAAATAAAGATCTTCCAGAAGAATTTTTAGAAATATTCATCATTAATGAGGAATTTAAACCTATTGGAACTGTTCCTTCATCTCGTGTATTAACAACTTCAAGAGATACTAAGATGCTTTCTATTATGTCAGAGTCTCAACTTTTAATACCTGTTGATATGGATAAGGAGGAGGTGGGTAACTTATTTGAAAATTACAATTTAAATTCAGCTGCTGTTGTTGATAAGAAAAATAAACTTGTTGGAATGATTATGAGTGATGATATTTTAACAGTACTTAAAGAAGAGGCTGAAGAAGATGTTTTAAGATTAGCTGGAGTAGGTGATGAAGAAATTACTGACGGTGTAATTACAAAAACAAAAAGAAGATTTAATTGGCTTTTATTAAATTTATTTACTGCTTTTTTAGCTACCTGGTGCATTAGTTTGTTTGGTGCAACCATTGAACAAATGGTAGTCTTAGCATTTTTAATGCCTATTGTTGCATCTATGGGTGGAAATGCAGGCATGCAAACTTTGGCAGTAACAATTAGGACAATTGCAACAAACGACTTAACGGAAAATAATTTTTCATCAAATGTTATCAAAGAATTTAATATTGGAATATTAAATGGAATTATATTTGCAGCGATTAGCGCCTTTATTGTCCAAATTTGGTTTCAGGATAACACTTTATCAATCATTATTTCTATATCTATGATTCTTACAATGATTATTGCTGGACTCTTTGGTATTTTAGTTCCAGTTACTTTAAAAAAAATGAATATTGATCCAGCGATTGCTTCCAGTGTATTTGTAACTACAATCACTGATGTGATTGGATTTGTTTCTTTTTTAGGTGTGGGTGCTTATTTTTTGTAAGATTAAAAATTATCAATTAATCTTATACCTTTTAAATAAAATGCTACAAAAAGCTTAGACTCTTTAAATCTATTAGAAATAATAAGATTATTTTCATTTCTTAGTTCTAAATATTCAATTTTAATCTTAAACATTTTTTGCATATTTTTCTTAGTTTTTAACAAGAATTTATTTATATTTTTATGTTTTTTAATTCTTTTTTTAACAAGAAAAAACTTTTTAGTTATATTTCCTGCAATCTTTAAATCATCTTTATTAAATAATAAATTTCTAGATGATAAAGCAAGTTTATTTTTATCTCTAATAGTTTTACATCCAATAACTTCTGTTTTATATTTTTTTTCAATAAAATTTTTTACTAAAAATAGTTGCTGAAAATCTTTTTTACCCATGAAAATTTTTTTAGGTTTGATTAAATTCGCTAACCTATCCATTACTTCTAAAACACCCTCAAAATGACCTTTTCTAAATTTCGCACATAAAATTTTGTCTTTAATGTTAATTTTTATTTTTAATTTTTTTTTGGTATCGTAAATATCTTTAAATTTAGGTATATAAATAAAGTCAATTCCTTTTATTTTTTTTAAAACAGATAAATCTTTTTTAATATTTACAGGGTAAGTTTTAAAATCGTTTTTATTATTAAATTGTTTTGGATTAACAAAAACACTAACTATTGTTTTTTTGCACAATTTCTTGGATCTTTCAATTAAGGAAATATGACCTTGATGAATTCCACCCATTGTAGGAATAAAGCCAATATCATCAAAGGGCCTTATTTTTCTATTTAAAGACTGATTGTTTAATAAAATTTTCATTTGTATTAAAATATTTAATAAGTAAAACATTTAAATGATTAAACAAGCAATTATTCCTTTGGCTGGTCTTGGTACTAGATTATTGCCTTTAACCAGTGTGTTTGCTAAAGAGCTATTACCTCTAAATGGAAAACCAGGTCTTGAATATATCATTGAAGAATGTATTGACGCTGGAATTAAAGAAATAATTTTTATTATTTCAAAAAAAAAAATGATGATTAAAAATTATTTTTATAATGATGTTTTCTATAAAAATTTAATAAAAAAAAAGAAAGACAAAAGAATTATCGCTGAATATAAAAAAATTTTAAAATATAAGAAAATGATAAAATTTGTTTATCAGAATAATCCAAAAGGTACTGGTGATGCGGTTTTAAAAACTAAAAAATTCGTAAAAGATAAATATTTTTTGATGCTTCTTCCAGATGATCTGATTATAAAAAAAAACTGCTCAAAGTCGATGATCAACACACATAAAAAATATAAAGCTTCTGTTATGGCCAGCATGTCTGTTGATAAAAAAAATGTTTCAAGATGGGGTATTTACAAATTAAATAAAAAATTGAATAACACTGATTATTTAATAAAAGGTGTTGTTGAAAAACCAAATGTAAAAGAAGCGCCCTCAAACAAAGCTGTTATAGGAAGATATATTTTACCAAGATCTATTTTTTTAAAACTTAAAAATACCAAACCAAGCCAAGGTGGTGAAATTCACATAACAGATGCCATACAATCATTAATTGATAGTAATGAAAAATTTATAGCTCACAATTTTTTAGGCAAATATTTAGACTGTGGAACAATGAGCGGTTATATAAATTCATCAAAGGAGATTTCAAAATTATGAAATTATGCATGATTGGAACAGGTTACGTTGGGTTAGTTAGCGGTGTATGTTTTTCTGATTTAGGAAACACCGTGTATTGCGTTGATAAAGATCAAAAAAAAATAGATTTACTTAATAATGATAATATTCCAATATATGAGCCAGGATTAGAGGAAATTTTAAAAAGAAATCATAAACAAAAAAGATTAATTTTTACTTCTGATTTAAAAAAAGCTGTAGAAAGTTCTGATATTATTTTTATTTGTGTGGGCACACCTACTAAAAAAAATAGTAATTCTGCAGATTTAAAATATGTATTTAATGTAGTAGATGAATTAAAAAATATAATATCTAAGTACAAAATAATTATCACAAAATCTACAGTTCCGGTTACAACTGGTGATAAAATTGAAAGAATTTTGATTAAATTAAAAAAAAAAAAACTTGTTGATGTTGTTTCAAATCCTGAATTTTTAAGAGAGGGTGAGGCAATTAGAGATTTTTCCAGCCCTGATAGAGTAATCATTGGTACTGATAGTAAAAAAGCTAATAGATTATTAAAATCTTTGTATATGCCTATAATTAAAAAAAATAGCAGATATTTTAATACATCGAGAAGAGGCGCCGAATTGATCAAATATGCATCTAACGCTTTTTTAGCGACAAAAATTTCTTATATTAATGAATTAGCTAATTTGTGTGAAAAGGCCAATGTTGACATAAAAGATGTTTCCATGGGTATGGGCTCGGACCTACGTATTGGTGATAGATTTTTAAGAGCTGGTCCAGCTTATGGAGGATCATGTTTCCCAAAAGATACAAGAGCTTTAATTGATACTGCAAATCAATTTAAAACTGATTTATCAATTATTAAAAGTGTTGTTAGATCAAATGATAAAAGAAAATTACTATTGACCGATAAAGTAGACAAGATTCTAAATGGTAAATTAAAGAATAAAGTTATAACTTTCTTGGGTGTTACATTTAAACCAAACACTGATGATATGCGCGAAGCTTCAAGTATACCAATGATTAAATACCTTAATACACAAAATGCTAAAATTAAGTATTATGATCCATCAGGTGAAAAAAAAGAATTTAAAAGATTAAAAAATGTTAAATATTGTAAAAATATTCCATCTGCATGTCTTAATAGTGATCTTGTTATTTTACATACAGAATGGAATGACTTTAAATTTTTAAATTTTAAGAAACTTGTTAAAAAATCTAAGTTTAAAATATTTGATATGAGAAATGTTTATTCACCAACAAAAATGAAAAACTTAAAAATTGATTATTTTGGTGTTGGAAGGTAATTTATTTTAATTCAAAAATAGCATCAACTTCAACAGAAACACCTAGAGGTAGGCTGTTAGTACTCACTGCAGCTCTTGTGTGCATACCAGCTTCACCAAAAATTGATGCGATTAAATCTGATGCTCCATTAATTACTTTTGGCTGTTCTATATAATCTTCAGACGAATTAACAAATCCAGTCAATTTAATACAAGATTTTACTTTTGAAAGATTTCCATCACATGCTTTTTTGACTTGAGCAACAATACTTAATCCACATCTTTCAGCAGCTTTATAGGCTTCATCTGTAGTTAAGTCTTTGCCTACTTTACCTTTTATCAATTCTCCACTTGAATTCATTGATATTTGACCCGAAACATAAAGTAAATTTCCTGAAATTTTAGTTGCAACATAAGAGCCAACCGGTGCTTTAGCTTCAGGTAGTTCAATTTTTAATTCTTTAATTTTATCATCGTAATTCATTTTTTACCTTTTTTCTTTTTTTTAGTTTTCTTAGTTTTATCGTATTCTTTTCTTTTCTCAATAAGGATTAATGCCTCTTCCATTGTAAGCTCTGTGGGATCTTTTTCTTCCGGTATAGTTGCATTTAATGATTTATATTTAATATATGGCCCATACTGACCCTTCATAACCCTAACAGGTTTTTTATCTTCTGGATGTTCACCTAAATCTTTTATAATTGACGCTGACATTCTTCCAGGTTTAGCTTCAGCTATCAAAGTTACAGCTCTATTTAAACCTATCGAAAATATTTCTTCTAAATTTTCTATTCTGGCAGATTTATTTTCACATTTTAAGTAAGGACCAAATCTTCCAGTATTTAGAGTTATATCTTTTTGGTTTTCAGGATTAATCCCAAGAGATTTTGGTAATGAGCATAAAAATTGAGCTTTTTCTAAATCAATACTTTCTAACTCTAAACCCTTAGGTATTGAAACATTTTTTAAAAGTTCATTAACATCAGTTTTAGCTTTTTTGGTCTTCTTTTTTCTCTTAGTTAATTTATCATCTGTAGTTTTTTCAAGAACTTTTTCATATTGTAAGTATGGACCAAATCTTCCATTTTTTAAATAAATATCATTTCCATTATCATGCTTACCTATAAATTTGGGCTCAGCTAATTGCGCTTGCGCTGCCGCTTTCGCTTTAGATAAAGGTCTTGTAAATTTGCATTCTGGATAATTAGAGCATCCAATAAAAGCACCTCCTCTAAAACTATTTTTTAAACTTAAAGAGCCTGTTTCACAAAGCTGACATTTTCTTACAACTTTACCGTCAGAGTCTTTGTCAAAAATTAGTGTTCCAAGACTGTCATTCAATAGATCTAAAACTTCCCTAGTTCTTTTTTCTTTAACTTGAGAAACATTATTATTAAAATCTTTCCAAAACATTTCTAAAACTTTTATCCAACTTTCTTTTCCTGTTGTTATCTCATCTAATTGATCTTCTAAACCAGCGGTAAAATTATAATCTACATATTTTGAAAATAATTTTTCTAAAAAAGCAGAAATTAATTTTCCACGATCGGTTGGAAAAAATCTCTTATTAACAATTTCAGCATAACCACGATTAGTAATTGTTGAAATTATACTTGCATATGTTGAAGGTCTACCTATACCAAGTTCTTCTAATTTTTTTACAAGGCTTGCTTCAGAGTATCTGGGCGGTGGTTGTGTGAAATGTTGTTCATCAAGAAAAGCTTCAATATTTATTGGTCCTTTAGAAATTTCCGGTAAGATTGCTTCATCATCATCTTTACTTGGGCTTGGAAATACTTTCAAATAACCATCAAATTTTAAAATAGAACCACTAGTTTTACATACTGTCTCACCATCATTAGAAATTATTGTTATTGTGCTTCGATCAAATTTAGCAGTTTCCATTTGAGATGATAGCGCTCTTCCCCAAATTAAATTATAGAGTTTTTGTTGATCAGTACTTAAATATTTCTTAATTGACTCAGGTGATCTATTTATGTCTGTAGGTCTTATAGCTTCATGAGCTTCTTGAGCATTTTTAGCTTTTTTTCCAGAATAATTTAAAGGATTTTCTGGAAGGTATTCTTTACCATATTCATTTTTAATATAATCTCTAAAATCTGTAATTGCGTCAGCTGATAAGTTTGTACCATCTGTTCTCATATATGTTATTAAACCTATCGTTTCACCATCAATTTCAATACCTTGATATAGTCTTTGGGCAATTTGCATTGTTCTTGAAGCGCCAAAGCCCAATCTACTAGATGCTACTTGTTGAAGAGTAGAAGTTGTGAATGGACCAGAAGGATTTCTGTTAATTACCTTTGATGAAATGTCACTTATATCAAATTTTTTATCTTTAATTTTTTCAATTGCTTTATCTATCTCAACTTTATTTCTAAATGAAAATTTTTCAACTTTATTTCCATTAAGTTGAAAAATACTTGCACTGATTAATTTTTTTTTATCATCTTGAAAATTTATAGTTAAAGTCCAAAATTCTTCAGGATCAAAAGACTCAATTTCATGTTCTCTTTCTGTAATAAGCTTTAAAGCTACAGACTGAACTCTTCCGGCTGATTTTGACCCAGGTAGTTTTGTCCATAGAATAGGAGAGATGTTAAAACCAACTAAATAATCCAAAGCTCTTCTTGCCATATAAGCATCCACTAACAAAGGTTCTATTTGGCGTGGATTTTCAATTCCATGCGTT
>Ga0233427_10002977_pt1 | contig 15278 bp, 15 predicted proteins | sample SI_118_April2016_5_FD_179885 | JGI IMG/M metagenome (GOLD analysis project Ga0233427, IMG submission 179885) | Seawater microbial communities from Saanich Inlet, British Columbia, Canada - SI_118_April2016_100_MG | ecosystem: Environmental > Aquatic > Marine > Inlet | place: Canada: British...
ATCGACGAGGACGACATCGGTGAACGTGCCGCCGATATCAACTGCGAGGCGCCAGTCAGGAGACGTCATTTCAGCCTTCCCTGAGATCGTCGCGGGGCGGGGAGAACACATCAAGGATCCAGCACTCGTCGTATTCGTCGTCACCGACAAAGACGCTGTCTCCATGCCAGATTCCTTGAGGCGCGAGATACGCCTCATTCTGGCCGATCACGCTGCGATCCGTGGAGGTTTGCTCACCGATACGGAAGTCGAGTTTGCCGCGAGCGATGATTCCGAGTTGCTCGTGGTCGTCGTGCTTGTGGAGGAATGATCCGGTCGAGCCTCCAGCAATCCGCCAGAAACATAGCTGCAGGTTTTCACCGGTAATGACCCGCCGGCGAAAGCCCGGTCGATCTGTCTCTTGGAACGCATCGTGGTCTAAGAAGTGACAATACTGATCCGACAGGTTCATGCCTGATCTCCGGTCAGAGCGGCGAACTTCTGCTGATCGGCGTCAAGGTCAAGGGGGCGAACAATGGCTTGGTTCGCTTCTGACCCCCAGTGGTCAGGTGGGACAAGCCACATTACTTCGAATTCAAGGCCGTCAGGGTCGAAGCAGTAGAGGCTCTTATTGACACCGTGGTCAGAGGCGCCCGTTAAGGCGCCAGCTGCTTCGAGGCGGGCGCGCATGCTCACAAGTTCAGCAAGCGTGGCCACTTCCCAGGCAAGGTGGTACATGCCAACGGTGCGCTGGCCGGCTTCTGAGGGAGCGGCATCGCTACCGATGGTGAAGAAGGCGATGTCGTGGTGGTTCTCCGATGCGGGCGCTCGCATGAAGACGAACGGTCCGGGACCATCGATGACGGTGACGAACCCCAGTACGTCCTCATAGAACTCTTTGTGGCGTTGGGCGTCGCGCACGTAAAGCACCGCATGGTTCATCCCTGTAATACTCATGGACACCTCCGATGGACTGATGGTCTGACCATATCACTCGACCCGTGCTTCGCCAATCGGTACGGTGCATGGATGACCGCATTTCCGACAGCCAATACACCGGACAAAATCGCGACTGCCTACCTGGAATCGTTCGGTGGCGGTGACCCGAAACAAATCGCCGCGCATGTGGCGGACGACTTTGTGAACGAACACACATCGGCGCTGGGCTCGGGTTGCGTGGGCCGCTCCGCCTACCTCGATCGTTTGCCGGGGTTTCTGACTGACATGGCTGAGCTGCGCTATGAGATCGAGGAACTCGTAGTTGATGGCTCAGCTGTGGCTGCTTTTTACACCATGACCGCGCGGTGGCAGGGAGAAGCCCCAATTTCAATCCGTGGCGTGCAACGTCTCGCCATCGTCGACGGGCTGATCAGCCACCGCACCGACTACTGGGACAGCCAGGTATTCCTTCAGCAGGTGGAGGCGTTTAACACCGTCGCCGCTGATGCCACCGGCGATAGCTAGTGGAGCTCGTCCACCATGGCGTGCTCAACCTGATCAAGGTGTGACTGCGTGAAACCGCGGACCGCCTCGGCGTCGTGCGATGCGAATGCGTCCGCAATGGCTCGGTGCGCTGCCGACGAATGGGCGATGATCTGCTCTACTTCGAGGCGGTTCTTCTCCGCGCCGAGCAACTCGTCGAACTCTCCTGAGCGGAAGAGTTCGTCGAGCACCTTGCCGTATAACTCAATCAACAAGGGGTTGCCACAGCTTTGAGCGATGGTGGTATGAAACTCGCGATCGAGTTGTCGGAATTCAGCGATACCGAGGGATGCAGTGAAGGAATAGCCAAGAGCTGCGATCTGTTCCCGCGAGTCGTCGCTCGCTCGTTCGGCAGCCATCTCGAAGATCGGGACCTCGAGCACTCGCCGGGTCTCGAAGAGTTCTGCCACAAACGATTTCCGATTGGCACCGCGCTCAACAACGACCGTCGGCAAATGCTCGGCTACGTAGGAGCGATTGCCGCGCCGCTCGACAACCCCCATGGATAGCAGGCCCTGTAGGGCTTCGCGCACTGACGTGCGGGCGACTTCGAAGCGTTCGCTGAGCTCGCGCTCGGAGGGCATCGGCGAACCGGGTGCGAGTTCTCCGATAGTGATGCGCTTGAGAAGCTGGGCGCGAATTTGTGAGCTCACCGTGTCTCGTGAGATTGGCGCGAATGGCTGCGGGTCTGACATTTTCGTCCTCGCCTAGCTGATTTCGGCAGTGTAGATGGTTTGTTGGTCCTACCATTAGTCCATTATGTGGATTACTGTCCCGGTAGCGAACTGAGCACTGAAATGGTCTGACCAACTGACCGCTGCTACGCTGCCGTGAACCCAGAGAGGTAGCCTCATGAGCGAGTCGACATACGAGATGCATCCCTCCGAGCCCCGTTGGACACATATTGCGCTCCGAGTGACAGATATGGATGCCACGATTTCATGGTTCACCGAGTTCACCCCATTGGCACTGATCGATCGCCGAGAAGATGACATGGGATACGGGGCGTGGCTCGGCATGGAGGGCGCGACCAATAATCCGTTCATCCTTGTGCTCGCACAGTTCTTCGAGGGATCCGACCCGTTCGCTGGAGCACCGCTGGCCAAACTGGCTCCTTTCGCTCACTTCGGAATTGAAATGCCCAACAAGCAAGACGTTGACGACATTGCCGTCAAGGCCACCGCCGCAGGGTGCCTGGGCATGCCGCCGACAATGATGCCGGCGCCAATTGGCTACATCTGCATGTTGCGTGATCCGGACGGCAATATGGTCGAGTTCTCGTGGGACCAGGGTGTCTACGCCACGCTTGCGGATCGCTGGGGCACCGCTTAGCGCACGATCGGTAGTACTGATGACCCCATGAGGTCGATGACGTCGGCGACGACATCGTCGGGGACGCCGCCCGCATCGATCAAGAACATCTGTCGATCGAGGTTGAGGACATCATTGATGTCGCAGATCCGTTCCGCGACTTCGGCTGGGCTCCCGCAAACTACGGGTCCCTCGAGCAGCGACTCGAAGTCCATGGGGCGACCGAACCCCGTTCGAGTGGATTTCGCAAACGAGAGATACTGCTCGAATCGCGGCTTGAACCGTGCCCTGGCTTCTTGCGACGTGCGCGCTACGTGAAGATAGGTGGGGAATCCCACCCGGGGAGTATTGCCAGCGGTCACAGATCGGGCTCGATAGCGCTGCACGATATCGAGATAGTCGACGGGCCACCTGAAGAGACTGGGAAGCAATAAGGGCAAGCCGAGCTCGGCGGCAAGGTCAGCGGAGATCTGAGACAAGCCTCCTCCAACCCAGATCGAATGGGTGGGATGTTGTACGGGGCGCGGCTGAATCCTTATCTTCTCGAGAGAGCCGCGATGCTCGCCCGACCATGTCACCTCCTCCTCGGTCAAGAGTCGAACGACAAGACGCAAGTGCTCTTCAAATCGAGGACGAACCTGGTCGAAATCGGAGAACCCGAAGGCTTGGGCGGTTGCGAGCGAGACACCGCGGGCGAATGTTGCTTCGGCCCGTCCGTCAGTGAGCACATCGAGTAGCGCCAACTCTTCCGCAACGCGCACCGGGTCATGGTTGGCGAGAAGGGTTACCGATGTCCCGAGTCGAATAGTGGATGTCGACGATGCCGCGTAGGACAGCAAGAGGAGCGGGGCGGGCAGGATGTAGTTACTGAAATGATGCTCACCGACGCCAAAGGAGTCGAACCCGGCCTGCTCTGCGAGCGAGGCTTGAAGCGCCACGCTTCGTAGGCGCTCTCCCTGAGAGACTGCGTCACCGCTGATCGGGTCGGTGAGATGATCGCAGAGGCTGTAAATGCCCCACTGGACGTTCGACATAGCGTGAACCTACCCGCGCAGCGTGCCGCGTCGCGACGAGCGGGCGCGCCGAAGATCGCGCTATGGTCCGATTGTCAGACCAACTGATGAGGGGAATTTGATGACCACGTTCATTGAGAGCGAGCCGCTGAAGGGATATTGGTATCCCGTCGTCCGAGCTGATGCAGTAACCAATGAGCCGCACGCGGTGCGACTGTTGGGTGAGGCACTGGTCATATGGCGCGACGCCGCAGGAACGTTGGTCGTGGCGCCTGATCGATGCCCCCACCGTGAAGCGCCACTGTCGATCGGTTCACTCAACGAAGGTGTGCTCAGCTGTGCGTACCACGGCTGGGGGTTCGGTGCTGATGGCAAGTGTGTCAGCATTCCGTCGTCGGGGCCGGGAGCAACGATCCCCCCTACCGCCCACCTCTCGTGCCGTCACGCCCAGGAGAGGTATGGCCTTATCTGGGTGTGTCCCGGTGAGCCAACGGGAGATATCCCGAAGATCGCCCAAGAACATGATTCGTCGTTCCGTCGAATCAATACTCCGGTGGATCTGTGGGCTACCTCGACACCTCGGCTTGTCGACAACTTCATGGACTTCAGCCATTTCCCCTGGGTGCACACGGGAACCTTCGGTGGGGCCCAGGACCCCTACGTTCCCAAGCTTGAGCTTGAGCAACTCGACGAGACGTTTTATGGATATCGCTATGAGGTCGAAGCAGCAAACCCTGATGAAGCCGTGGCGGTCAGCGGGTCCGAAGATGAGACGGTGCACCGTGTCATGACCACTGGCTTCTCGCTGCCATTTGCGGTTCGAAGCACAATTCGCTACGACGACGGACTTGAGCACATCTTGCTACTGCTGAGCACCCCCGTCGACGATCTCAACTCCTTGTTCACCTTTGTTGTGTGGCGCAATGATGATCACAGCACCGACGCCGATGAGATCATCGCCTTCGACCTGGCCATAGGAGCTGAGGACAAAGCAATGCTCGAACAGGTTTCCGGGACGCTGCCGCTAGGCCGAACCGGTGTGACCAACGTTCAATCGGACAAGCCGTCCGTGGAATGGCGACGCCGCTTCGCAGAACTCGTAGGCTCGACCGAGTGAAGCTCATCCGGGGTGCCATCGTCACGATGAACCCCGTCCGTCGCGTGATCGAAAACGGCGCCGTTCTGATCGATGGCGCCAAGATCGTGGCCGTTGACGAGTTCGCAACGCTCCGTGCGCTCCATCCTGACCTCGCTGTCGTGGGCTCCAGTACTGACCTTGTGGCCCCGGGGTACATCAATTCTCACCAGCACCTCACCGGTGATCGGCTGATCCAGTCGTCGATCCCCGATGACTTACCACCGGGTGACTCAATCTTCAAATGGTCCGTTCCGGTACATGCGCAACACTCTGGCGATGATGACGAACTGGCTGCCACGCTCACGCTGGCAGAATCTTTGCTGAACGGCATCACGTCGACCTTCGAGGCCGGCACGGTTGCTCACCCCGAGCGAGTTGTTGCTGCCGCCACGCGTGTTGGGGCTCGCTTGACCATCGGCTCGTGGGGATGGGATGTCGTGGACGGACCGTTTGCGGGTACTCCAGACGAGGTCATAGAGCGTCAACGCGAGTCTCTTGCTCTTCGCGACGGTGGGCTCATCAACGCCTGGGTGACCTTGGTCGGACACGATCTGATGTCAGACGAGCTCTTTCTTCGAGCCTCTGAACTGGCCATGAGCGAAGGCGTCGGCTTGACGTTTCATCTCTCGCCGAGCACCTCCGATACCATTGCGTATCTCGCCCGCACCGGTCGAGCACCGCTGGTACATCTCAATGAGGTGGGCGGGCTTGGCTCACACGTGAAGATCGCGCACGGTGTTCATCTTGACGATGCCGAGGTGGAGATCGTGCTCGAGTCCGAGGCCGCAGTGCTCGCCTGTCCGTGGGCGTACCTACGACTGGGGCAGGGAACGTCGCAGTCCTTCCGGCACCTTGATCTGTGGCGGGCCGGGGGACAACTGGCACTCGGCTGTGATGCCGAGAACGCTGGCGACATGGTTGACGGGCTTCGAACTGCAGCACTCTTTGCCGGTTTGGCTAAGGACACGACCATGGATCCAACGGTTTTTGGAGCGGTTGATGCCCTTGACATGCTCACGATCGGCGGAGCGAGGGCACTTGGCGTGAGTTCGACGCTGGGTTCGATTGAGGTCGGTAAGCAGGCGGATCTCGTCGTCCACGACCGCACCAGGATTGAGTGGATCCCCCGCAGCGATGATCCTGTCCTGCAACTCGTGTGGGGGAGCGACGGCCGGTCAGTGCGAGACGTCTACGTGGCTGGGAACCAGGTTGTACGAGACGGCGAGGTGACCTCGATCAGCCTGGAAGACATGGCCGAAGAGGCAGAGGCGGCTGGACGAAGCTTGCGACGCCGAGCTGGTCTACCGACCGAGTAGTCGCAGTACTTCCCCGGCGCCTTCTATCGTTTCGCGTAAGCCATTAAACATCGAGTCCCGTGCAACCGCAGCAAGGTTGCAGCTGACGCCGTTGAATCCGAGTTGCATCAAGGTTCGCAGCTGGGCCGCACACTGTTCGGGTGTACCCACCACGGCGAACTGTCGGGCGAGGTCCGCGTCGATGAGACGAAGCAGCTCTGGCGGGTCGAAGCGGTCGAGATCGAAGTACCAGCCTGTGGCCTCGGCCAGTGCGGCAGCGATGGCCGAACGTCGGATGGGATCGACGGGCGGGCCATGATCGCCCAGGATGTCGAGATAGTGCGCAGCGAAACGTTTCACGCTGGTCACCGCGAGATTCTCATCCTCAGAGACGCAGAGAGTGACGCGGGGGAGCACCTCGATCGCTTCGACATCTCGGTCCACCCGAGCAGCCCCTTCGGCAATCCAGGTGCGATAACGCGCCACGATTTCCGGTGTCAGGTGCCGGGCTCCGACCAGCGCAATGTCAGCGACCTCACCCGCCAGCTTCATGACTCCAGGGCTTCGCGTCCCGATCGCTATCGGTACCGGGGTCGTTGGCGGACGAAGCAAACTGGCTGTGTTGAGGGTGACCGTGTCGCCGTCCAGGTTGGCGGCATCGCCCGACAGCAAGCTACGGATCGCCGAGATTGTTTCCCGAAGCGTTTTCACTGGCGTTGGATAGTCGATCCCGAACTCTTCAAGCCCCGCGCCCACGCCCATCCCGCAGAACGCACGACCGCCGGAGATTTCCTGAAGTGTGGCGAGTGCGGAGGCATGTACGGCGGCGTGGCGGGTGTATGGGTTGGTGACCATCGAGCCAATATGAATTCGCTCGGTGTTTGCGGCTATCAGAGCTTGAAGTTGATAGGTGTCGGGCCAGAGCGCGACGCAGGAGATCCCGAGCCGATCGAATCCGGCAGCTTCGACGAGGCATCCGAGCTCGACCGCATCTGCCGGTGACATACCCGGGGTGATCTCAGCCTCGAAGGTCACAGGATCGGGTACTTCGACTTGTCAGGGAGTCCGGAACGAGCGCTGATTGCCTCGCCGGATTGCTGGGCATCGGCCCACAGGGCGTCTTCGTCGATGGTGAGGACCCGGCCGGCCTCGACGACCTTTTTTCCGTCGACGACAACTGTGTGCACGCCTCGCCCATCGGCGGACCAGACGAGCTGATTCATGACGTTAAGAAGGGGCCGCCATTCCGGGCGATCGGTGTCGTGGATCACAACGTCGGCCTTCTTACCGACTTCGAGCGATCCAATCTCATCCGACATCTGCATGAGCTCAGCACCGCCAAGCGTCGCCATCTCATAGGCCTTCTCGGCGGGGAACATTTGCGGGTCTTGCCGGCTGTCTTTGAAGAGTCCGGCAACGAGATAGGTGGCTCGCATGAGGTCGGAGTAATTCGACGCGTTATTGCCGTCGGTTCCGATTCCCAGATTGATACCCGACTGTACCATTTCTGGCATTTTGCCGACTTGGGTGACGCCGTAACTGACCTTCAGGGCGGTGGTGGGGCAGTGAGCGACGTGAGAACCGGTCTCGGCCATGATTCTGAGTTCGTTGTCATCAACCTGCACACAGTGAGTCATCGCCACATCGGGACCAAGGATGCCGAGCTCAGCCAGATGAAGCATCGGCCGTTGACCGAACTCGTTGATGAAGCCTTCGGGGTCGAGCTTGGCTGGCGACATGTGGAAGCTCATGCCTACCTGGTGTTCTGTTGCGAGTTCCCGAGCAGCCTTCCAGAGTGGATCGGAGGCTGTCGTGTGGCCGACCAGCAGGGACCAGGCACTGATGCGGCTTTGCGAACTCGCGGGAAACCGTTCCAGCTGGCTCTGCAGGCGGGCGATTGCCTGGTCTGTGTCCTGCTTGTACACATCGGGTTCGGGCGGAAGGTCCCAGACCCACTCACCGACCCGGCCGCGGATGCCAACCTCGTCAAGACCATCGACCACGTCATCGAGGAATCGAATCGTTCCCGCCTCGAGAAAGGTCGTCGTCCCTGACTTGAGCATCTCGACTGCGGCGAGTTGGCCAGAGAGTCGTTCCTCGGACGCGGTATGAACCGCATAGAGCGGACAAAGCCACATGAAGACGTTTTCTTCGAACGGCGTGTCGTCGGGCACGTACCCCCGAGTCAGCGGTTCACCGGTGACGTGAATGTGGGAGTTGATCATTCCGGGCGTCACCACGAAATGGTCGCCGCCGAGGGTCTCCTTGGCCGTGTACTGCGCCTCCAATTGGCTTGCTTTGCCAACGGCGAGGATCTTGTCGTCTCGTATCGCGACCGCGCCATCATGGATGATGTCGCGAGTGGCGTTCATGGTGACGACATACCAACCCTTGATCAGTAGGTCGATGCTTTCTGCCACGGCTGCCTCCCGGCTGGGTCAAGTGGTAAGACCATCAGTCCACCGACCATGGTTTAGCGCATTTACTACGCCGGGATGATGTTGTGCTCCGGACCATAGGGGTACGCCGTGATATTTGTGACACTGTCTTCGCGCACAACCAGGATGTCGTGCTCTCTGTAGCCACCGGCTCCTGGCTGGCCTTCCGGGATCATGATCATCGGCTCCATGGAGACAACCATCCCAGGCTGGAGTTCGGTCTTGATGTCTTCTCGCAGCTCCACGCCTGCCTCGCGACCGTAGTAGTGGCTGAGCACGCCGAAGCTGTGCCCGTAGCCAAATGAACGGTACTGAAGGAGGTCGTGTTGGCGATAGATGTCGTTGAGCTCGATGGCGATGTCCATGCAGCGCGCCCCAGGCTGAATGAGCTTGAGGCCGGCCTCGTGAACGTCGACGTTGATCTGCCAGAGCCGCAGGTGTTCGGCCGAAGCATGTTCACAGAACATTGTTCGTTCGAGCGCCGTGTAGTAACCGAAGATCATTGGGAACGCATTGAGGCTCAGGATGTCGCCCGCCTCGATGCGCTTGTTCGTGACGGGGTTGTGGGCGCCATCGGTGTTGATGCCTGACTGGAACCATGTCCAGGTGTCCATGAGTTCGACAAAGTCAAAGCGTGAACTGATTTCGCGAACCATGGCTTGTGTCGAAGCGAGCGCGACCTCGTGTTCGGGCATGCCAGCGGCGACTGCCTCGGCCGCGGCGGCGCCGCCGATGTCGGCGACGTTGGCACCGATGGTGATGTGGGCGATTTCCTCTTCGGACTTGATCGTGCGCATCCACATTGTGTCTACGCCAACGTCCACGAGCTGAACCCCAGGAAGTGCGTCTTCGAGTTGGGCTTTGATGTCTAGAGTGATGTGATCGAACTCGACACCGAGCCGCCGCGTGCCCTTGGTGAGATTCTGAACGGCGAACCAGAAGTTGTCCTTGCGCCAGTCGGTGTAGGTGATGTTCTGGCCGTGGGTCATGCGGAACGGCTGGCCCCCATCGATGCCGGCGCTGATGGACGTAGCAGCGACTTGGTCGATAACGAAGCCGTACTTGCGCCCGAACGCGCAATAGATGAAGCCTGAGAAGTAGCCGATGTTGTGCATCGATGTGAACAGACAGGTGTCGATGTCGTGCAGCCCCATATGATCTCGCAGCAATGTCTGGCGTCGGTCCATCTCGGCGTCGGAGAACGGCCCGGAGACCTTGTCGCCGTTATGCCATTCGATTGTGCGGATCATGTCGTCGCTCATGGGGCAGTTCGCTTTCTAGAATTCCATGCGTGGAAGAGACGCCGGGAGCTTCGCCCAGCATCGAGACTTGGTCAAGGGATTGACGACCAGCGTGCCGAGTGCTCACTATTCAACGGCATGCTGCACCCGTGAGAACCAACGCGACGACGTGGATCCGCTGTCTGGCAGTGATGCTCGCAGTATGCCTGGTCCTCTCTGGATGCGGCCGTGAATCAATGACCGAGCCGATGACACCGACAGATAACGCTGTCGCAGAGATCAAGGACTTGGCTGACGATGCCGAGGTGGAGGACGCTGCGATCTCGGGCGGATCCAGCTATCTCGGCTCCTACACACTCGATGATGCGGAGTTCGGCACCCAGGTGACCGTCACTGTCGGGGGTGCGAGTCGGACCATCGAGACGAATGCTCTGCCTGACCATACGACGGGTGATTTTCCCAACGCTGGAAATCCCAACACCATTTCCGCCCAAGATCTCCGCTACGAGTACACGACTGAGCCAGAATTTGCTGGCGAGGCCAGTTCGCCGCTTGTGATCGGTGTTGCCGTCAACGGCGTCAAGTTCGAGCCGGGAACCGCGGAGTCGGTGAGCTGTGCGAGCGGAGAGACCTATCGTGTCGAAGCACTACAAGACATCTACAACCTTGGTCTCGACTTCAACAACGCCCACGTCCAGCCAACGGGCGAGTACCACTACCACGGAGCGCCGCAGCTTCTGACGGACGCGTACGCCTTGGATGACGACCTGGTGTTAGTCGGCTTCGCTGCCGATGGATACCTCATGTATTACTCGAAGTCGGGCGCCTACCAGTCCGGCTACCAACTGGTATCGGCCGCCCGGACGGGGACCGGCTGCACCGCCTCGAGTGCACTGCGAGTCGATGGCGTCGAGGTTCACGGAACCAGCCCCGATGGCACGTTCACCTCTGACTGGGTTTGGAGCGACGAGGCTGGTGATCTCGACGAGTGCAATGGCGGCACGATCGATGGCAGCTACGCCTATGTCATCACCCATGAGTTTCCGTACATCAGCCGGTGCCTCAACGGCGACGTGGGCGATGCCGGCGGGGTCCCACTGGAAGGTGCAGAGGGTGCTGCTCCTGGTCTGAGTGAGGCCGCTGACGCGCTGGGTATTTCCGTGGCTGAACTTATCTCGGCGCTTGGCGGTCCGCCCCCCGACATCGATGCGGCGGCAAAAACGCTGGGGATCTCGGTCCAAGAACTGATGGCTGTTCTGCCTGGTCCCCGGAGCGCTGGCTGAGGCTTTTCGATGGAGACGGCCCCAGCAGCCGACTCCTCACCGGGGTGCAGGAGCACGAATTGCTGCTTGTTGAATCCCCCAACCCATTGGACTGTGCGATAGTGCAGTCCGGTTGACATTCAGTTCGGCCGGAGAGAGGCCACCATGGCCGGTAAAGACAAGGGTGGGCGAGCAGCCAAGACGCCCGCTGCCAAATCTGCCAAAGAGAAGCGCCAGTCCAAGAAGGACAAGAAGGCATCGAAGGGAAGCCTCTAGTTCCGAGTTCGCTCTGATCGGGCGACCCTCGTGGTCGTCCGATCTGCGACGGACACTCTGGCTGATCAGACGCGGTTCGGGACCAGGCGAATTGTTGAAGTGGCCTTTGCGAGCACCTGGCCGTCGGAGTTGAGGACACGGCCTTCGGCGAAAACCGTCTGCTTGCCAGCTCGCTCGATCCATCCTTCGGCCACAACTGGACCGGGTGCCGCCGGTCGATAGAAGCTCACCTTCAGCTCGAGCGTGGCGATCCAGAAGTCGGTTGTATAGCGGGCGATGCAGGCATGAGCCATCGCGGCATCGACCCAGCCCGTCACGAACCCACCCTGGGCAACGCCGCCTGAATGACACATCTCGGGCTTGCAGGTAAACTCGAGGACCGACCGGCCTTCGTCGGCATTGAACTCGCGGACGCGTCCGTCGCCGAGAGTCTCGAATACGTCGCCTCTGGTCTCTTCTACGTCTGTTGGTTCGCTCATCGAGTGGGCATCGTACGCATTGACGCAGCTCGTAGGGCGAATCGCGTTGTATTGGTGGACTGCGCTAATAATGGCGTTCATGACCGGCCCTTCCTTGCCGGTGCCGACGCCGCCGTTCACCGGCCGCATCGGCACCTACATCCCTGAATCCTCTGCGGTCCCGCTGGAGGCGACCGGGGCACCGCCAGGCGCTCCGAACATCGTGCTGATCATGCTTGATGACGTGGGCTTCGGCTCGGGTTCGACCTTCGGAGGGCCGGTACCGATGCCGACCGTTGATCGAGTTGCGGCCACCGGATTGCGCTACAACCAGTTCCACACGACCGGATTGTGTTCGCCGACGCGAGCCTCACTGCTGACGGGCCGTAACCATCATGTTGTCCATATGGGCGGCATCACCGAAATCTCGAACAGTTTCCCGGGCTACGACTCGGCCATTCCGCGCGAATCGGCGACGGTCGCAGAGATCCTTCGGCTCAACGGATACTCAACGGGTTGCTTTGGTAAGTGGCATCTGACCCCATCGTGGGAGCAGAGCCCGGCTGGTCCGTTCGATCGGTGGCCCACCGGCCTGGGCTTCGAACGGTTCTATGGAATCATCGGGGCCGAGGCTTCGCATTGGGAGCCCGCCGCCTACGACCAGACGACACCAGTCGAACCACACGTTGGCCCTGATGGTCGTCATCGCGATGACTACCACCTGACCGAAGATCTGGCCGACCGCTCAATCGAGTGGATCCAACGGCAAAAAGCGTCGGCCCCTGATCGTCCCTTTTTTTGCTATTTCGCGCCAGCCGCCGTCCACGCCCCGCATCATGTGTGGCCTGAACTCATCGAGCAGTTCAAAGGCCAGTTCGATCAGGGCTGGGACATCTTGCGCGATGAGATTTACGCCCGTCAGCTTGAGTTGGGCGTTATTCCGCCAGACACCGCATTGACACCACGTCCCGAACAGGTTCCGTCATGGGAGGAGTATCCCGACCGCTACAAACCGGTGGCACGTCGCCTGATGGAGGTTTTCGCGGCGTTTTTGCACCATACGGATCTACAGGTAGGGCGAGTTCTGGATGCCGTCGACGAATTGGGTCTGAGCGACGACACCCTGGTGTTGTATCTCACCGGGGATAACGGCGCGTCGGCGGAAGGCACGCTTCATGGCGCATGGAGCGCTCCCGCTTTCCAGAACGGACAACCGGAGGATCCTGAGTGGCTTCTTGAGCACATCGATGACTTTGGCTCGGCCCGTTGCGAGAATCACTTCAACATCGGCTGGGCATGGGCCCTCGACTCTCCGTTCCAATGGATGAAGCAGGTGGCATCTCACTTTGGTGGAACGCGAAACGGGCTCGCAGTCTCATGGCCGAACGGCATTCACGACGCCGGTGGTCTTCGGGACCAGTTTCACCACGTCAATGATCTGGCACCCACGATTCTCGAGGCGGCCGGCATCCGTTGGCCCGACCGAGTCGACGGCCTCGAGCAGTTGCCAGTCGATGGCACGCCGATGGGGTACACATTTCACGCCGCAAATGCAGAGAGCAATCGTCGAACCCAATACTTTGAAATTCTTGGAAACCGGGCCATCTACCACGAAGGCTGGATGGCGTCCTGCTTCCATGGCCGAGTGCCATGGATCCGAATGGCCGCGTATGAGTTCGATGGTCCCAATGAACGTTGGGAGCTCTACGACATTGTCAACGACTTCTCCCAAAGTCGAGACCTTGCGGATGAGTACCCAGCAAAGCTCGCTGAGCTGCGAGCACTGTTTGATGCCGAGGCTGGGCGCAACGGAGTGTTCCCGCTACGTGATGCGGGGTCATCTCGACGCGGTGCGCTGAGTACGCCGCACTCGCTGGGCGTGGTCCAAAAGATGACGTACACGACAGCCCATGTGCGTATGCCGGAGTGGTCGGTGATCGACCTCAAAAACGTGTCCTATGAAATCACCGCGGAGATCACGATCCCCGAGGGAGGGGCGCAAGGCGTGATCGCTTGCCAAGGTGGCAACATGTCGGGCTGGTCGATGTATCTCGATGTCGATGGCACCCCCAACTATCTTTACAACTGTTTTGGACGTGACTTCACCAAGGTTGCCGGTGAGCCGCTGGAACCCGGCCGTCATGTCCTCGTTGCTCACTATGACCATGACGGTGGTTTCGGCGCGGGTGGCGAAGTCCATCTCCTCGTCGACGAAATTGAAACTGGACGGGCACGTATGCATCGCACCGTGCCGGTTGTTTTCTCGATGAGTGGAGAGACCTTCGACGTCGGTATCGACACCGGTGCTGCCGTGGGTCACTATGCCGAACGCTTTGCGTGCAGTGCAGAGATCCACGGCGTGACGCTCGAGCGTCTCTCGACGCCCGACAGGGCAACACGGCAGGCGCGAGCCGATGGCGACATTCAGGCAGGGTTGCGGTCGCAATAGCAGGCCCGACGTGTCAGTTCGTTGGTCAGAGTTGGAAGCTTGGATGATCGAAACAGGCGAGGACCTTGTCAATGCGATACCGCTCGCCAGTGACCGTGATCGAGCCGTCGTCGATGGCAGAAGCGACTGAGGTTCGACCAGAACAAATGCCGGCCCACGTGCCGAGGTCGAGCGAGAGGACGTGTTCGGCCTCCTGCCCGTCGGTCGGAACGGCGATGTGATTTCGCAGCCGCAGGCCAACCGTCGTCCCATCGGAGAATGAGAAGGCGACCTCCTCGTTGACACCGTGCGAAGCCTTGGGATCAACGAGAACCCGCAGGGCGTGAACACTGGTAGTCGGCCCCGCATCCATCACCGCACCACGGCTGAAGAGATGGACGCGGAAGCGGTCAAGGTCAAGGGACCCTTCGAGCTCGAGGGCGCGAGTGATACACCAGTTCCGCACGTTGGCAGACGTCGTGCGCTGGCCGATCAACCGGACCGCCTCGGCCAGAAGCATGCGATCGGCGGGTTCAGCTTCATGGCGTCGAACCAGCCAACTTCCCAACTCGATCGCCCACCGGAGGTCGTCGCCGCTGATGGCGTCTCGTACCTGAGACCGGACCGCTTCCGAACCGCCGAAGCCGGCGACGAGGCGAGCTGAGCGTTCGGCGGGAACCAGGGGAAATAGCTGGCCTTCGTCACCATCGAACCAGCCAACGAGGCCATGGTGAATCTGGCGCACATGATGCTCGGCGATCCCATAGAGCTGCCGGGTGAGCGTGCCGCGGTGGAAGACCTCCGGGAGCTGCACCGTGTCTGCCAGTTCGGCAACGGTGAGATCCTTGTTGACGCCGCGAACAGTTTGATCCCACATGAACTGGATGGAGTCTCGATACAACGCCAGTTCGGTGTCGATATCGGCCGCCCCGCTGATCGGAACACCATGGGCACAGA
>Ga0233427_10002980_pt1 | contig 15262 bp, 16 predicted proteins | sample SI_118_April2016_5_FD_179885 | JGI IMG/M metagenome (GOLD analysis project Ga0233427, IMG submission 179885) | Seawater microbial communities from Saanich Inlet, British Columbia, Canada - SI_118_April2016_100_MG | ecosystem: Environmental > Aquatic > Marine > Inlet | place: Canada: British...
CATCCCGACGTAGCCCGCCCCAGCGGACAGCACTGCACCGAGCAAATAGCTCACCGCTGCCAACGGGGCGATGACAATGGCAAGAAGGATCATCATCGCCACGACAAAGAACGAGACCCAGGTGTATTCCTGCTTGAGGAAGGCCTTGGCTCCGTTCTGAATTTCTGTCATCAGGAAAACCATGCGGTCATTACCTGGTGAAGCGGCTTCAACAGCCTTGTAGTAGTAGCCAGCCAAGACGAGCCCGGCGACCGCCGAGATCAAGGCCAAATAGGGGACGGCGCTCACAGTTTCTCCTGTCGTTGCGCATTAGAAAAGACCGGATGAACGCTACAGACCAGACAAGCTGCCTACAAGCATTCTCGTCGTGTTCTTCAGGTATTGCGCATTCTTTTGGAATTCAGGCATACAAGGGTTTCCGCGGCCAACGTGTTGGCCTGGCTTTGGTGACTCAGCTGACGATCAGCGTCGGGAACCGCCGCGAGTGAGCCATGCCTGGCCGCGGTGGGCGTGGCTGATGCAGTGCCTCGCCGGAAGCGCTGCCATCCGCGATGCTATTAATGATGGATATTGCCACTGCGTGCGGAGTGCTCGGCCTCGAAAATGGGGCTGACTGGAATGAAGTCCGAACGATGCATCGTGAGGCGATCCGTCGCTCGCATCCTGATGTCGGTGGTTCCACTGATCGAGCAGCTCAGCTAAACCAAGCCTTCGGGGTACTCGAACGGGCGACGAATGACGGGCAATACCCCCTGCCACCCCCTGCCCCAGACTCCCCTACCCCTGCCGGCGAACGCCCACCGTCGACGGTGCTTGGCTCAGACTCGCCGGCTGAACTTCTGACTTGCCTAGCGGACGCCGGACATGATGTGGGCGAAGTCGTGTTCGTCGACCCTGAGTCCGGTCGTCTCGAGATCATTGTCGGGCCAGACCCCGGAGTTGGCCGTTTGATTGTTGAGGTTGGGGAACCTACGCACGATGGCATCAGCGTTGCCTTCACGCTTGAGCCACTGGGTGTTATCGCTCCCCCATCGATCGGCGAGGTCGTGGCTGATCTGCTCCGGCTCCACGATGCCCGCCACAGCACTGACGTCAGGGCCGGCGACCTGTCGTAGGACCGAGTTCACCTAGGACACGAGCCGCCACTCGGTGCCCAGCGTACGACGCCGCTACTCCGTCAGCCCCCGTCATTCGGCTCATCATGAACCCGGCGATGAAGCCATCGCCTGCGCCGGTGCGGTCGCGGATAATCGACACCGGCGCCACGGGCACACTCTCATCACCAGACGCGCTCAGCACGAGGGTTGGTCTCGGACCCGCCGTCACCACTGTGAGACGCGCCCCATCGAGGGGTTCGCGCGGGGTGCAGCCCAGAGCGGCATGCTCGGCACGGTTTACTACGACTGCGTCAGGTTCAAGTGTTCTCACGAGTTCAAGGAACGCAGGCCCACCGATCTCTTCTAGATCCGCGCTACCGGGTGCACCGAGAGTAAGGGGCAGCCGGCGATCTCGGATACCTCCCAATACTGAGTCCATGGCAGATGCAAGGGGGTCTGCGGCGAAGACCGATGCCGGTAGATAGACACCGCTGACGTCATCGAGGACGTCAGCATCGATCAGAGTCACCCGAGAAGACGCACCTCGATCGACGAGCCGACTCCGGCTGCCTTGTCCAGCAGTGGTGACCGTGACGCCAGTTCCGCCAAGGTGACGAACACGAGTGTCCACACCGCGGTCGCGCAAATCTTCGGCCAGAACATGTCCAATGGTGTCGTCACCCGTTTGCCCGACAAATCGAACCGCACCACCACTTTCGGCAACGAGGGCCGCAACATTGGCTCCGCTACCGCCGCGCAGCCGAGCCGACCTAACAATTGTGTCCGCACCGCGACGTGGCTCAGACAGAAGTTGGATGAGTATTTCCTCGACAAGGTCGCCGACGGTGAGCAGCATCTGGGCGTTTATGACGCGATGGTCTCGTCAGGCAGTCGAGCCGCCTCCGTCGCCGCTGCGTTGAGGATGGTCTCCACAGCTCGACGAGTAGCGCGCAATGCGAGATCCTCGTTGGCGGTCGTCGCTATGGTGAGTTCTTCGGTCAGACGTGCGACCTCCAACTCCAGACCTTCGGTGCGTCGCGCGAGTTCGGCCTCCATAAACGCAATTTCGGCATCGACCTCTTTTCGGCGATAGCCCAGAAGCCGCCGCTTGAACGTTGTGGTCGTTTTATCGATCTTCTTCACCATGGCGGTCGCTCCCTAGGCACGATCACGAACCTAGCGGGGAGGTCTGCCCCCGTCGACACTCGCGTCACGGCAGAAATATCATTGGGTCCCGTGGGATCCCGTTGACACGGGTCTCGAAGTGCAAATGCGGACCAGTGCTCCAACCGGTCGAGCCGACGGCACCGAGCACATCACCTTGCTCAACGTTGTCGCCGCTTGAGACGAATATCTGGGACATATGGGCATACAGCGTGGCGATGCCATCTACATGCGACACGATCACCGCGTTGCCGTAGCCGCCCTTCCATCCGGCAAAGATGACGTTGCCCTCCTTCGAGGTCCAGATGGCGTCACCGGTTGCTCCGGCAATATCGACTCCGCTGTGCTGCCTCACCGTGCCAAAGATTGGATGAAGACGAGGGCCAAAGGGTGAACCGACCCGACCATTGGTTGGCATGGCAAACCCATCCAAGGAGGGAGCGCCCGGCGCTCCAGGGTCAAACCCAAGGGCCTCCTGCTGCTTTGCACGGATTAAGGCCGTGAAGTCCGCATCATCGGCTTCCCACTGTTCTAGCTCCCCGTACCAGGTATCGATTCGAGCATTCAGTTCGTTCTGAATCTGGATCTGGATGGCCTGATGCTTTTCAAAGGTTGCCAGCTCAGTTTCAATGTCACGGCGGAGTTCGTCGGCTTCCGTGCGGGCGTCCACACCGGCAAGAACGTGCTCCTCGCGTTCCGCTCGAAGACGACGCAACGTATCGAGGATGTCACGTTCGCTTCCCGCCGCGAAGCCGAGCAAGGCTTGGCGCACAGCGGTGCGGTTCGGATCGCCTGAGGCGAGCCAGACATCGAGGTGGCTCGATGTCCCGACATAGGCTTCGATGGCGCGGACCCGCATCTCGTCGAGCGTCGCAGCGATGTGTAGCTCAGACTGCACGACCATGTCTTCGCGTGACTGAACCTCTGTCTCGGCGTCGAGTAGGGACTGTCGCGCACTCTGCACGGCAGACCACTGCGCATCAATAATCGCTTGGACCTCCGCAAGAACCTCGGCGATTCGTTCATCTTCTTCTTTGAGCAGATTGATCTCAGCGAGCGCCGCAGTTTGGGCCTCACGGGCCTCCTCTCGCTTCTTGCGAATGTCGCTGATGGTCTCGTCGGCGCCAGCTGGCACCGCCAGCACCCCGCAGACACTCAACGCCAAGACGAGACGGCTTCCAAAGCGGAGACGGGAGCGGGGCGGGGCAGCAGGCACAATAAAGGGACGAGGGTGCGGTTCCTCCCGCCTCGATGAGCGTAATGACCGTGACGCCCCGAGTGGTGGCACTGACGCCGCATCGGCTCGCTGGCGTGCTGAACTAAGAGCGCCATGACCGATCTCCCCAAGGACCCCCGCTCAATCCGCGTTGGTAGCCCCAGCCACGCACCGGCCCCGGTGCCTGACGCAAGTGCGCCCGATCAGGTCTCTCGGTACCGCGGCCGGTTTCCTGTTGGCAAGGTTGTTCTCGCACTGTTCAGCCTGCTCGTGGTCGTAGCACTCGTGATTGCTGGAATGGCATGGGGGTCGTGGCGAGCAGTCGAACGAGTTGATCTCGAGAGCGTTCTGGCAGGCAGCCCCAGTGGCACGAATTTCCTGGTCGTGGGCACGGACAGCCGCGATGGTGTCGCTCCCGACACCGCCAACGCAGGAGTTATCTTCGGCGAGGGTGTGGCTGGCGAACGGACCGACACGATTGCCGTGCTTCGCATCGACGATGGCGAAGTCAGGCTGCTCGCCATTCCGCGAGATCTTTACCTCCCGATCGATGGGGGTTCCCCAAACCGCATAAATGTGGCGTTTGCACGAGGAGGACCTGCCAGTCTCATTCGAACAGTGCAGTCAGAGCTTGGAATCGGCATTGATCACTATCTAGAAGTGGACTTCGCTGGCTTTCTAGGGCTCGTCGATGCGTTCGGCGGTATACCGTTCGATTTTCCGTATCCGACGCGCGATCCCAAGTCTGGTCTTGATATCCCTAGAGCTGGTTTGGTCGAACTCGACAGCTCAATGGCCCTGGCATTCGTGCGTTCACGCAGCTACACCGAACTCGTGGACGGAGTCGAGCGTCGCGACCCCACGTCGGACCTCGGCCGTGTGCAGCGTCAACAGCAGTTCCTGGGAGCGCTCTTCGCAGAGCTTGGCGAAACCATGAACCCGTTCACCATGCTGGACGCGCTCGACGCAGTGGCGCGCAACGTGCGGGTGGATTCAGGCCTGTCGCTCAACGACGCGGCCCGCCTCGGTCTTGCCGTCCGCGGCTCATCACCGACCACTGCGACCGTGCCGACCACCCCTTGGGTCACCGACTCCGGGGCTCAGGTATTGCTCGTGAAAGCAAATGCCGGCGATGCGTTAGATGCTTTCCGCCCCTAACCATGTCGTCGCAGACGAGTAACGTCATCGAATGAGCCAGGACATACCCACTTCGTTGGATGCGCTGACCGCTGACTGGCTGACTCGAGTGCTGCGAGGTGGTGGCGTCATCAGTGAACGCACCACCATCAACGCCACATCCCAGACTCTCCTAGGGGTGGGTGAGGGTTTCATGGGTGAGATCGCACGCGTTCGTCTCGGACACGACGGGCCCGAGACGCTCGCCTCGCTTATCGCCAAGATCCCAACGACGGTGCCAGAGAACCGGGGTGCGGGTCAGATGCTCGGCATCTACGAGCGCGAAGTCCGGGCCTATCTCGACCTGCTACCGAACGTCGACGTCCCTGTCCCAGTGGCGTACGCAGCGCTGTTGTCGGACGATGCCACCGGTGCCGCTGATCTCGCTCGGATGGTGAAGGCGGATCGGCTGCCGATCTGGGCCCTGCGAATTCTGGTTCGCCGCGAGCAAAAGACCACCGTAGTGCCGCCCGCTCTCCTGCTCTTAGAGGACTTACATGATGCGCTTCCCGGCGATCAAGTGGCGGGCTGCAGCCCCGTTCGAGCCGCAGCAGTTCTGCGGGTCGCCGCTCGCTTTCACGCTTCGACATGGGGCCCACGACTTCCCCAGCAGCAGCACTGGCTCTCAGGCGGGGACATCGCTCCTCGCCTGTTCCAGGCCGCCCATCTCAACTCCCGCAGGGGATTCAGGGCGTATGCCAGAACCCGGATGGACCCCCATTCACTCGCGGTGCTTCGCAGTATTACGCGCAGTGGACGGGCGCGCATCACCAATCTTCATCGACAGACACCTCGGTGCGTCGTCCATGGCGATCTTCGGCTCGACAACCTTTTCTTTGACTCCGAGACAGATGTCCGTGCCGTGATCGATTGGCAGGTCCCCAATCTGGGACCTGCTGTTCTCGACATTGGCTACTTTCTGGTCTCGTCACTTGATGCAAGTGTTCCCGAGTCAGAGATCACTGAACTCCTCGGGGTTTATCATGATGAACTCGTCAGATCGGGGGTGAAGGACTACTCCTTCGCCCGGCTTCAGGCCGATTACACCGAGGCTCTGTTGCTTCTTCTTCACCGTGCCACCTCATTTGATTCCATGGATTTCGGTGAGGAACGGGGCCGGGACCTTTTGGATACATGGATCAATCGCTTCGACGCGCGCCTGGCCCGCGTTCCCGCCTAGCCTCGGCGCCATGTCCGACTCGTCAGTCTCTGAGATCTTCGACCCAACAGCCTGGACTGAGGTCCGCGGCTTCGACCTCACCGATATCACCTACCACCGCGCTGTGGATCAGGGTACGGTGCGTATCGCTTTCAATCGGCCCGACGTTCGCAACGCGTTCCGCCCCAATACCGTTGACGAGCTGTACCGGACCCTCGACCATGCCCGGATGTCGAGCGATGTCGGTTGTGTGCTCCTCACCGGGAATGGCCCCTCTGCAAAGGACGGCGGCTGGGCATTTTGCAGCGGCGGCGATCAACGCATCCGGGGCAAAGTCGGCTATCAGTATGCCGAGGGTGAAACCGCAGACACGATTGATCCGGCTCGGGCGGGCCGACTACACATCCTTGAAGTCCAACGCTTGATCCGCACGATGCCGAAAGTCGTCATCGCTGTGGTTCCAGGTTGGGCGGTCGGTGGCGGGCACAGCCTCCATGTCACTGCCGACTTGACGCTGGCGAGCGAGGAGCACGCGATCTTCAAGCAAACCGACACCGACGTCGCCAGCTTTGATGGAGGGTTCGGCTCGGCGTATCTCGCTCGCCAAGTCGGGCAGAAGCGAGCCCGGGAAATTTTCTTCCTTGGGCGCAACTACGGAGCGGATGAAGCGTTCCAAATGGGCATGGTCAACGCTGTTGTCCCACATGCAGAACTGGAGGCCACAGCGCTCCAGTGGGCACGCGAGATCAATGGCAAAAGCCCGACGGCACAGCGTATGGCCAAGTTCTCATTCAACCTGGTCGATGACGGTCTCATGGGCCAGCAGGTCTTTGCCGGAGAGGCGACCCGACTGGCGTACATGACCGATGAGGCAATTGAGGGGCGCGACGCCTTTCTCGAAAAGCGCACCCCGGACTGGTCCGCGTTCCCCTGGTACTTCTGAGCGGCTGTCAACGGTGCGTCTTGACCACTCGGACCTTGTCGTACGGTTTTGGAAGCCATTCGATGTTCTTACGGCCTTTACCGATCCGAACGATCGGAGCACACTGGCCGATTTCATTGATGTCCCCGATGTTTACGCCGCCGGACGTTTGGACCGCGACTCCGAGGGTCTCCTGATCCTCACTCGCGGCAAAGCTCTTCGCACCCAACTGATGGACCCAACCATCGGTCACCCGCGTTCATATCTCGCCCAGGTCGAAGGCACGCCCTCCCCGGAATCCTGTCGGCGCCTTGAACGTGGTGTCGAATTGAAGGATGGCCGTACCCGTCCTGCGCAGATCGAGATCTTGTCATCGCCGCCAGATCTCCCTGAGCGAACCACGCCCATACGCGTCCGGAAATCGATTCCCGATACATGGGTGCGCGTCACCCTGACGGAAGGCAAGAACCGTCAGGTACGCCGCATGACTGCAGCTGTGGGCTTCCCGACGTTGCGCCTCGTACGAGAGGCAATAGGACCGATCACCCTCGCTGGCCTGACCGCAGGCCGGTGGGAGCCGTTGACAGCGGACGAGCAGAAGTCACTCACTGATTCCCTTGGGGCGGCTCGAGTCTCCAGTCAACGGGCTCGCGACCAGCCTCGACAAGGGCGGCGTTCGCACGACTGAAGGGCCGACTTCCGAAGAAGCCTCGGTACGCCGACAACGGCGACGGATGCGGCGACTCGATCACAACGTGGCGACTTTGGTCTATGAGGAAGGTCTTCTTGCGAGCGGATGAACCCCACAGAACGAACACCACCCGATCTGATTTGCGGCTGACCGCGCGAATGACCTCATCGGTAAAGACCTCCCATCCTCTCCCCTGGTGACTTGCAGCTTCACCGGACCGCACCGTGAGGGACGTGTTGAGGAGGAGGACTCCCTGGCGAGCCCAGTGCTCAAGGTTGCCGCTGAGAGGGATCGATACTCCGAGATCTGTCTCCATCTCCTTGTAGATATTGGCCAATGACGGCGGCACCCGAACACCGGCACACACGCTAAAGCACAGCCCGTGAGCCTGCCCAGGGCCGTGGTAGGGGTCCTGCCCGAGGATGAGGACCTTCACCTCTGCGTAGGGGGTGAGGTGCATCGCAGCAAACACCTCGTCGTGAGGTGGGTACACCTCGTGAGCAGAGCGCTCAGCCTCGACGAACTCCCAAAGTTCGGTCCAGTACGGCTTATCGAACTCTGTCCGTAGAACCGCGTCCCAGTCTGTCGTGGGTGTCACGCTTGGACCCTAGCCAGCGAGCGCCAGCGAGGGCCAGCGTGTGGGCTGGACCCTGCGGTCCCCGCCCACTCGATGGTGAGGTGCGAAACTGCGCTCGTGTCTGACATCACTGAGACTGATACGACCTGGTTGAGCCAGTCTGATCTGGAGACCGTCCGCGGACGGGTGCCAATGGTTTACGTTGATGCTGTGCCGGTTCGAGTCGACTCGGCAGGTGAGGTGACCCATGTTGGTCTGCTTCTTCGTGCCATGCCTGACGGCACGGTTAGTCGTGCCCTTATCACCGGTCGAGTCTTATTTGGCGAACGGATCAGGCACGCCCTTCTGCGTCACGTCGAAAAGGATCTTGGGCCTTTTGCGTTGCCGCGACTTCCTACCAACCCCGCGCCTTTCACTATTGCCGAATACTTTCCCGACCCTGATGTCTCGGGCTTTCACGACCCACGTCAGCACGCTGTGAGCCTCGCCTATGTGGTCCCTATTGATGGAGATCCTGAACCGGCCCATGATGCGCTTGACCTCGCATGGGTTACCCCCGCGGAGGCTGATTCCGACGAGGTTCGGGCTGAGATGACCGGTGGTCATGATCGTCTCCTACGGCTCGCCCTTGCCCACACAGGGCGACTTCCCTAACGCTTTCGCCTAGGTCACGCCGCACGCGTGCCGCTATCGGCTCGCGATCAGGCAGGCTATGGGCATATGGAGCATCGGGATATAGCCGTGATTGGCGCTGGTCCGGCTGGCGCAGCGGTGGCGATACAGGCTGCGCGCCAAGGGGCCCGGGTAGTCGTGTTTGACAAAGCTCCTCGCGGGCGCGACAAGGTGTGCGGTGACGGCCTCACCCCGCGCGCCATTACTGCTCTTCACGAGCTTGGGATTGCGCTGGATGACGCGCATCTCATCGAAGGTTTGCGCATGATTGCCAACAAAACGGAGCGGGAACTCCCGTGGCCGGCGGGTGGGTTATTTGCTCCTCACGGTGCGGTGTGGCCACGCCGTCGCCTCGATGCATATCTGGTCGCCGCGGCTGAAGAGGCTGGCGCCGAAGTCATCTGGGAAACTGAAGCGCTCCCCGTGTTTGATGACGACGGGTCTGTCATTGGTGTTGAGGCCGACGGCGCCCGTTGGATGGCGGACTTGACCGTGGCTGCCACTGGTGCACCGGGGGCTGTCGCAAAAATGCTGGGCACCGGTCGTGTCGAAGGCGAACCGTTTGGTCTTGCCATACGGACCTATGCCGAGTCTCCCCGCCATGCCGATCGACACATCGAAGCGTGCCTGACCCTTCGAGATGAGCACGGCACGCCCGTGCCCGGCTACGGCTGGATGTTTCCGGCCGGCGATGGCACCGTCAACATCGGTGTCGGCGCGCTGTCGACCATGAAGGGTTTCAAGAAACTCAACCTCAACAGTCTCCAAGACAGCTATCGCTCACTCGTACACGAGTCCTGGGAACTCGGCCCTGATCTTGAGAAGCCCCGGGCATGGCGGCTTCCCATGAGCGCCCAGCGCCGGCATGGCAAAGGCTGGGTGGCTGTCGGTGACGCAGCCGGCCTCATCAATCCGATGAATGGTGAGGGCATTGACTATGGGCTTGAGTCTGGGATGTTGATCGCAGACCTGTTCACTGCTGATCCAACGACTGCTCCCGACGAGTACGACCGTCTTCTCGGCGAACGGTTTGACAGCTTCCTTCGCACTGGTCGCCGTTTCTCATTCTTGATTGGCCATCCACGTATCTTGCGGTCCGGCCTTCGTTTTGCAGTCGGTACCGAGGCAATTGCCAACCTCACGCTGCAAGTCATGGGCAATCTGGTCGATGCCGATACGCCCGGGGCTGCGGGTCGCGTTGTTCGGGTCGCTGACAAGACTTTGGCGCTGGCCGAGCCGCTGCTGCGCCGGACCCGCGCCGCAGGCTGAGCGTGCTAGCGCGCCAATAGCTCGGTCAGTTCGTCCAGAGACCGCACGATGGTCTCAACAGAGCACTCAATCATCAGGTTGACGATTTCGTCGTCGAACCGGCGACGCCAGTCAGTGTGGAGCCCGATAACCCGTTTGCCGATGCCGATCGCGTAGCCGATCTCCCATGCGGTGCCGTCGTCGGTTGTGATGCCGTTGAGTGACGCAACCACGAGATCGCAGCGGTCGAGACCACCGACATCGTTGTGGAAGATAGTTTCGACATTGTGGGTCGTCTTGGGCGGATTATCCCGGTGGGGCAAGAATGTCTGGTATCCGGCGGCAACGACGGTGGCATCAACCTTTTCTATCCACCAGCGTTCTCCTTCATCGAACAGTGGACCAGCAATGTAGGCGTAAGGCATGAATCATTCTTACCTAGGTCAGACCGGCTGTGGGTCGAAGTTCGACAGAAGCCACGAACTCACAGACTCAACGAGCCGAGCACGCGATCGAGGTAGGCGTTGCTGAATCTTCCTTCAGGGTCCGCTACTGATCGTGCTGCTTGGAACCGATGCCAGTCTGGATAAAGGGCGGCGAGAGACTCAGCCGTCTCATTGTGGAGCTTGCCCCAGTGCGGGCGGCCACCATGGGCTCGAGCAATGGACGCGATGTTTGCGAAGTACTCGTCGTGAGAAGTGCCCTGATACACATGAGCGGCGATGTAACCGCTCTCGCGTCCGTGAGCCGTCGAGAGGGGCACGTCATCACCGGCCGTGGCGCGCACCTCGATAGGGAAGATGATGGGCGCGGCCAGAGACCTGGCCATGGCGTTCACCTCGCGGACGGCGTCCGGTATTGCATCGAGCGGCAGCGACCACTCGGTCTCATAAAACTTGACCATTCTTGGCGTTGTGAAGACATCAAAAGACCGATCGGTGTACTCCCGATGTCCGCCAGAGGCATCAATGACCTTGCTCACCTTGGACACCAAGCCCGGCCAGCGGCGGACGAGCCGGCAGAGCACATCGAAGCCGATGTTCTCCAAAAGAATTTTGTCCCGTACATAGCCAACGCGAGACAACGGTGCTCGGGGTTCGTCTGTGCGGTGGTTGGTCTTTGTCATCGCGTTCTGGGAACCCGGCAACATGAAGAACTCGAAATGGTCAACGGTGTCGACCCTCTCTTGCCAACTAGTGAGCACGTCTTCGAGAGGTTCGCTCTGTTCGATGGCATGAAGTCGAAACGATGGCACCGTTTGAAGTGTGACCCGGGAGATCACACCGAGGGCGCCAAGTGACACTCGAGCGTTGGCGAAGATCTCGGAATGATTGTGCGCATCGATGTCACGAGATTCGCCGAGCGGATCAACAAGTCTCAGACCCGTGACTTGACCGCCAAAGCCGGTAAAGGCGAGCCCTGTACCATGTGTGCTCGTGCTGATCGCCCCGGCAAGTGACTGTTTGTCGATGTCGCCCATGTTGGCCAGTGCGAGTCCATGGCTATCCAACACCCGATTGAGCGCTCTGATGGTAATACCAGCCCCGACAGTGACGCTCCCGCTTTCACTGTCCAGATGATGGATCTGGTCGAGGTCGTGGATGGTCACGTGCGTATCGTCGGTGGCGGCAGCAGCAGTGAAGCTGTGGCCAGCCCCCATGACCCGTACCCGCTGGTTGGTCGCGGCCGCCGCCGCAATGGTGGCGCCCAACTCGTCCTCAGATGAGGGCCGGGCGATCTCAATGGGCCGGAAGCGCTGGTTTCTCGCCCAGTTGCTGACATGCGGTCGCTTGGCCATTACCAATGTCTCAGATCAATGGGCAATCGCTCCAGCACGTCGTCGCCATCCACGAGCCACATCTCCTCGTGGCGGGCGACGGTTGGATCAAGATGGGCGGGGTCGAGTCGTACACGCTGGTCGAGTTCAAGGTCTACTCCTTCACCGGCGGTGAGGGTGGTGTGTTCGTCGCTGCAGTAGAGCACCTCTCCACCGGCCCACGACGGGTTGCCATGGTCCATACCGAGCGCTTTCAGACCGGCGTTGGCCACGGCCCATCCTTTGGGGTTCAACGACAGGATCGAGCACTCCACGTGCACCGCCTGACGAAACGGCAGGTCAAGGGACGCGTATTGTGTGTCGCCGAGCAGAAACGTGCCGGCTTGGATTTCGTTGGCCCACGTGTTGGTGTCGTACGTGCCGGTGCCGCCGCCCGAGACGAGTTCGCCACCAACCGCGTCAGCGGCCCGGAGAAGCTTGCTCATGGAATGTTCGACCTTGGAGATGCGCTCAGCGCGGTCGCGAACCATCATCAGATGTCCCTCGTAGCCCATGACTCCGCGGACATGCATTCCGGCGGCCCGTGCTTGGTCAGCGAGGCGCCCAGCATCGTCGGGGCTACAGCCACAACGGGGAAGGCCGACGTCGACGTCGATCAGCACGTTGAGTATGCCAACTGCGGCCGCTCGGGCGATTCCTTCGCTGCTGTCAACGGCGAGAGTAACGTTCGCTTCAACCGCGGCAAGCCGCTTGAGTTGGTTGCGATCGAGAACCTCGTTGGCAAGCAGGAGATCTTCACCCAGCCCGGCCAACGCCATTCCCTCCACCTCTCGCACGGTCGCACAGGTGAAGGAGCTATGGCCGGCCGCGACGAGCCGATGAGCGAGGGCCGTGCACTTGAAGGCTTTCACGTGTGGACGCAGCTTCGCCCCCGGCAAGGTGATGCCGATGGTGGCGATGTTGTGGTCGAGTGCGGTTCGTTCGACGACGAGTGCTGGAGTTGGGATCACGTCCGAACCGTAGTCCGAACGCCACCTATCGGCTTCAGCCGTAGACGATCTCGATCGCCCTCTCCGGTTCCACGTACTCAAGTCCCTGGGCGTCGGCGACGTGATTTTCGGTGATCATTCCCCCACAGACATTCAGACCACCCAGGAGGTGCTGATCGGCAAGCAGAGCGTCACGAGGCCCACGGTCCGCGAGCGAGAGGGTGAACGGAAGGGTTGCGTTGTTGAGGGCGTAGGTGGATGTGCGCGGTACTCCACCAGGCATGTTCGCCACGCAATAGTGAACAACGTCATCAATCACATATGTCGGCTCTGCGTGGGTAGTGGCTCGTGATGTCTCGAAGCACCCGCCTTGATCGATGGCTACGTCTACGAGCACAGACCCGGGTTTCATGGCCTTCACCATCTCGGCAGTAACGAGCTTGGGGGCAGTCGCGCCCTTCACCAGCACAGCGCCGACAACGAGATCTGCAGCGAGCACGGCCTCTTCGAGGGACGCCGTTGTCGAGTAGACGGTTTCGAGTTCGGCGCCAAAACGACGGGCAAGACGCTCGAGTACCTCAAGGCTTCGGTCCAGGACCGTGACCTGGGAGCCAAGGCCAATCGCCATCTCGATGGCATTCTCTCCGACCACTCCCCCACCGATGACGACGGTACGAGCGGACGGCACGCCGGGGACGCCGCCAAGCAGCAATCCGGCACCACCGTTCGGCGCCTCCAGGCAGTGGGCGCCAGCTTGGATGGACATTCGACCAGCCACCTGGGACATGGGGGCCAGGAGGGGGAGGCCCCCATGCCCATCGGTGACTGTCTCATAGGCGATACACGTGGCACCGCTCGTGATGAGATCTTCGGTTTGTGGCACGTCGGGGGCCAAGTGCAAATAGGTGAAGAGAGTCTGGTTCGAGGAGAGCAGGGCGCGCTCAGAAGCCTGTGGTTCCTTGACTTTCACGACCATTTCAGCGCTGTTCCATACATCGGCAGCGGTGGCAGCAATACCGGCACCGGCTTGGGCATACACGGAATCAGGGGCTCCGATGCCAGCACCGGCAGTTGTCTCGACGGTGACCTGATGGCCATGTGCGACCAGTTCACGGACTCCAGTTGGGGTCAGGCCTACCCGGCGCTCTGCGACTTTGACTTCTTTCGGAACACCGACGTGCATTGTTCGCCAACTTTTTCTTGTTCTAGGGTACTCCACGCACGATACGGCGAATCTCAATACTGGTTCCTGCGTATGTGCTGCTTATAGGCTAAAATGGTGCATGATCCGTGCACCTCTGCATGCTTTATCGGAGTATTCCTGTGAGACTCGAACTCGATGCCACCGACCGCGCCATCATCGCCGAATTGCAGCGAGATGGCCGGGCCACCCATGTCGCGCTGGCGGACCTCGTGCACTTGTCGCCCTCGGCATGTTTGCGGCGAGTGCGCCGTCTCGAGGACGAAGGCGTGATCTCCGGCTATGTCGCTCGTCTTGATCGCGAGGCTGTGGGGCTAGGCACCACGGTTTTTATCGAGATCTCCCTGAATAGTCAGAACGAGGATCTGCTCGACGAGTTCGAGAATGCCGTCCGTCAGGTACCCGAGGTGGTCAGCTGCTACCTGATGGCTGGCAACTCTGACTATCTAGTAAAGGTCGCTGTTGCTGATGTTGCCGATTACGAGCGCATCCACCGCACCCACATGGCCCGGCTTCCTGGTGTGGCGAACCTGCGCTCGAGTTTCGCCCTTCGAGCCGTGGCCGAGGATGCCCCTATCGTTGTTCGCTAGATTCTCCGCGGGAGGGCCGATGCGGCGCACGCCGTTGCGAGACACGCTGCAGCAAGAACGAAGTAGAAGACCCAGAATGGTCCGGCCAACAAGATCACGGCCGCCAGGCCTGGAGCGACAAACGACGATGTCTCTCGCCACGACGAAAAGACCGTAGTCATCGCGATGCGCTCTCGTGGCTTCACTGTGCGCATGAACGGGATATTGCCGAGCACATCCAGCCAGGAAGCACCCCATGCGGCGGTGATCCAGAAGACCACGCCGATGGCCTGAGCATCACCAATGACGCCAAGGGCGACCAGCGATATCGCCATGAGAACGAATCCGGCCATGATCACGAATCGTGTCGATGTGTGATCCGTGAGCCAGAGGACCGTGGGGCTCAGGATCAGCAATACCGCGACGGCTGACACGATTCCACCAGCGGTCCAGGTCGGCAGCCCTGCCTCCACGGTGTAGAGCGGCGCGTAAATGAACAATGACGCCCAGAACGTGCCTCGGACCACGGTGATGAGATACGCGATCCGAAGGTATCTCTGTCGGAAGTAGCGCGGCACGTTCTGCAGCGGGTTCGGTGCCTTCGATCTCGGCGTCGAGAGCACTGGGTTCGTGCCCATTCGCAACACCCAGAAGTACGTGAGTGCGACGACGGCGCAAACGATGGCGACGAGGAATGGAAGGCGGTCGTCCACCTCGGTATAGAGAAGGATTGACACCATCGGGCCGATGGTCCAGGCCACGCCGTTATGCATCATCCGCCGCGATTCGTTGCGGCGCAGTTCA